>Ga0307985_10000937_pt1 | contig 16709 bp, 14 predicted proteins | sample EllFjometageno80_FD_203155 | JGI IMG/M metagenome (GOLD analysis project Ga0307985, IMG submission 203155) | Marine microbial communities from Ellis Fjord, Antarctic Ocean - #80 | ecosystem: Environmental > Aquatic > Marine > Unclassified | place: Southern Ocean | collected 2014-10-09 | reverse complement strand
CTCCTGTTCCGACGCTGCAGGCAGTGTCGGAATCATTGACGATTCGTTGCTCGCGGGCCTGTGCCCCCGGTTCGATGTGCACCTGGGTACGATACGGCATACCTCGCCGCTCAACGACCACCTTGGCCGCGCCGCTGCGTTCGCTGTTGTTCACAACAGCCGAGGAGGATCGTGATCGATCAGGCATTGCTGGAAAAAACTCTCACTACCGCCACCAGGCGAGGTGGCGAGTTTGCCGAAATTTTCGTCGAGGATCGCCAGTCTTCTGGCGCGTTGCTCGACGATGACCGCATCGAGGAGCTGACCTCCGGCCGGAGCCGCGGTGCAGGTATCCGAGTTCTGGTGGGTGATTCGACTGGCTTCGCTCACACTGCGGATCTGACCGAATCGGGCCTGTTGGCTGCGGCCAAAGCCGCCGCCGACGCGGCGCGTGACGGCACTGGTGGGGTCACGACGGTCGACCTGTCGACGCAGACCGTCGCGTCACCAAGCCCGATCTCGATCTACCCAGACACCGTAGCGAAGCAACGCAAGGTCGAATTGTTGAACTTGGCGAACGACGCGGCGCGCGGCATCGGCGGTGCCATCTCTCAGGTATCGGTCGGTTATGGCGACGTCCGCCGTCGCATCCAGATCGCAAACAGCGACGGGTTGCTTACCGGTGACGACCAGGTCAAGACCCGCTTCTCCGTCTCGTGTGTCGCTAACGGCGACGCCGGCATGCAAACCGGTCGCGAATCGATCGGCCACACCATGGGCTTCGAACTGTTCGACCAATACGACGTCACCGAACTTGCCCGAAAGGCAGCCCAACGTGCAGTCACCAAGCTGCTCGCGCGGCCTGCGCCATCTGGCGCCGTCACCACGGTGATCGGTAAAGGCGGCGGTGGCGTTCTGTTCCACGAAGCATGCGGTCATGGCCTCGAAGCTGACCATGTCGCCAAACAATCCACTGTGTTTGCTGGGCGTGTGGGTGAACTGGTCGCCAGCCCAATGGTCACCTTGATCGACGACGGCACCATGGCCCACGAATGGGGCGCCTTCGCAGTCGACGACGAAGGCCGACCTGCCCAGCGCAATGTTTTGATCGAAGATGGCGTGCTCATCGACTTCATGTGGGACGAGCTGCGGGCTCGGGCCGAAGGTCGCTCCAGCAGCGGCAACGGTCGCCGTCAGAGCTACATGCACCTGCCCATGGTCCGTATGACCAACACCTACATCGCCAATGGCGACACCGACCCCGGTGACATCATCGCCGACACCGACTCGGGCATCTTCGTAGCCCAGCTTGGCGGCGGTCAGGTCAATACCGTCAACGGCGACTTCGTCTTCGGCATGACCGAGGCTTATCTGATCGAGAACGGCGAGATCACCGAGCCAATTCGTGAAGGCAACCTGATCGGCAATGGCCCCGAGGTCCTGACCAGCATCGATGCGCTTGGCAACGACTTTGAGATGGGCAGCCCTGGAACCTGCGGCAAAGATGGCCAGGGTGTTCCCGTCGGCGACGGCACCCCAACGTTGCGAGTGCCAGCGTTGACCGTCGGCGGCACGGCAGCGTAGGGCAGAGCAGCATGCTTGAAGAACTTCTCGCTCTCGGCGACCGCGTCATTGCCCGTGCCAAACCTGGCGAACAAATCGAAGCCATTGTTGTCAACGAAACCGAGACCGAGGTTCGGGTATTCGACGGCGACGTCGAGTCCTTCACCTCGGCAACCTCACAAGGAATCGGCATTAGAGTCATCAACAACCAGCGCCAGGGTTTTGCCTGGGCTGGCTCGCTTGACCCCGATGTCATCGACTCCACACTTAGTGAGGCCCGAGACAATGCCACGTTCGGCTCCGTCGATCCCGACCTGGATCTGGCAGAACCTGATGGTGTCGAAATGGCCGACCTTGTTCTGTTCGACGAGTCGGTAAACGATTTTGCCACCGATGCCAAAATCGCGTTGGCCCTCGAACTCGAAGCCATGACCAAGGACCGCGACCCCCGTGTCATGCTGGTCGAGTCAGTCGACTTCGCTGACAGTGTCGGCCATGCGGCCGTGGTCACTACCAAGGGCATTCGTATCGGTGGCCAAGACAGCGGCTGTTATATCACCGCCGCTGTCATTGCTGGCGGCGGAGAAGACACCCAAGTTGGCTTCGGCTATTCAGTCGACCGAGACCCAAACAAGCTCGACCTTGAGTACGCATCGCACATGGCAGTTGAACGTTCAACTCGGCTGCTCGGTGCTATCAAGCCGCAGACAGAACGCCTGACTGTCGTGCTCGATCCGATGGTCACGGCTCAGTTCCTGAGCATCATTGGATCAACCATGTCTGGCGAAGCAATGCTGAAAGGCCGGTCTCTATTCGCTGACCGCCTAGGCGACAACGTCGCTGCAGCAACCATCACGCTTGTTGACGATCCAACCAATCCCCTGGCGTTCACCGCGTCCGAGGCCGACGGCGAAGGGCTGGCGACACGTCGCAATGTGCTGATCGATCAGGGACGGCTCCACAAGTTCGTTCACAACAGCTACACCGGCCGCCGTCTCGATACGGCCTCGACCGGAAACGCCGTTCGAGGTTTCTCGTCTACACCTGGCGTCGGCACCATTGCCCTATCGCTCGTACCCGGCAAGCGTTCTCAGGCCGACCTGATCGGCGACATCGACAACGGCGTGCTCATCCAGGGCGTGTCGGGGCTGCATTCAGGTGTCAACTCGATCAGTGGTGATTTCTCGACCGGTGCCGACGGCCTACGCATTCGTAACGGCGAGCTAGCCGAGCCGCTGCGCGAGTTCACGATTGGCTCCACGCTGCAACGTATGCTGCTCGACGTGATCGAGGTTGGCGGCGACATCGAGTGGCTACCAAGCAGTGCAGCTGGCTTGTCGCTAGCGGTCGGCGACATCACCCTCAGCGGCGCCTGAGTCAATCGCACTCCTCACCGTGTCTATTTTTCGGGCGATCGTCCTTGGCATTGTCCAGGGCCTGACCGAATTTCTCCCTGTTTCCTCAAGCGGCCATCTGCAGCTCGTGCCATGGCTTTTCAACTGGAACGACTTCGAAGGCAACGAGGATCTGGCCAACGCGTTCGATGTCGCGCTCCATATGGGCACCCTCTTCGGAGCCGTCGCGTACTTCTGGAGCGACATATGGCGCTACCTCAACGCTGGTGTTGGCTCACTACACCCAGCCAATAGAAGGCATGGCTTGTCGACAGACGCACGGGTTGGCTGGCTCTTGATAGTGGCCACGATTCCGGCCGGCCTCACCGGCGTATTACTCGAGGAAGTCCTGAAGAGTGACGACAAGATCTGGCTCACCGCCGCAGCCCTTGCCGTGTTTGGTGTGGTCCTGGCTCTCGCCGACCGACTTCCCGGTGAACGAGGCGTCGACTCTTTCCAACTCAAAGATGCGCTGACAATCGGTATTGGGCAGGCCTTGGCCTTGCAGCCAGGCGTCTCTCGCTCTGGTATCACCATCACTATTGCCCGCGTCCTGAAGTTTGACCGCGTCAATGCGGCCCGACTGTCATTCCTGATGAGCCTGCCGATTATCGCTGGCGCTGGAGTCTTCAAATATCTGGACATCGGTGGCCTTAGCGGTATCCCATCAGACATGAAAGCGGCCTTCGCTGCCGGAATGATTGCATCGGCCATCACTGGCTTTCTTGCCGTCTGGGGACTGATCAGACTTCTGGCCAAGGTGACCTTCAATGGCTTCGCCGCGTACCGAGTCCTGGCAGCCATCGGCATCTTCATCGTCCTGTTCGTCCGGTAACCGGACGCACCCACCAACCTGACGCATGTACGAGCTGCGCCAGCGAATGGGCCGCGGTACGAGACCTAGAACCGGTCACCCAATCAAAAGAGTCACGTGTTCCCGACGAGGGACGAGAAGGAAACGAAAGCCCGAGGGCGCGAGAACTTCTTATCCGCACGGACCCGTCCTGCACGTGCCAAGTCAGCCGACCAGAGCGATCGTTACCGGGCGAAGTGACGCAGCGGTCGCGGTCGCGACCTGATCATGTGGCACGGCGACGGTGATGTCACGGTCCGAAAAGGCGAGCACGACAACATGCTCGACGACCAGCTGACTGGACAGATCGGCGCTGTCGACGATCCACAGGTCGACCAGGTCTCCGTGTTGCAGCAGCGGCACCTGCACTGCCACAGGCAACGTCAGCGCCACTGTCGCAACGCCTCTGTTATCTGCACCTGGCATCGTGATCCGCGTTTCGAGCACGACCTCGCCGGGGTACAGCGCCACCTTGGCCAAGTTCTCTGGCCCAACGAGCGCCACGGCATTGGGCGGGATCATGGCTTGGGGCCACAGCACGGTCTCAACCGCTGCTGCGACGCGTTCGCCCACCTCGACGAATCGTTGCACCACAGCGACCTCAGCTCTTGTCCCCCATTGTTCTTGCTCGTGCTGAAGTGCCGCCGATTTCGACGACACCGTGACCGCCAAGGTCACGCCCAGCGCCAACACGCCAGCTGCCTGAACGAACCGGTGGCGTATCAGCCGACGGGCTAACGATGGCGCCCAGATAATGCGAAATGCATGAGCTCGTTGACGAACACGCATGCCCGCCTCCCATTAATCAACCAGATTGAGGGGGAAGCGAGTGTTGGGAAGCCGGGTATTGGTGAGCAGATCTTTAGAAGGCCCTGCTTCTCGTCGGCCTAGTCAGAAGAAGAAGAAGAAGAAGAAGAAGAAGAATCGGATGACTTCGACTTCGGCTTCGACGAAGACGATTCTGACTTCGCTGCAGACGAGTCTGATGTAGAACTCGAACTCGACGAGTCAGAACTCGAACTCGACGAGTCGGAACTCGACGACGAAGACGATGCCCCCGAACTGTCTTTCGACGACGAGGATCCCCGGCTGTCGTTCTTGTAAAATCCCGTTCCCTTAAAGGTAATTCCCGGCGCGCTAAACACCTTCAGTACCTTGCCACGCCCGCTCTTGGCGCAGCCTTCGGGGCTGCGTCCAGACTTCTTCGTCGGGCATTTTTCGAGGGTGTCTTCAGAGAATGCTTGTTGGAACTCGAAGTCGAGTCCACAAGTCTCACAGTGATAGTCGTACGTTGGCATAACTCGGCTGACACACTAGCGGCAGTGAATTTCGTTTGGTTCCTGGTTGTAGGTGCATTTTTCTTGGGCACCTTCCCGTCCGCGCTCCTGATTGGCCGCATCGTCGGCCACAATCCCATGCGGGAGGGCTCGGGAAACCCAGGTGCTACCAACATGTTTCGCATCGCTGGCCTTCGCGCTGGCGGGGCCACGTTGATCATCGATGTGCTTAAGGCACTTGTTGCCACGCTGCTCGGCCACTGGGCCGGCGACACCACTCTGGCCGCAGCCTGCGGTGCTGCAGCCGTTGTTGGGCACGTCTTCCCGCTCGTTCGGTCAAGTCGCGGTGGTAAAGGCGTCGCCTGTTTTGGTGGCCTCACAATTGGCGCCTGGCCGATTCTGGCTCCGATCGCGCTCGCGGTCTGGATCGGAAGCGCAAAGCTGTCAGGCCACTCGTTTGTTGGGGCGATGGCCGGAACGCCAACGGTTGCTATCGGCACAATGGTCATGGGGCGGCCCATCGCCGAGGTCCTGATCGCGTGGGCAATGACCGTGCTGATTATTGCTCGCCACCACACCAACATTCGCGATTACCTCGCCACCCGTTCTGCCTAGCCCGCCCGGGCCTGGCGGTGCATTGCTGCGCACTATCCTGAGCGCATGCCATCAGTACGCAAGGCCGTCATTCCTGCGGCCGGTCTCGGAACCCGTTTCTTACCAGCGACCAAAGCGGTGCCCAAGGAGATGCTGACAATCGTGGATAAGCCAGCGATCCAATATGTGATCGAAGAGGCAATCGGTGCTGGCATCGAAGACATCCTGGTCATCACCGCACCGTCGAAGAAGGCGCTCGAAGATCATTTCGACACCAACTACGAACTCGAGGGGCTACTCGAAGCTCGCGGCAAGCACGACATGTTGGCGGTGGTCCAGAACATCTCGTCGATGATCAAGCTGCATTTCACCCGTCAAGGGCGTCCACTCGGTTTGGGACATGCCATTGGTATGGCTCGTAGCTTTGTTGGCGATGAACCATTCGCTGTCTTGTTGCCCGACGACATCCTGGTCGACAATGGTGCTCTCTTACGTCGCATGATTGATGTGCAAGCCGATACGGGTTCAGCCGTGATTGCTGCTGGTCGCTACCCTCTTGAAGAAGTAATCTCGTACGGCGTCATCGATCCCAGCAGCATCGATGGCGACCGTATCGAAGTGAAGCACATCGTCGAAAAGCCGCCCATCGAGGAAGCAGCATCGAACTACGGCCTTGCCCCGGGCCGTTACGTCTTCCCATCAACGATCTTCGACGAGATCGATGCAACACCACCAGGCCAGGGCGGCGAGATCCAGATCACCGATGCCATTGCAGCAATGATCGATAAGGGCGGCGTAACCGCTTGTCTGAACTCGGGCAAACGATACGACGCCGGCCAGAAGCTTGACTATCTACGTGCCAATATCGAGATCGCTCTGACCCATCCCGAGCTGGGCGAAGACTTCCGGGCCCTGCTGGCCACCATCGTGAAAGAACAGGGCATTGCATGATTCCATTGAGCGAAGCCCAGGCGTACGTCCTCCAGGGATGCGTACCGCTCGACGCGGCTGCCGCCGACTCAGCGCAGGCACTGGGCCTGGTCACCGCCGAACCAATCATGTGCAACGAATTCGTGCCGCCTTTCAACAACACGGCGGTCGATGGCTATGCCGTGATGGCTGCCGACACAACAGCGGCTCCGGTTGACCTGCGGGTTATCGGTGCAATCGCAGCGGGCGAAGCGCCCTCGACACCACTCACGCCCGGCACCGCTATTCGTATCATGACCGGAGCTCCCCTGCCTGCTGGCGCTGATGCCATCGTGATGGTCGAAGACACCACCACGAGTGACGACACCAAGACGGTCACCATCAACAGCGGCGTCGAGTCTGGCTCGGCCGTACGTCGCGCTGGTGAGGACATGCAGCCTGGCCAGCAGGTCTTCGACAGCGGCACCTTGCTCCAACCGGGGCATCTAGGTGTGCTGGCCACGTTAGGCATCACGACGATCGCCACCCATCGCCGCCCAATGGTCGGGGTGATCTCAACCGGCGACGAACTTATCGAAGGGCCCCAAGAACTCGCACCGGGCCAGATTCGCGATTCGAATCGTCGCACCCTGCTTTCCATGGTCGAGCAGACAGGTTGCACCCCGGTCGACCTCGGCCTTATCCGCGACGACCAATCAGCGGTCGAGGCGGCGCTGCGCTCTGGTGCAGAACAATGCGATGCAATCATCACCAGCGGTGGCGTCAGTATGGGTGACTTCGATTATGTCAAGCTCGTGCTCAGCCGTATCGCTGACATGCGGTGGATGCAGATCGCTATCAAACCAGCAAAACCCATGGCATTTGGCACGTTGGGCGACACGCCGATCTTCGGGCTCCCCGGTAACCCAGTGTCATCCATGGTGTCCTACGAGCTCTTGGCCCGTCCTGGTCTGCGCAAAATGCTGGGGGTGACAGGCGATGCACTTCACCGCCCTCGTATCTCGGCGCTCGCCGAGGGGCCGCTGCCGCGCCGCCCCGACGGCAAGACCCATTTCGCCCGTGTCAATCTGCGTTGGGTCGACGGCACGCCCATGATTCGCTCGGCCGGAGGACAGGGCTCGCATCAGCTATCTTCCATGGCTGGCGCTGACGCGTTAGCCGTGCTTCCCGACGGCGATGGCCTGGCCGAAGGTGATGCCGCCAACATCATCGTGCTGCACAGCGACTGACGATTCGTGTGGGTCGCCGCCGCCGGTCAGTGTTGCTATGCCTCTACCGCTCCTGCTTCTACCAAGCTCCTCCGAGCGTCGATAGGTCACACGTGTCACAACTCCTGCTTGAAAGCGTTCAAATGGCATCTGAAGCAGCTAGAACTAGTGCCCGATGAAGACCGCCTACACATCTGACAACACTCGATCGTCGATTGCTATCCTGCTCTCGCTGGCCGTCGTTGTCACCGCTATCGCCGCCCTCATCGGCCTCAGCGACAAGCCCGACGTGTCAATCATCGTGATCAGCCCTGCGGGCGAAGCGCCAATCATCGCGGTAAACAACTTCGGGTTCGTGTCTAGCGACGATGCAACCGGCGCTGCCGCCTCCGATGCCGTTGTGCTTGACGAACTTGGGCAACCGTTCGACGACAGTTCTACAGACAGCGAATCTGACTCACGGACGAGCAACGGGGCCACCGAAGCTCGCACAGCTCCCGAAGGCGAAATCATCGTCGTGCCTACGCTAGAACCAACCCCAACTCCCGAGATTGCAGCCGCCGTCGAGCCAACGCCCGTCCCCGACGACTCAAGCGACACCGGCGAACCAGCCGCGTCGACCGCCCTTTCTCCATCGTTGCCAACAACGTCGGGGACAGTCCAAGGAACATTCTTCACAAAAGGCGACGAGAACGACGGAGCCGTTGTTGCCCAGAACCTGATCACGGTGAGCTTTGCCGAAGATGGCAGCGGGGCCTTCCAGGGTGTGCTTGATATCACCTATGCCAACGACACCCATATCTTGCTCAACATGTCAGGGCCGCTCACTTGGGCCGCAAGCAATCCTCAGGTCGAAGCCACGCTAGAAGGCGCCTTCACACTCGATGCAGTTATCGACACCGACGACGTGACCACCAACGATGCCAAGCTCAGTATCAGCAGCCTCGAGGCTGGCTCCGGCTCGCTATGCACCACCAAGTGCTTCGGATTCACATTCCCGCCTCAGTAGACGTTACGCCCGCCATCAGTCCCCAAGCCGTAATGTGACGTTTGGTTTCACGTCCTACTCTTGCACGAGTCCACACACGGCCTTTCTTGCGAAGGTAGATACGTGGGGCGCCGGCCCAATTGATAACAGTGCGCCGTAATTCCTGCTTCAACTCTTGAGTAGGCAAGGCCTCTGCGATGGTGAACGAACAGTAACGGGCGGGCTTGACGCCGATGGCACTGCCGACGACTTCGGAGAACACTGTCCTTAGTACGGCGTCGAAACGAAGTACTCGACAGGTCGAAGAACCCATTGCCACAGGTCCAGCAAGCACCGATGCACGGATCGACTTCAAAGGCATCCGGGGCACAAGAAATTGACCGGCCAGGACTCTTTCGTGACGGTCTACAAGCCATCCGCGTCGCCCGCCTCGACCGCAGCGGTGAGCTCGTCGACCGTCACGAACTGGACCCACTCGACAGTCCCGTGCCCCTGAGGCGAGCGGCCACACCATCTTCGCGGTTCACGGCGGTCGCGAAGAACTTGCGACGCTCCCCCCGGCTGTCATAGGGCAGTGCAATACTCAACTGATGCCCCAGGACGAGCTGCCGATGCAAGCTGACTTCGCGCGAGAAGTCATCGACGTTTCTGTCGCTGACGAGATGTCAGAATCCTTCCTCGCATACTCGCTTTCGGTTATTACGAGCCGAGCAATTCCCGATGTCCGTGATGGCCTCAAGCCTGTCCAACGCCGCATCCTTTACTCCATGCTCAGTATGGGCATTCGCCCCGATGGCCCGCACCGCAAGTGTGCTCGAGTCGTTGGTGACACCATCGGCAAATACCACCCACACGGCGATGGCGCCATCTACGACGCCCTCGTGCGTATGGGCCAGGACTTCTCTCGCAATGTCACGCTGATCGACCCGCAAGGGAACTTCGGCAGCCTGGACCAGCCCCCGGCGGCGTACAGGTACACCGAGTGTCGACTCACGCCAGCAGCCATGTCCATGCTCGGCGAGCTTGACGAAGAGACGATCGAGTTCACACCGACGTACGACGGCGACTCGACCGAGCCCCAGTGTCTTCCTGGCCTGCTTCCCAACCTGTTAGTGAACGGCACGAGCGGCATAGCTGTTGGTATGGCAACCTCGATGGCGCCACACAATCTCGCCGAGATCGCCAACGCTATAGAACTTGTCCTGACACAGCGGCGGCCGAAACCAACCGTTCTTGAGCTGATGGAGCACGTGCCTGGCCCGGATTTCCCGTCAGGGGGCATCCTGGTCGACAACGGCCTGGCCGAAATGTACGCAACTGGTCGTGGCTCGGTAACGCTGCGGGCCCGCGCCCATGTCGAGCAGCTCACACCCAAGCGCCAGGGCATCATCATCACCGAACTGCCCTACCTCGTGGGTCCCGAGAAGATCGTCGAAAAGGTCAATGCCCTGCTGCGTGACGACAAGGTCAAGGGCGTCGACCGCATCACGAACTTCAGCGACCGCCATTCCGGCCTACGGCTGCAGATCGATTGCGAAATCGGCGTAAACCCTCAAGCTGTGCTGGCCCAGCTCTACCGCATGACGCCACTCGAAGACACGTTTACGGTCAACAATGTTGCGCTGGTCGACGGAGTGCCAACCACGCTGCCTCTCTACGAGCTGTGCCAGCATTACATCACTCATCGCCTCGACATCATCCGCCGACGCACCGAATATCGCTTGCAAAGAGCTCAGGACCGACTGCACATCGTCCTGGGCCTGCTCATCGCCCTCGACAACATCGATCAGGTCATCGCGATCATCCGGGGCTCCGAGACTGTCCCCGAGGCCCGTGCATCGCTGGTCGAACAGCTCGACCTCAGTGAGATCCAGGCCACGCATATCCTCGACATGCAGTTCCGTCGTCTGGTCGGGCTCGAGAAGCAGAAACTGGTCGACGAGCGCGACACCCTGGTCACGACCATCGACGGCTACGAGAAGTTGCTGGCCAGCGAGACTCGACAGCGCAGGTTGGTCTTGGCCGAGCTGCGCGAATTGGTCGACGACCACGGACGCGAACGCCGCTCCGAGATCATCGCCGAGAGCGAGGTGCAGACCTTTTCCTCTGCCGACCTTGCACCGGCAGCCTCGACCGAAGTCATCGATGAGCAATGCCTCGTCACGTTGTCATCGTCGGGCCAGCTCGGTCGAGAGCCAAACGAGGGTGGAAGACGAGCCACGCCGAGTCGACATGATCTCGTCATCGCCAGTGTCGAGACCACAACGGCAGCACTCGTGTGGGCAGTCACCTCCGAGGGCCGAGCGCTCTCTGCGGTGGCGAACGATGCAGGCGAAACGGCCAGCCGTACCCGGGGCGTAGCTTCCAGTCAGCTCTTTGGCACCAATCGAAACGAAGAGGTTCTGACGATCTCGTCCGGCCCGTTTGGTGGCCACATGGTGCTGGTAACCGAAGGCGGCGTGGCCAAGCGCATCAGCGCCGAGGAACTCGAAGGCACCCGCTCTGGCAGCACGGTCATGCGCCTCAAAGAAGGTGACCGCCTTGTCGCGGCCTTCATCTGCGCCGACGATCTCGACATCGTGATGGTGGCCGACAATGCCAGTGTGCTGCGCACAGCCGTCGATGGCATCAGCGTGCAGGGCCGCGGCGCAGGTGGCGTCGCTGGCATGAAAGTTAAGGACGGCTCCAAGCTCATTGCGGCCGGGCAAATCAATGCCGAGATCTGGGACGGAGCCGTGGTGTCAGTCACCAGCAATGCCGAAGCGAAGGCGACGCCATACGATGAGTTACCAGTCAAGGGCCGTGGTGGCAGCGGCGTGCGGCTGACCAAGTTGCGTGACGGCGAGCGTCTTCCAACAGCGTTTATTGGCTCGACCGAAGACCTCTGGGTACTCATGTCGACCGACGAAGACGCCAGCAAGCTCGACCCGACACCTGTGCCGTTCAACATGGAACCGACGAAACGAGACCTCGTCAGCTCCGGCACCGACCGCCAGATTCTGAACATCGCACCTGTGCGCTGGTAACCGGCCACCGAGCCCAGCCCAAGCCAGCCCCGCCGTCCTCCCGAAAGCACCCACCACCATGGCTACGAACACCGAATACGACGCAGCAGCAATTCAGACACTCGAAGGCCTCGAGGCTGTTCGTAAGCGACCGGGCATGTACATCGGCGGCACCGGCAGCCAAGGACTTGTTCATCTGGTTTGGGAGCTCATCGACAACGGCGTCGACGAAGCCTCTGGCGGGTTTGCCAACAAGATCGAGGTTGTCTTCCATCGCGACAGGTCCATCGAGGTCATCGACAATGGGCGCGGCATCCCGGTTGGCAAGCACCCTAAGCACAAGGTCTCAGCCCTCGAGGTTGTGCTGACCGAGCTCCACGCCGGAGGCAAGTTTGGTGGCGGTGCCTATGGGGCGTCGGGCGGCTTACACGGGGTCGGCGCGTCGGTAGTTAATGCGCTTAGCGCCAAGATGGCGGCCGAGGTCGACCGCGATGGATACGCCTGGAAGCTCGAATTCAAGGATCAAAAGGCCGGGCACTTCACTGGCGGACGCTTTAAGCGTGGCCATGAACTTGAGAAGATCAAGAAGATCTCCAAGACCAAGACCGGTAGCCGTATCCGCTTCTGGCCCGACTGGGACATCTTCGATCCCGATGCAACGATCGACTATGAGATCGTCCGCGACCGAGTCGCCCGCGCCACCTTCCTGGTGCCGGGGCTCAAGATCAAGCTGGTCGACAAGCGCAACGGCTCCAAACGAGAAGACGAGTTTCTGTCCCGGGGCGGGCTCAAGGATCTCGTCGAGTACGAAAGCAAAGGCGACCCAGTCACCAAGATCATCACCTTCAGTGGCATCGAGAAATTCGAAGAGAAGGTGCCGGTCGACGGCAAGATGACCACGGTCGAACGTGAGTGCACCGTCGACATTGCGATGCGCTGGGTCGATGGCTACGACACATCGGTATCGTCATTCGTGAACACGGTGCCCACCCCTGATGGCGGTACCCACCTGAATGGCTTCGAGCGAGCGCTGACCCGATCCATCAACGACAAGCTTCTGCCTGGCACCAAGAAGTTGGCCAAATTGGCCAAACAAGACAAGGACCGAGTCGTAAAGGACGACGTGCACGAGGGCCTAGTTGCGGCCATCAAGGTCACCTTCCCTGAACCGCAGTTCCGAGGCCAGACCAAACGAGAGCTCGGCACACCCGCCATACAGAGCATCGTCTATGAGGTCGTCAAGACCCAGCTCACTTCCTGGTTCGAGGGCGAAGGCCCCAAGTCACACGTCAACGCACTACGCGACAAGATGGCCACCGCGATTCTTAATCGCATGGCATCTCGCCAAGTGCTCGAGAACAAGCGCAAGGCTGCCAGTCTGGGATCGTCGGGCATGCCAGCCAAGCTGGCCGATTGCCGCAAGCACGGCATCAACAGCGAACTACTGGTTGTCGAGGGCGACTCTGCTGCCGGACCAGCTATGGCTGGTCGCGACAGCGCAACAATGGCCATCTTGCCGTTGCGTGGCAAGGTCGTAAACGCGGCCAAAGCCACCGTCAAGCAGGTTCTCGACAATAGCGAGGCCCAGGCGCTGTTTACTTCTGTTGGCGCCGGTAGTGGCGATTCCTTCGATCTTGACGCGGCTCGATACGGCCGCATCGTCATTCTGTGTGATGCCGACGTCGACGGCAGCCATATCCGTTGTTTGCTACTAACGCTCATGCACAAGTACATGCGGCCCATGCTCGAGGCTGGTCGTATCTACGCTGCTCAGCCGCCGCTGTTCACCACCAAAGTGAACGGCGAGAACTACCGAGCCTTCTCCGACGAGGAGAAAGAGTCGATCACCGCCGAGCTCACGAAGGGCAACCGCAAGGCCGAGAACATCCGCTGGCAGCGGTTCAAGGGCCTGGGCGAGATGAACGTCGACGAACTTGCGTCAGCAGCGCTCGATCCCGAAACCCGGATCCTCAAGCGCCTGACCATGCACGATGGCGAACAGGCCAAAGCCGCGGCCAAGATGTTCGACGTGTTGATGGGATCCAATGTCGAGATTCGTCGCGAGTACATCATCAAGGAAACAGCCCTGTTCGACCGCGAAGCGCTCGACGTCTAGTCCCAATCTAGGCTGGCGCCTGCCCGAGGGTTTTGATTGGGCGGTTACCCGGCTGGGGTGTCTTGGCTGAAGGTGTTCACCCAGTCCGAGCCGCGTCGACACCACAACGAGCTGACGTACCAGACGATCGCTGCGGCGCCGCTCGGCCGAACGAAGTCAGCTCGATACGACAGCATGACGGCATCGCCGCTAATGATGATCAGTCGACTCTCGCTGAGCACATACGACGTGACGGTAGGTCCGTTGTCGAGCTCCGCTGCATGGTCGTCCCGTCCGGCAAAACCTGACGGATAAACCCCAAGAAAATCGGTGCTTAGGTAGCTGGCATCAGCTGTTGCATCACCATCGACCAGGGCTTGCCATACCCGGTTCTCGAGATCAACGAAGAACCCGAGATCCGGCACCTGACCGTTGTCGGGCATCACTAGACGCCGAATTTCCAGGTCATGAGCACAAGCATCACGGCTAGCGATAGGTGCAACATGCCACCGAGCATCTGCTTGCGGTCATCGCCGATGTTGAACAGGCGAAGCCAGGTCGGTGGGTAGACGGCAGCCGTCAGCGCCAGGACCAGAATCCAGATCGCACCACCGATGCTCAGCCAGCTCTGCTGGAAGTCGTAGACGTCGTCGCTCAACCCCACCATGGCCCCACCAGCGATGCCGGCAACCAAGAACATAGGAAACATAATCTTCGCAGCCGCCTCGTTCACGACTTCGGCTAGGGCCTGGCCCGAGGCCCGTCGTGCCTGCACCGCCATCATTGGGGCGATGAATGCCATACCAACTCCCAGAATCACACTGAAAATGTGCACCAGGTACAAGATGTTGTAGGGCGTACCCCAAATCGCTGCAATCATGAGGGCTAACAGTACAACCGGATTCGCCATCGCGCTGGCACACCACGCGGTGTCACACCATGGTGGTAGAACTACACGTATGGAATTCGCACCCGAGCCCCCTGTCCGCGACCTGACCGTCGCTGACGAGCATCTTGGCCTGGGTACCGACTACCGACCTCGCCATCTATCGCCCAGCAGCGCCAGCCTGTACCAGCAGTGCCCCCGCAAATGGCGCCATCGTTACGTCGATCGTTTGCCTGACCCTCCGGGCGAACCAGCCCTGGTCGGCACATTCGCTCATCTAATCCTTGAGCACCTGTTGCAACTTCCCGAGGGGCAACGCTCTCAAGATGCAGCCAAGGAACTCGCTCGCGAGTATTGGCCCGAAATCGAGCAAGAGGGGGACTACCAGGCGCTCGCTCTCAGTGACGCCCAGGCCAAGGCGTTCCGGTGGAAAGCCTGGGAAGCTGTCGCTGGTCTGTGGCTGCTCGAGGACCCCGACGAAACGAAGGTTCATTCCACTGAGCACGAGGTAGAGGTCGATATCTCGGGTGTGCCATTTCGCGGCATCATCGATCGGGTCGATGTCGTCGACGAGCAGCTCGTGATTACCGACTACAAGTCAGGCAAGGCTCCGTCAGATCGGTTCCGAGCGCGGCCCCTGAAACAAGTGCTTCTCTACGCCGCCGCTGTCGAAGCCAGTTTCGGTCAACGCCCGCTCGGCGCCCGGCTGCACTATTTGGGCCAGCGCACTCTTAGCGTGCGAGTCACGTCATCGAACCTTGGTGACGCCGTGCAGGAACTAGCGGACACCTGGTCATCGCTGATCAGCGCTTGTGAGAACAACCAGTTCGACACCTCCACGGGGCCGCTCTGCGCCTGGTGTCCTTTCCTGGCCGAATGCCCCGATGGCCAAAAAGAAGTCATCACCCGCAACGAGGCTGGATCGGTCCGAGCCGATGCGCCAGGACTGGCAATCGTCTACGCCGAAGCTGGTTAGCTCAAACCCGAAACTCGGGCGCATCAGCTGGTATGTCCAGCGATGATCATGTGGTGAACACCGCCGCCCAGGTCACCTCATAGACCCCCTCGGGCCTCGCCGCTCTCGTCCACAATCGCGTCGACACAACCGTTACGAACACGCAGTGGATCGACAGTGGTGTCTGGCCGGACTACTTTCTGTTCTCCCGACACGGCAAAGAGTTCGTTACCCGTATCGGGCGTTTTGACCGCGACTTCAGCACCGATGAGCTCGCCCGGCCGGTGGCGCTCACGACATCCGACGATCCCACGGGTCACCTTGTCGGGTCCATCATCGTCGATGACGTCCACATTCACTTGTGCACAAGGACCTCGTAGCAGCTGGCAGCACTAGGCCTCTGCCAGCGCCCTGTTAGCTGTGCCAGCGAATCTCAAGATGCTTGTGCAGCCACTGGGCAATCACCAATGTGGCGATCCCGCCCAAGATGGTTCCCACCTTGGCCAACCTGATCAGCTGGTCGTCCGGCGGCGCAGGGACAGGGGTGACCGTCGGGCGATTGAAGCCGTCGTCGCCTGCGCCTGGCAGCTTGTCGGATTTCGTACCAGCGGTCACCCTGGCACAGTAGCCCGCTCAACCGCGACCTTCCAGGGCTCTTTGAGCCTGAACCAGTGCCAACATCGGCCGTTGGTCACATTCTGTGGGGCGCGTTCCATTTGTGACGCGAACGTATTACCGTTCTGTGACGGAATCCTCAAATGGTTCTTCGTACCCATGACTTCCTCTCCTCGCGCCAAGCCCGCCAACCGCCGCCCACTAAAGATGGCGGCCACGATCGCTGCTGGCATCGTCCTGGTGTTCTTCGCCAACTCAGCCCGATCGGGAACCGACGAGTCAGCCAGGTCAGTAGACACGCAATCGATACTGATTCTGCCAAGCGATGCCGGCTCCAAGCCTCCAGCCACTGCCGTCGTTACCACGG
>Ga0307985_10000935_pt1 | contig 16746 bp, 21 predicted proteins | sample EllFjometageno80_FD_203155 | JGI IMG/M metagenome (GOLD analysis project Ga0307985, IMG submission 203155) | Marine microbial communities from Ellis Fjord, Antarctic Ocean - #80 | ecosystem: Environmental > Aquatic > Marine > Unclassified | place: Southern Ocean | collected 2014-10-09 | reverse complement strand
GGGGTGATTACACCGATTAAGCCGGGGGGGGGCGAGGGAGGGAAGGAGGACGAGGGGGGAGGCGGGGAGGACGAGGGAGATGGCGAGGGGACGGTACCTGGAGGACACTATGACGGGGACGGGAAGGAGGGAGGCGAGGAAGAAGGAGGGGTGGGCGGTGGCTGGGTTGTGGTTGTTGTTTTGCTGCTTGGGGGGGCTGCGGCGGCGTTTTTGCTTTACAGGCGAAGCCAAAAGAGAGGAGTTAGAGGGTCACAGGCTGTGGCCCCGGACTACGAAATGGTGGGCACGAAGCACCCTGTCTAGTGTTTAAATGGAAATTTACGCCTGCCGATCACGTTCAGAATGATTAATTTGGTAAGAAGCACTCCGTTAAATACCTCGTCGAGTGTGAAGCCGGACTTGAAACGCCATCCCGAACGAACTGCCAATCTACGCAGTCCTAGCCCTTGTAAATCGGCACACAAGCAATTCTTAGCCGCCCCCCAGCCCCTTCTCCCTCCACGCTCTCGCAATGAACTTCTCTCCGCTAACCAGCGACCAGGACTTCCTGGACAGTCTGGAAGATTTCCCCGGGAATGACTTCCCCCCCCTTGAAGCCTCCCTGGGTTACAACTCTGAGATCTCCTCGCTCATGAGTGCCGATGCCCCCCCCCCACCCTCTCCTTTGCTTCTTCCTCAACGTACCCCACATCATCTGGCTCTCAAGTGCCCAAGAAGGTGAAGCGTCTCCTCTCCTACTACTCCACCCCCTCCTCGTCCCTCACAATGACATCAACCTGCACGAGTTTCGGGGATCAGTCGGCCGTCCTCGCCGGGTCTGCGGACAGGAGACCCACTGTGGAAGCGAAGGACAGCGACAAGGGCATCGCCTACGGCTCCCCCTGGGTGTCAGCCCTGACTCCCCATGTGCCCTTCCGCCTCACCCGAGACGGCGTCGACAGAGCTGTTGGCGTGGGCGAGAACTCTCGCGAAAGCTCGGAACTGGCGGAGGGCGGCTCGACGTTCTCGTGGTGCCAGTACATCCTGTTCACGCACCAGAGCATTGTGGGTGTACTCCCCCGTGGACTGACTCACCCTTACCTTTGAATGTAATTTTAACCAAGAGATTCACCCCAACGTACTACCTCAAGGATTGACCCCTGAGCAAGTCGAAGAAGTCTGCAGGGCTGTTCACCCTTCACTTCACTGTCACTGACGGGGACGCCGTCGTTGCGATATTGACAAGCTAGCCGATCAACGTCACGCAAGTCTATAAAAAGGCGGCCTGGTCCTCCTTCGCCTTCGACGCCGCCAGTGTAGCCGTCGACGACGTTCCCGATGGGTTCTTAGCTCACGAGTTCAAGCGCAACTTCCAAGATATGAAGTCCATGACGGTCACTGAGATGTTATCCGTCATCAGCAAAAAGCACAAGTCCCCAAAACTCTTGGCACACGCTCACCAGCGAGGAGAACAAGTGGTGCAGAGAGCTGCTGGTCGTGCTGTCAGTCAACGGCATAGAGCGGCCCGACTCTGACTTCTTCCTCGCCCAGTTCGTCATCGTCGCCCAAGGCCAGGCCGTCGAGGCGGCCAAGATGGTCCTCAAGTACAACCGCATCCGGCGCGACTTCGACTACAACACGGCCACGGCGCTCGGCTCCGACGCGCTCGGCTTCTGTAACGAGCTCAATCCCATCTTCTTCCAGGCATGCAAGCAGAAAGTCGAGGCAAGCGTCAACGTACTTTGTGGCGCGCCGATGCCCCACTCTGCCGTGCAGATGTGGTGTGCATCAGCTGGTGTGCATGCATTGAATTGTATTGAATTGAATTGTTTAGGTGATTGGCATACTTCGAGCCCGACAACTATGCGGCTGTTACGGCGAACTGGAAGGAGTTCGCGTGGGACTTATTGTTGGGGTTAGACTCATCGAACTGCGACTTGAACGCGGTGCGGCGCGGCTGCAACAAACTGTGCGCTTTAAGCGGAATGGGGTGGGAGAACTTCAGCGTTTCGTTCGAGGAGAAGTATGCAAATGTCTTCGAGAAGAGTTACCCGGCGCGTGAAGAGAGATTTGTCGTTGTTGACGCGCCGACCTTTTGCACCCTGATTATGAAGGCGTGCGAACTATTCTACGAGAAGAGTAAACTGGATAAGATTGAACTGAGCTTCACGGACGATCTGTACAGGAAGCCGGGGTACACTAAAGACGAACTGCCGCCTATGCTAGGGGGGACGACATACGCCAAAGACATGATTGAGTGGACGAAGGAGAGGATTCTGCTTCGGGAGGAGAGCATAAGACTGGTAAAAATTGGCTGACAAACTTGCAACAATTAGACTTGGCATTCGTCGAGTTGCACTCGTGCATCAATCTAAACGCCTAGCATGACTCTCGATTCACTCGGTGGGGTCACCGCGCACATCCCCAGCACCCCACTCGTAGAAGCCCTTGCCGGTCTTCCTTCCAAGATCGCCCCTGTCGAACCTCTCCTTCAAGCACTTGGGCATGACGAATGCCGGCTCCTCGGGGAAGTTGGTGGTCCAGCCGTCGATGATGCTGTGGATAGTGTCCAGCCCGATGTAATCGGCCAAGTGAAGCGGGCCCATGGGGTGCCCAGCGCCGAGCTGCAGCGACAGGTCAATGTCCTTAATAGTCGCGTCCTTCCTGTCAAGCATGAGCATGGCCTGCGTCACGGACGGGACGAGCAAGCGGTTCACGATGAATCCCGGCGTGTCGTCGCACGACACGGCCACCTTCTTGATGTCGCCGACCCACGACTTGCAGGCATCGAAGACGTCGGGGTGGGTGTGCTCGGTCTTGATGACCTCCACGAGCTTCATCATCTGCACGGGGTTGAAGAAGTGGACGCCGACGAAGCGGTCGGGGCGGCCGCTCACCATCGCCATCTCCGTAATGGAAAGAGAGGACGTGTTGCTCGCAAAGATGGCCTACACGAGGATGGTGAGAACGAGGAGTGGAGGACGAGGCAATTGATTGGGAGGACGACGTGGAGGATTGCTTCGTGCGCTCTTGTCTGCTCGCGCTTGTCTGCTTCGCTCGCTTACCTCAGGCTTGGCCACGGCGGCCAGCTCTCCGTACAGCTGCTTCTTGAGGTCCATGTTCTCGATGACAGCCTCCACGTGCAAGTCAGCAGTGGCGAGGTCAGCAAAATCAGTCGTCCAAGTGATGCCGTTCATGATGCCGTCGTACTGGTCTTGAGAGATCTTCTCCCTCTTGAGCATCTTTCCCAGGGATCCCTCGATGCGGGAGCGACCGGAGTCCAAGAAGCGCTGCTCCTGCTCGAATGCAACCACCTTGAAGCCGGACTGGGCTGAGACCTGGGCAATGCCATGGCCCATGAGACCGAGGCCGATGCAGGCGACAGTGTCGAACTTGGGCACGGGGGGGCTGATCGTGGAGAGGGAGCGGGTAGAGCGGGCGAAGCGGGAGGCGATCATCTACATTAAGGGTGGTGGGGTGGGTTAGTTTTGATACCGTTTGGGTCCGGGCACACACAATTCCTGTCTTGGAATGCCACGAGGCAAGGGGGAGGAGGCAGAGCTGCGGACAGGGCGATAGGGCGTGCAGCGATGTCAGACCTTGACGATTGGGAGGAGGACGGATGCGGCAGCCTTACGATTTCAGTTAGATATGGTGAAGTGTGAAGTGTCGCGATGATGCGCCCAGAGATCTTTGAAGACATCCAACGGCATCTCTCTAGTGCGCCTACTGTCGAGCTGTTTTGTAGCATTTAATAATGCAAAGCTTTGAATAATGCAAACGAAGTTTCTCCTCTAGAGTTACCCGCTCATTCCCCCACATACGCAGCACACAGCTCCTGCTCTCACAGTGGTCCCCCTCTTCCTACTCTATCTTTCCCTTCCTTGTTCACACACATGTGTGTGGCTCTCTACTGGCCCTTGGAGTTCTCGCTGGCGATGAGCTCGGGCGACTTGTACTGCTTGCAGACGGAGAAGATCTTGCTGACGTCCACGCCGTTCTGCTTGGCCGACTCGACGACGGGATCGCACGTGACGTCCTGCTTGTGGAAGTCGGCGGTGAAGCTGATGTGATCGTTGTCGAACTGGCTCAGGTCGCAGCACAGCAGGGGCAGGGGAAGCGCGTCCGTGATGAAGGTGGGGACGTACGTGTCGATGCCGGGGACGAAGGAGAACAGATCGGGGTTGGAGTGGCCGACGGCCTTGTAGGATCCCCTGAAGAGGCTGTAGATGAAGCCGTAGGCGCTGCTGCCGAAGTAGCCCAAGAGGACCAGGATCAGGACGAGCAGGTTGACGATGCTGAACGCCGTGACAATGCCCTTCTGGTCATCACTCATGCCGTCGTGCGTCTTGACCATGATCTGGGTGCCCGTCTGCTTGAACGCGTCAGTGGACTCCCAGAGCATGGTGCTGGGCGGGGTGTAGGTGTCACCAGCGTCGTCGGTAAGCGTCATGGTAGCGGCAGTTCCAGTGGCCGCGTAGCTAACGAAGGGGAAGCCAGCGAAGATCTGGTTGGCAATGACACCGTGGAAGACGATGATGATGGCGATGTGCATGCGAGACGCGACCGTGAGGCTCGCGTCGATGGCGGGGGGCTGCTTCCAGAGGCGGAAGAGGCAGAGCCTGTCGACCCAGAAGCACATGACGAAGGACAGGAAGGAGAAGACCAGGCCGATGGGGTAGATGGAGGCGAAGAAGAGTCCGACGAAGAGACTCTTAGTCATGTCGGTGTACCTCTCGGCGAGGAACCAGGCGGTGTTCTCGAAGAAAGAGTTCATCTTCTCCTGAGTGGGCGCGGACTTGGCGCTGTAGTTGCGCGCGAAGCGTCCGGCGGGGTCCATCGCGCGGATGATGGGCGTGGTGAAGGCGTCGGCGAAGAGCACGGTCGCGACCTTGGTGATGAAGCCTGCGGTGAGGGTCTCGTCGAACGGCACGACGTTCCAAATGATGATGGCAGTGGTCAACCAGCGAGACAGCACGAGCTTGAGGAGCAGGGACGACTGCTTGGACGTGTTGGTCAGGTGCTCCTCGGTGTTGGTGATGATCTTGAAGGCAGTGGGGAGTCCTCCGTTGCAAACGGACACGAAGATAGCCGCGGCGGCAGGGTTGGTCTTGTTGAGGGTGATGATGATGAACGCGGCGATGGCGACGAGGACACTGGTGACACTGAAAGTGCAACTGAGCTCGACGATCTGGTGCACCAAGGACGTCTCGAGGTTCTCCCAGATGACGTCGGTGGGCTCGGGGGCCTCGGACACGGACAGGATGTTGGTGCCGCGGAACTTCTGGTGCTCCGGGAGGTCAGCCTGGTTGAGGATGGCGGGGATGGTGCCGACGGACATCTCGCGCAAGCAGGAGCGCTGGGCGCCCTCAGTATCGAAGACTACGAAGACCTTCTTGGCGATGAAAGTTCCCCTGCACAGCTCCTCGATCTTCTCGTCGAGAGTCTTGAGGGCGCGGCGCATGACGGTGACGTCGCTGGCCAAGCCGAAACCGATCATCTTCTTCTTCATGTTGGAGAGCTCGTTGAACACACTGTCGTTCTCGGTGGGATCGAACAGGTGAGCGCGCTCGGAGGGAGTCGCGGTCTCGAACGCAATCTTGCGGCAGAGCAAGCGGCGGGCGGCGAGAGCGGTGACGAGCCCGCCGTTGTTGATGGCAACCGTGACGTAGGTGACGTGGCCGAACTGGGAGAAGAACTGCTGCCACTCGTCGGGGTTGGTGGCATCATCGTCGGGGTCGTTCACGACAATGGAGTAGTCCTGGGGAGTCTGCGCCATAAACACTGTGTGAGCAAGGGGGAGAGGGGGAGGTTAGGGTTGGAGGGGGAAGGGGCGCCGCTTTCTTACCTGCTCAGCCTCATCGGCCTCCTCGACAACCTTGTCCTGGGCCTTTCCAAGCAAGAAGAGGCCGCCGGCGAGGAGAAGAACAATGGCGATGTTGAAGCCGCCGACCTTCTTGATGTGCGTGTCGAAGTCGCACACGTTGACCCACTCGCATCCAGCTCCGGTGATGCCCGCGTTGAGCTCGTAAGCAGGGTCGAAGAACGGCTGATCTTCACCCAAATACTTGAAGGTCTTGTCGGTGTCGAAAGCGGCCACCTTGCAGACGCAGCCTGTGGCGAGGGTGCACACGGGGATGCGCTGGTCGCAGATCGCGGAGAACTGGAGCTTCCAGTCCGTGACGGTGGGCTGGCCGCCGGAGTACACGTCATCGGAGTACGACTGCATGGCGGGAATGAGGAGGAGGAGACACACGACCATGGTACCCATGAGGAGGAGGAGCATCTTGAAGTACATCATAACGCCGAGGCCGAAGTCGCCGATCTCGTCGGTGGGCGTGTCCCAGATGCTGGAGGGGGGAGAGGGGTGAGTTGGAGGGGGGAGGGGATGTTAGGGAGTGAATAGGAAGGGTTGTGTATCTAAATATCCGGGGTGATATCCGGGGTGAGGGTGGCAACGCAAAGCAGCAATGCCCCCGGCTTGAAAACCCCGGGTTCGCAGTGTCCGTGGTTGCATTGTCAGGCCTCGCCGCCCTCTTATTAATGCCCGGCCACGCCCTCAACATCCAGCCTTAAAAAGCTCCCTGAAATAAGTGTGCAAAAAGGAAAGGTTGGCACAGTGACACCCTGGCCTTATGCAGCGACGGGTGTGGGTCTGACTTACCCGTACAGCGAGGAACCCTCGACGACCTCTCCAGGCTCGAGCTTGCGGTACTCATCAGTGGTTCCCTCTTTCTGTGAGGAGAGTGGTTAACATATGAGGAACAGCAACGTTGTGAAGGAGTGGGAGGCACTTACGATGCACTTGCGGGGGAGGGTGTAGGTTTGGTAGAATTCCCTGGCGGCGTCGATGGAGGGCGCATTGGAGTTGAGTCCTTCGGTAGCCATGTTGTTCGGACCGGGCTTGTGGGGAGCTAGGCGGAATGAGGAAGGAAAAAGGTTGGAGGGCACGGGTGTTGGATTTGGGGCCGGCTAAATTTTCAGAGGCGACGAGCATCCTCAACGTTCAGTGGGGCGCTGGCTCACGAACGTATGGCAGGGCGTGGCTGTGTGTGCTAGCCCCTTCACGTCACCGTCAAGCGCCGTTACACTGCATCCGCGTCATGAGTCCCCGTCATTGTTGAGGCCAAGAACGAACAGTTGCGCAAGGCGAAGGCGGTGAAGGAGTGATAGGCGCGGGGGAGGGGGCGATGGGGGGACTGGGGGGAAGGTGAGGGAGCTGTAGGTTGGCGAGTGGGAGCGTTGAAAATTGGCCCAAAGATCAAAGATCGAGGTGTCCTTGTACAGCTTGTACACTAGTACAGCTTGTATAGATAGAGCGATCTAGCAACACTCTCCACTTTATCGCGACTCGACACCCCAATGGCCGCCTTTGCAACGTCCGGCTCGTTCTCCGTCGACGACTTCGACCACAGCCTCGACATCATGTCCCCTGAAGCGTCCCCAGACACAGCAATGTTTGACACTGATTCAGTTCAGCCTGCTTTCATGGCTGATTCGGAGGATGAGGACGATATTGAGCTGTTCAAGGAACCGGATGGACCAGTTAAGGTCAGCCAGAGGTGAGACCCCCGCAGGAACCTTTCCCCGGCAACAAACAGCAAACTATGGCCCATAGTTTGCCCCATTGTACCCCATTGTTCCATTGTACCCATTGTACCCATTGTAGCCATTGTAGCCATTGTAGCCATTGTAGCTATTGTAGGCCATTGTAGCCATTGTAGCCATTGTAGCCATTGTAGCCATTGTAGCCATTGTAGCCATTGTAGCCATTGTAGCCATTGTAGCCATTGTAGCCATTGTAGCCATTGTAGCCATTGTACCATTGTACCCATTGCTAAGGAACTCACACACGACCCAGGGGGAAGCGTGCCTTGCTCGCTGAAGCTTACCAGAAAGGCGTAAACAACCTCTCGGCAACTCTTAAGCACATGGCCACCGGAGCAGCGGCGGTACCAGTGCAGCATAGTGAAGCGGCGTTGAATAAACCTGTGGAAGAACAGAGCATGAATGAACTCGGACCGAAAGTACCCTTGAAAGAACCCGTGAAAGAACGCACGAAAGATGAACCGGGGCTGTTTTGGCATGCCCAGCTCATCCCTGCTGATTGCTCCGACCCCAAGTTCGTCATGGCGGACGGCACGCTGAAGAAGAGACGCCCCAAGCCGATCATAAGGACGAATGAGTTCTTCGATAACCTCACGAGAGTGGGCAACAAGTGGATTTTGCGAACGCTGCGCGGCCTCAACGACTGGCCGGGGCTGGACGGGCTGGTGGTTCAGAGCATCACTGGGCTCGTGAAGAACAAGTTGGGGCGGTTCAAGATCAAGCGGTTCTGGGACGCGAGTATGATTGGGCATAAGCCGTGCAACCCTGGAGATCACGGCAGCGTGAGAGTTACTTTGCAGGCGGCGCCGCATTCGGTGAGCGGGTGGACGGCGGACTCGCCGGGGTACTTTTGGTGGCTTGAGCACACGCGGATCGACGAGGCGCCGATGTTGTTCCACGGGCAGAAGGCGACCGACCACTTCATGCAGTGTGGGGGGAGGGCGACGAGAGTCCATCACTTTGGTCATCGATACGCGAAGCCACGCGAGTCGACGAAGGACAAGGTCGTCTACCACTGCTGCGTGCTCGTCGAATGGGACCACGGAGAGTACACTACCATGTTTGAGTTGGCGTGGGTGAACGGCGTGACGGGAAACGCGGGGAAGAGCAACTGGCAGGAGGTGAGTCCCTTCTTCACACCACGTTCGTCCTTCTTCGCGCCACGTTCGTCCTTCTTGCGTTCGCGCCCCCCCTTGCTCACACCGCGCCCTGCCGCAGGACAAAGACCAGCATCCGAACAAGCTGCTGACGGCGCTGCTGCCGCACCCTGACTTGGTGGCTCCGTGGGACAGCAGCATCGCCGAGCTCAGAGTGCAGGACTTACCCGCGATCAAGAGTATGGACGACTTCAAGGGCTTCGTGAGGAAGTACACTGGTACTACGAAAGATAAGCGTTTCTTGGACCCGCATTACATCAGCAGTAGTGATGTGCGGCTGACGCAGTGCGGCAAGGGAGACCTGGCGCGTTATCTGGCGAACTACATACTGCACAACAAGAGTTACTCGGAGGAGGCGCGGAACTGCCAGACCTTCGCTGCTGATTTCTACAGGTTGTTGAGCGGGAGCCAGAGAGAGTTTCCGTTTCACCCCATCTGCCAAATACTGTACGCATCACAAACGCACAACTTCTTCTACGATTCTCCAGGGGCTTAATAAGACAACATGTGCGTTCTCTGCAAACTCTTCTTCCTGTTCGTATATTATCCCTACTACCTGCTTCCCTCCTTCACACTAATCCCTGGGAGTCTTCCCGTCCTTGTCCTTGTCGCTGATCCTCACACCCACGCTCATGAGAAGCTTAACGATGTCCTGACTCTTGTACTCATACGCCCAGAACATGGGCCCGCGGCCATCGACGCTCCTAACATACGCGACGGTGGGGTCATGCTGCAGCCACGCCGCGAGCTCGTCCACATCGCCGGCGTTGATCAGCTCCCACATGCGCGTCGTGACCTCGTTGTCCTCCCACCGGGTGGACATCTCGTCTCTGGCCTGCTCAAGTTCGCTCTTGCTGGGCTGGTACCTCTCGCGAGGGGGGGCTTCGATCTCCCTGTCTTCGGCGGCGGCGGCATCGATCTCCCTCTTCTTGGCGGCCGCGGCGGCAGCAGCCTTGGCAGGGTCGTTCATGTTCTCCATGTACTGCTTCTGGTACGCCGCGGCGTCCTGCTCGCTGTTCTTCTTCTTGTTGAAGTCCTCCAGCTGCGCGAAGTCGTTCTTCTTGTTGAGCGTGCTCTCGAGCGCCGGGGGGTAAACGCCTCTGCAAAACCAGCCTCCCTCAACGTCGCAGTCCCTGTTCTTCAAATCAGACACCCACTCCTTGCTCTCCTGACTGACGCCCAAGACCTTGAAGATCCTGACCTTCCCGTACTTGCTGCTGAAGACCTCCTGAAATCGGTTCGGGTCGACGCTGACCCCCGGCTTCTGCCCGTGCCCGTGCAACTTGTACAGCAGACTAGCCTCCATCATGGGCGTAGGCGTGCCGTACTTATCCGTGAATCCAAACATCCGGCACGTGGGATCGCCAGGGCAGACGTCGCGGTACACACTGGGGGTGGGGGGGGGTTAGAAAGGGGCGCACATTGTGTGAACATGGGGGGACTTGTGAGTAGGCGTGAACCCCGGGAGCGTGTGTGGCGCTCACCTGTTCGCAATCCTCGCCATGTGCGGGCTCTTGGCCAAATCGTCGCCGCCGCCGCCCGCCCAGATGAGCACATAGTCCGCCAAGTGCCTCGCCACCCTGTGCGCCTCCTTCTCGGGGCTCGTCAGCGTCCTCCCCAAAAGCGCAATGTGCTCATGGTTCCACGTGTTCCCGTCAGCGATCGTCGTCCTCCTCGCAATGCCCGTGATCTGGTACCCGTAGTCCCACCACGCCATGACGCGACTGTCCTCGGGCGTGTTGTCGCGCAACCACCAGTACGCCTCGCGGTAGTCGTCCACGATGATAGTCTGCCCGGACTTCAACTGCGCCTTGAACATGATGCTCGGGTTGCTGAGCGCGTGGCTCATCTTGTCGCAGTAGCCGAGGAAGTCCGTCCCGAACGAGAAGAGCGCGAAGAAGAACCCGACCGCGGCGATCTTCCTAAAGAACTTGCCCTCCGTCGAATCGTACTGCTTGTTGCCGGCCTCAAACGCAGCCCCGAGTTCTCTCGGCATCCAAGCAGGGGCCGAGCTCTTGCTCTTCGAGCTCTTGGCGGGAGTGCCTTTCTTGCTCTTGCCAGGGGCGGCGGCGGCAGCGGTGTCCTCCTCCTTGTCCTTTCCGCCCACCATCATCTGCACCATCTGGGTTGTGCTCCAGTCGAAGCCCAACCCGAGCAAATAGCCACTCAAAATAGCCGCGATAGGGCCGGTCAGGATGATCAAGCGGACCATCTTGGCGGAGAAAAAGTACGTCGTGGCCGCGTACAGGACGAGGAAGAGGGACTTGTTGTCGAACTTGTGCGTCACGGCGATGGCAGCAAACCCGACGGGGGTCAGCTGGCACAGGACCTGCAAGTACTGATAATACGCCTGGCTTTGGGGGGGGTAAGCATACATGTGTGAACGTGAACAAAGGGAAAGAGTTGAGCCAAATGCGCGTGCCACGCCTGCTTCTGAGAGTACTCACCTGCTAGCCGGCTGGTGCTCCGCCACGCTGTCCACCAACGGGTTCCCCGTCCTGGTATGCCGGACGAACAAGCCCCTAACCCTGCTACTCAGCGGGCCGAAGTACCCAACTGGGAGGACTGCGGCGAGAAGGACGACGCCGACGACGGCGGTGATGGCGTACAGCTGGATGCGGAACGTCCACTTCTTGGTGAACGTCGTGTGCGTCATCTTGCGCTGCTTGAGGAGGTACTCGCCGACGGCGACGACCTGCATCGCGAGGAAGACGGCGCAGGGGGCCAGCTGCTCGAGGCTCTTGAGCGGAGTTAGGCCGACGACGGGCACTTGGATAGCGAAGGCGGTGCCGACGACGTAGAAGATGGAGTAGGAGACGTGGACGGTGCGGTCGAAGCGGAAGAGCAGAAGGACGAAGGCGTGCATGCCGATCATGTTGAGGACGAACACGTACCCGCCCCAGGCGGCGACCATGTAGCCGTAAGCGACGGCGGTGGCGAAGCCGCCGAGGATGGCGGTGTAGATGTTCTTGAGGGAGACGAGCCAGCAGAGGAAGGTCAGGACCTGCAAGTACATGTGTGAGCAAAGTTCACATACATGTGCTCAAAGAAAAGGGGGAATGGTCCAGATGCTCGCTTTCTCGTACCATGGCCGCAACAGCAATACTCTCATTGTCATACCCCCCCCCAATAGACCTCATAAGGTGCGCCGGCACGATGGCCATGATGCCCGTCGTGAACACCGTCGCCGACTTGTTCCCCGTAACAGTGTAGCAAAGGAGACCGGTGAGAGCGGACGCGATCGCGCCGAACCAGGCGGGGACGTAGCAGCACACGTCATTGAGGGACAGCGCGTAGGGAGTGTTGGCGAGTGTGTTCTTGATGAAGACGGACGTGAGCTGGAGACCGGGGTAGATGGTGGTGCCGACGGGGCGCCCGAGAGGGTACCAGGACATGTAGTCGAACCAGGTGAAGAACTTGGCGGCGCCGTTCTCGTCGAGGTACTCCGTGGCGCGGTAGTTGAACCAGGGGTCGAATTCGTGGATGACTAGAGGGGGGAGAGGGGGGTAAGAGGAGGGAAAGTGAAGTGGCAGCAGAGCCCTGGGCAATAGAATAGTTAGGGACAATATAATAGACCTGGGCAATATAATAGCCCTGGGCATTAAAAGAACCAACAATACCGAGGGTGCAATAGAAGCAACTTCCGGGGTAATAGTACAGGGCAGGAATCGCCCGGGGTATTCGGGGTGGAACAAAATAGCTCCTCCTTAGCCCCTTCCACATAAACACATAAACACATGCTCCCATTCTCTCATCATCTCGTCCCACTCCATCTCTCTCGTTCCATTCCATCTCTCTCGTTCCACTTCATCTCTCTCGTCCCACTTCCCCTCTCCTCCTCCGCTCTCCTCCAGTATCATCCTCAACAACGTAATAAACACCGTCACTTACCCAATCCATACTCCTCAATAGCATGCAAACGAATAGTGTACGCTTTCATCACGAACACGTATAGCGCGTACACCTTCACAAGGCCAAGACTCGCGGTAATGACAGGAGACGTGGACATGACGGTCCTGTGTGAGGGGAATGAGCGGTAAAATGTTGCGTTTTTGTTGTTGTTATTTTCTTCAAAGTCGCAAGCCCGCGAGACAATCCACGTCCAAACGATACCTGTGCGCTGTGCGCCCCTGGCGCGCAGCGCGGGACCAGCGTCGCCCTGCCCCTCTTGCTTGCTTCCCACCGTAAATTAGCACCTCACCACTCCTGTTCCCTCTACAAGAGTTCCTTGTCCTCGCCAAACCTGCTGTGTTGTAACACGACCGAATAACAAGCCCGGATGGCTGGGACTGGCTGGGTGTTACGATGGCAAGGGGTAGGGTGAGTGGAGGGCAGGAGATAAGGAGATAAGGAGATAAGGAGATATGGGAGGACGAGGGATAGGGTTGCAAGGCACAAGCACGGGGAGTGAAGTGTTGAGAGAGAGTGTGACCATCGCCTTTTCTTGGGAGGGGCATTTCGTAAGAGTAAGCGCAGGGCTGGAGGAGTGGAACTGGATGGACGATGGTGAATATTTGGAACGAGAGAACACGACATGTCATCCCTGAGCTGTGTATGCCTTTTGAAACCGCACGAGACCAGTTTGGGGACCCCGGATATGTTCACTTCCGGCCGGAGATTGACATATCCGGTGTGATCTATATCCAACAAACGGGCACCTCCCTGCGCGCCCATCTGCCGCTTGTGACCACCCCTTGATTCTGCTTCTAACCTTCTAACGCTTCTTCTAACCTACCCCCCCCCCCCCCCCTCCCCCAGCTGCTCATAACAAATACACCATGGCCACATCACTCCCCGTCCTCTCAGTGGCCTCGTCCATCCACCTCAACCTCAATACCCTCGCCGAGCTGAGCACATCCGTGAGCATGCTCGCCACGGACAAGACCGGTGCCGCGAGCCTCACCATCGCCAAGCCCAACTTTAACATCCCCGCGGCCATTGCTACCCTCACTCTCTTCCTGCAAACACAGTCCCAGCCCATCATCATCAACGCCGTCACCGCCCTCACCAACCACTTAATCGAGCTCCCGACCGAATCTTCCAATACCACCGCCCCCACCGCCGCCGACCTCACCAGCCTGCTCGCAGTGGTCCTCCCCGCCACCCTTCCCAAGGGCGTGACCCGCCCTTCTATCCCCGACTCTCTCCCTACCCTCGCCGCCACCTGCCTCTCCCTCACCTCCCTCACCGCCCTCCTCCCCCTCCGCACCCTCTCCCTCCTCGTCGCAGAGTACAAAGTCCCCACTCCCTCCGCCGCGTTTTACGCCGAGGACCGCGGCCACTTCCACCTCGACCTCGTCTCTACCTTCGCCCGTGCTCTCTTCAAGAACACCGTCATGCTCGACGCTCAAACCACCTTCGACCACGAGGACATCCCCGCCGCCCTCGGCGTGGTGATGGAGAAGGCCGCCGTCGCCGCCAAGCTCGCCGAGCGCGAGATCAACGCGGAGCGAAAGACGCCCGCCGTCATCGCCTCTCTGGAAGACGACGTGGGAGCCGCGTGGCGCCTCGCGTGCCCACTTGCCGTTGGCGTGAAGGACCACACCGCTTTCGTCGTCGCAGACACTTCGAAGCTCATGGGAGCGAATCAGGCGTGGGCTCTCGCGGCGAACGAGGCGGCCGCGAACGCCGCCCCCGCGCCTCCCGCCGCCGCCGCTGCCCCCCCCGCCGCTGCGGAGGACGACAAGGCGTTCGAGGGCAAAACGCCGGAGCAGATCGCCAAGATGAAGAAAGTCCGCGCCGAGAAGGCCGAGAAGGCAGCCAAGAAAGCCGCCGCCAAGGCCGCCAAGAAGGCGTCCTCCTCTGGCGCCGCGACGGCCGTTCCCGCCGCCATCACGTCCTTCCTCGCCCTCCCCCTCCTCTGTCCCCCCACGCCCTCGTCCTCAGCGCAGTTGTCCAACTTCCTGTCCACCCTCACGTCGTCCCTCACGTCCAAGAGGAAGCCCAAGGTCGCCAAGGGCATGCGCGACTACCTCCCGAGTCAAATGACCGTCCGCCAGAAGGCATTCAGCATCATCCGCCGCGTCTTCCAGTCCCACGGCGCCGTCGAGATCGACACGCCCGTCATGGAACTCAAGAACACACTCACCGGCAAGTACGGGGAGGACAGCAAGCTGATCTACGACCTCGCGGACCAGGGTGGCGAGACGCTAGCGCTCCGGTACGACCTCACCGTGCCCTTCGCGAGGTTCTTGGCGCTCAATGGTGTCGGGAACATCAAGAGGTTTCATATTGGCAAGGTTTATAGGCGCGATCAGGTGAGTGCAAGGGAGGCGAGCTGCCACACTGTCTGTTTAACCCCCCCCGTTGCTCACACCGTGCCGACCCCAGCCTGCCATGAACAAGGGCCGCTACCGCGAGTTCTATCAGTGCGACTTCGACATCGCCGGAGTCTACCCGCGCATGGTCCCCGACAGCGAGGCGGTCGCCGTGGCCTGCGAGATCCTCGCGGCGCTGCCCATCGGCGACTTCCAGCTCAAGGTGAACCACAGGAAGCTGCTCGACGCCATCTTGGAGGTGTGCGGGTGCCCCTCGGCCAAATTCAGGACGATTTGCTCCGCCGTCGACAAGCTGGACAAGGAGCCTTGGGAGGTCGTCAAGGCCGAGATGGTCGAGAAAGGGCTTACGGAGGCGGTGGCGGACAAGATCGGCACCTTCGTTTTGCTCAAGAGCGACGTCACTCCCTTCGACTTGTACGAGAAGCTGACCAAGGAGAAGAGCTTCGGTGCTCACGAGGGCGCCGCGACGGCGCTGGAGGATTTGAGGATCATGTTCAACTACCTCGAGGCCATGGGCGCGCTCAAGTACATCTCGTTCGACCTGTCGCTCGCGCGCGGCTTGGATTACTACACGGGCGTGATCTACGAAGCCGTGTGCATCGCCGAGGGGTGCATGGTCGGCAGCATTGGCGGCGGCGGCCGCTACGACGGCCTCGCTGGCATGTTCGCCGGCGAGGACATTCCGTGCGTGGGCGTTAGTGTGGGCGTCGAGAGGGTCTTCACGCTGATGGAGAAGAATATGGTCGTGAAGAGCGGCGTGAAGGCGGACGTGGATGTCATGGTCGCGAGCACGACTGCCGACGAGGCGAACCTGCAGAAGAAGATGGCCGTGACGAAGAAGTGCTGGGAGGCGAATATCAAGGCCGAGTTCGCGACGGGCAAGCTCAAGCAGTCCATCTCCGAGGCGTTGGAGCGCGACGTCAAGTTCATCGTCGTCGTGGGCGACGAGGAGTGGACTCGGGGCGTGGTCAAGGTCAAGAACTTGGCGACGAGGACCGAGGAGGAGGTCGAGATCGAGGGCGTTGTGGCGAAGCTGAGGGAGCTTGGCTGTGTGCCCGTGGGATGCGAGTTCGCTGTGGAGCAGGGCTTGATCAAGGGCTTGGAGAGCATGAAAGTTGAGTGAAGCGGGGAGAGGGCGAACTAAAATGACCATTTTGTGGAACAAGAATGCTCTCCTTTATTACTTCAGGCGCTTGACAAGTTTCCCGCCCTGTCCCTTCTCCTGGAACTCCCCCTTCTTCACCGCAATCCCCAGCACGCGCGCCACGATCGTTGCGTTCTGTCCCACGCCGACAGCCTCCTCCACGAGTCTCGATCTGCTCACAGTGGACCCGACGCCGACTCTGGCCCTGATGAACGCCTCCGCCTTCGTGTAGCTGTCCCGGTCCTGGCCCTCGCCGGCGCGCGCGAGATCCTGCCCGTTGTTGCTGTCCGTCTCGGAGGCGGCCATTGTGGCGACCTTGAATAGCCTAAGCGCCTCGGCAATGTCTTGCGCCTCGACCTCGGACGCGAGGCGCATCTTCGCGCACGACTCGCTCAACCTGACGAGCGCCTCGAGCTGCCGAACGGTGATCGGGACGACGGCCGCGGTGTCGCCCCCGTTCTCCTGCTGCCGGCGCCGAACGCCGTCGCGGATCTTAACGTACTCGGAAGCGAGCACTTCGCTACTCTCCGAACTAAGACGGGGGGAGCAGCGCGCGCGGCAGTACTGCACGAACCTGCCA
>Ga0307985_10000933_pt1 | contig 16758 bp, 15 predicted proteins | sample EllFjometageno80_FD_203155 | JGI IMG/M metagenome (GOLD analysis project Ga0307985, IMG submission 203155) | Marine microbial communities from Ellis Fjord, Antarctic Ocean - #80 | ecosystem: Environmental > Aquatic > Marine > Unclassified | place: Southern Ocean | collected 2014-10-09 | reverse complement strand
ACATATTCTTCACCCTATCATAGCAGACAGAGCACATGGATGCAATAAACAAAACAGGTTTTTCAAATCCACATGGGACATGACTACCATGTTATTACACGCGCAAAACTTAACATTTGAGCACCCAATAAATCAAAAAGACGTCAGTATTAATGCAGTAGTAAGTAACGAGTTTTTAAGAATGGCAGACCTGATGGAGTTTGATCACTCTTCTTTTTCTAATACCACTTTACCTTCATAAGGCACGACATTAAGTATATGTTCGATTGCCTTAATACGAGCTGCTGTTTTTCGATTTGCTTTAAGTATTGTCCATGGATTTTGTTTGGTATCAGTATGTTTGAGCATTCGTACTTTATAATCCGTATAAATATCCCATAACTCTTGAGCTACATCGTCAACTGGCGACATTTTCCATCGTTTTAACGGGTCATTTTTAATATCTTCAAAACGTTTAGCCTGCTCTTCCTTTGAGATTGAGAAATAGAATTTTACAAGAATGATTTTATCATTCGTAATCATCTTCTCAAAGTGATTCACTTCAGACATAAATCTTTCATACTCTTCATCAGTGCAAAACCCATTCACAGGCTCCACACCAGCCCTGTTATACCAGCTCCGATCGAAAAACACAATCTCACCTGGATTAGGCAGTTTGTTGATGTAGCGTTGAAAATACCATTGTCCTCTCTCCTCTTCCGTAGGCTTCGGTAAAGCAACTACGTTATAAAGTCTAGGATTTAAGTGGTGAGTAATCCTTCTTATTGCTCCACCTTTTCCTGCAGCATCTCTACCTTCAAAAAGTATGCAAAGTCGCTGCTTAGAACTAATGATCCATTTTTGCATTTTTATCAACTCAACCTGAAGCTCCTCCAAGTAGTTTTCATATTTCACATAGCGCAAAGTACGTGTTGGGTTTACTTCCTCGCCCTGTTGCAACATCATTTTAATGGCTCCTTTTGAAGAGAGTAACTCTAAATCACTATCTGAAAAATTATACTCGGTCATTTTCTTCAATTTTTTGGTACATGGATCGATTAAAACGCATCACAACATTTGGATCAGGAAGCACATTTGCTAATGAATCTTCTTTCCCATCATATTCAAAATGAGACAACACATGTCTAATACTTTCCAAACGGGCAATTTTTTTATTGTTACTCTCAATGATGGTCCAAGGACTAAACGAAGTGTGTGTTTGCGCAAACATTTGCTCCTTGTAATAGGTGTATTTATCCCATAATCCTTGTCCTTTTTCGTCTACTGGACTTAATTTCCACTGCTTTAAAGGATTATTTCTTCGTCCTTCAAATCTCTTTGATTGTTCGCCTTTATCGATCGAAAACCAAAATTTGACAATGTCAACACCATCTTCAAATAGCATGTATTCAAACTCATTCACCTGGCGCATAAACTGAACATACTGATCGTCATTACAAAAACTCATAACAGGTTCCACAACAGCCCTATTGTACCAGCTTCGATCAAAGAAGAACATTTCACCCTTATCAGGTAATTCTTTGATGTACCTTCTAAAATACCATTGCGCCATTTCCTTTTCCGTGGGCTTATCAAGTGCCACAACCCTCATCTGTCGAGGATTTAAATGTTCAGCAAATCTTTTAATGGTACCACCCTTACCTGCTGCATCTCTACCTTCAAAAAGAATAACAACCCTACGGTTAGTTTTTTGAATCCATCGCTGAAGTTTTACTAATTCTATTTGCAATTGAGCCATTTGTTCCTCATACCTCAAATTGAACCTGATTTTTTTAAGACTTTCATCTTTCGAAATAAGGTGTTGTTCTAAATCAGCACTAGAGACAATTGCTGAGAAATCAGAATTGCTAATCAGAGGTGATTCTTTCAAGGTATTTTGTTCTATTTCGAGACTTTCCAATGTATTAAAATTTGATGTTTCTTATAATGTAGTAGTTATTAAAAACAACATTGAATAGCAAGAAAAAGTTAAATATTGGGGTATGATTTATATCATGAAATTTCCTGTTGGCAAAAATTGATTTAATCGGTTACTTTTGTTAGACATAATCTATAAGTCATGAAAAGAATTTACACGCTACTTATAATTTGCATATTATCAATCTCGAATATAGCAGCACAAGACTCTCTATTTACAACTAGAGGGGAGACTTTTTATGGAAAAGTGATGCTGTACAAAAACCAATACCAGCAAGAGGTTATTGACATGAAGATTGGCAAGAAAAAACGATCGTTTAGAATTGTTGAAGTTGAGAAATATATCCAAGAGGGAGAAGTTTATAAATCCATTTTTGCCCTTGGCGCATATAAAATAGGGAAAGTGATTTCTGAAGGAGAATACCTGACTCAATATTTATATATGCCAACTGGCTTTGGCAAAAGAGCACCATTCTCTCAGATTATCTTAATTAAGAAAAATGGCAATTACCTCGACTTACCCAAAACCCTCAGCTTCGCAAAAGCTGTAAGCGACTATTTAATTGACTGCCCAACAGTATCTCAAAAAGTAAAAGATAAAACGCTCGGAAGAAAGGAAGTAGAGGAGATCATTGCTGAATACAATGGATGTATGACAGTAACGGCAGAAGAGGGAATTGATCTTGAGACTTTCAAAGGTATGCTTCAAACCTTCAGATTAAAATTGCAGGAATCTAATAAGGTGGACAACAAAAAAGCCGTACGATCTATGTTAAAGGATTACGAATCCAAACACGACATGGGTGATGAAATTCCTGAATATCTAATTAAGGGTATTGCTGATGCTGTTCAAGATGATTTAGAATTGACTTCTCTTTTTAAAGAACTGCAAGCCCTTTAGAACCCATTATTTAACATGTGCTTTGAATACCAATACTTTCGTTGATTCATCGGGGTCATTAGAGAAAATCGCTAAGGTTTTTGTCTCATAACCCATTCTTTGTTCAGCATTAAATTGAACAATGAGTTCTGCAGATTGACCAGCTGATAGCACTTCGGACTTCAAACTATAAGTTAGACATTCACAGTTCGACTCTATTTTAAATAATGACAATTCAGCATTACCAGTATTTGAAATCTTAATTGAAACTTCTTTGATTGATCCTGATGACATCACTTTGAAGTCATGACTTAATTTACTGATTTTCAATTTCGGAGAATTACCATTATGACTTGAAAAATCATCTTCTAATGTGAATTGTACTGGTAAAACAGCGATAAGCTTATTCTTCTCATCAAACAGACTTAGTCTTTCACGGATAAAACCTCGCTCTAAGGAAGGGCCAGTAGAATAAATCAACTCCATTCTTGTGAACTGATTGTGAGAGATTATAGCAGGAGAAAATTTCAACTTTACATTTTCCAGTTCAGACCTTACATTGCTGAGGTCCAATGAATCACCACCAAAATTATACAAGGTAAAGGTTTTCGAAAATTGTTGATTATTAAAGCCAAGACCAATATTAAAGATTTGCTCTTTCGCTTTAAAGGGAAAAAACTCATTCCGATAACTCTCCAAAGCCAATGTATCAATGGGTAGAAACCTACCATTGATTAAGAAGCCATGTAGTATCACACCCTCATCATTCAAAAGTCTTATCTCAGCCTGGTTAAGGCCTAATGCTTCATTGATATCAATGGAGTAATTTATAACCAAAGTATCATCCTTAGCCACAAAAAATGAAGATTCATGGAATTTCACCCATTCCTGGTCCGTCCAAAGTGCTCCGGAGACTGTGTCATTATTTACATTTACCCATTGAAGTGCTCCATGAAATTGTTTCAGTTCACCTTTAACAATTCCTAATTGAATTTCATTCAGGTTTTGTGACCAAAGAACTGAAGGAATTAACAATCCAACTAATAAAAATATTTTTCTCATTTTCATACTTTACTAACAGGGCGAAATTATAAATATTATCAACTCAGAATAAAAATTGAGCTTGGAATTATTGAAATGAATTTCCATTCATTTACTTTACGTCAAATTATAAAAAATGGCCAGAATACTTACAGGCATTCAAAGTTCAGGAAAACCTCATTTGGGGAATCTATTAGGGGCAATTATCCCTGGAATAGAACTTTCAAAAGATCCTGAAAATGAATCTTTCTTTTTCATAGCAGACTTGCATTCTTTAACTACTATTAAAGATCCTCAAATAAGGATTGACAATACTAATGCAGTTGCAGCAGCATGGCTAGCTTTTGGTTTTGACACAGACAAAAATACCTTTTATCGACAATCAAGAGTTCCACAAGTCTGTGAGCTCACATGGTATTTGAATTGTTTCACTCCCTTCCCAATGCTGGCCAATGCCACTTCGTTTAAGGACAAGTCAAATCGATTGTCGGATGTTAATGCAGGCCTTTTTACTTACCCAGTTTTAATGGCTTGTGACATTATCATGTATGACGCAAATATTGTCCCTGTGGGCAAAGACCAAAGTCAGCACCTTGAAATGACCCGTGATATTGCGACAAAATTCAATAATGAATTTGGAGAAACGTTCGTAATTCCCGAAGTCAGTATTGATGAATCTGTCATGACGGTACCAGGAACTGACGGAGAGAAAATGAGTAAGTCATACGGGAATACTATCGATATTTTTCAAACAGACAAAAAACTGAGAAAGAATGTGATGCAAATTGTTACTGACAGTTTGCCTTTAGAAGAACCTAAAAATCCAGATACAGACAACGTCTATGCCCTCTACGCATTGCTAGCAACTGAAGAGCAGACAATGAAAATGAGGGCTAATTATTTAGGAGGTAATTACGGCTATGGTCATGCAAAACAAGCCTTATACGAACTCATTATTGAAAAATTTGCCGAGGAAAGAACACTCTACAACTATTATATGGACAATTTGGACGAGCTCAATAAAAAGCTTGAATTGGGTGAGAAAAAAGCGGCCACCGTGGCAAACGAAGTAATGGCACGAGTCAGAAAAATATCAGGTTTTTCAAGTTAGTTCCTCTCTTGAAAAATACTCGTCAAGTGGCTTATTCATAAAATCTAAAAACGGTTTTAAAATCAAGAAACTTTCAATAAGGTATTCGTGAAAAGAATCGGATAGGTAAATGTGCTTATCGATATTGTGATGCACTAAAAACTGCTTTAGTTTGAGTATGCGAATTAATGCATGATCTTCATCATATCCCTTTGGTGCCCGTTTTAATGAAACACCCTCAATAACACCAAATCGACTAATAAACTCTTTATTGTTAATGATTTCATTAAACTCATTCAGGCCATAATCAATTTCTTGTCGAATGGTATTGATTAATGCAGCCCTACCTTCCCAAACACCTCCTGCTATAACTGACTGCCCATCAGGCTTAATTTTGAAATAATATGGTGCCCTTTTAGTTCTTCTTCCATCAATTGCTATCAGCGCACTGAAATGTGAATTATAAGGTGTTTTATCAGGAGTAAATCTTAAATCTCTGTTGATTCTATAAATACATTTCTTAGCCTCTATTCCTCCTAAGTCTTCAAAATCAGACATCCCATTCAAAAGAGAAGCAACAAAGTCTTGAAACTCTTCTTTGGCGGCTTGGTACAGTGGCTTGTTTTTATGAAACCATTCTCTGTTATTATTGTTATTAATATTGAGAAGGAACTTATGTGACTGATTCAGCATTATGTCAATTGTCAAAAATAATGGTGCCTTGCTAAAGTAACAAAATACCTTAAGTGAGAGTTTTAGAACTGATCATTGTTTAATTTTACAAGACATAATTATAGGGTTAAAAAGCAATAAGCGATTACTTTTAATGTTTAAATTATAGCTTCAAAACAAATACAAGATGTTGTTTACGAATTTAAAATTTAGAATTTCTTTTTTAATAACTGTACTTGTTATTGTAACTGCTTGTGAATCATCGAATGATGAAGTAAGCTTATACACCGGTAATGAAGTCAATTTTGAATTAATCTCAGGTGAATTTGAAGGAAATGAAACTTCAGGAGTGCTGACCATTAAGGAAAGGACTGATGGTAAAGGAGAAGTTGAGATCACACTCAATGGCGTAATCAACGGAGCGGTACATCCAGTGCACCTCCATTTTGGTGGATTGAATGCCGATGGTCTTGTTGCTACTTATTTAAACCCAATTGAGGAGATTAACGGAGTTGGAAAGAGCAATACACTCATTGATCAATTGGATAATAATATCGAATTGAATTACAATTCACTTTTAATTTTCGATGGCAGTATCAAAATTCATTTCGAATCCACTGGTGACCTTAAAGATGTGATTTTAGGCGCCACCAATATTGGGCTCAATAGTCAAGCAAATGAGGCCTTCTTATTAGGCATTGAGAGTATCACCACTTGCAATAGTGATTTCTAAATAAATTAACCTTTCAACCGAGTTAATTTTCCAATTCTAACCTACCCTTTCAAGCATTCTTCCGTATTATTGCAATTCACGCAATTGGTCAATTACACTTTATGAATCCACTTTTATCATCTCCTAAAACGCCCTTCAATACACCTGCTTTTGAGGCCATCCAGAACGAGCACTTTTTACCTGCATTCAAAGTGTTAATCGAACAGGCAAAAGATGAAGTAAATAGCATTGTGGAGAACAATGATGTTGCAAACTTCAACAACACCATTGAAACACTTGAAAAAAGTGGCAAACTGTTAGACCGGGCATCATCTGTATTCTTCAACCTCAATTCGGCAGAAACGTCTGATGAGATTCAAGCATTAGCAAGAGACATCTCACCCCTATTAACCGACTTCTCCAATGACATACTGCTCAATGCAGAATTATTCGAAAAAGTGAAATATGTATTTGAAAACACTGATCAATCCAATTTCACTGAAGAACAAAAAACATTACTGAGTAAATCCTACAAAGGTTTTGTAAGGAATGGCGCATTGCTCAACAAAGAGGAAAAGGCTTCATTAAGAGAAATTGATGTTCAATTATCGCAACAATCACTTGAATTTGGCGAGCATGTTTTGGCCGAAACTAATAAGTATGAAATGTTGCTGACCGAGGCTGATCTTTCAGGCTTACCAGATGGCATTAAAGAAATGGCTGCACAAACTGCGGCTGAAAAAGGACAAGAAAGCAAATGGATGATCACGCTTGATTACCCTAGTTATGTGCCCTTTATGACTTATGCCGATAACCGTGAATTAAGAAAGGAATTGAGCATTGCCTTCGCCTCAAAAGCATTCAAAGGTGATGAGAATGACAACCAAGAAATTGTTAAGAACATCATTAAGCTCAGAAATCAGAGAGCACAACTTTTAGGATATGACACGCATGCCCATTTCGTTTTAGAAGAACGAATGGCTGAAACACCTGATAAAGTGATGGACTTTTTAGGAGAAATTAGAACCTATGGTAAGCCAGCTGCTGAAAGAGATGTGAAGGAATTAGCAGAATATGCCAAAAAACTTGACGGTATCGAGGACTTCCAAAAATGGGATTTTGGTTATTATTCTGAAAAGCTAAAAAAAGAAAAATACAGTATTGATGATGAGTTATTAAAGCCATATTTCAAGCTTGAAAACGCGGTTCAAGGGGTTTTTGAAACTGCTGAAAAACTTTACGGAATCCACTTTGTTGAAAACAAGGAAATTCAGAAATACAATGATGAGGTTACCGTCTATGAAGTTCGAGATAAAAGCGACAAGCATGTGGCTGTTTTTTATGCCGATTTTTTCCCTAGAGAAGGTAAAAGGGCCGGAGCTTGGATGACTTCCTATGCTGGACAGTCTAAAGATAAAGAAGGTGATCACAGACCACACATCTCTATCGTATGCAATTTCACCAAACCAACGGCTACAAAGCCCTCTCTACTTACCTTCAATGAAGTGACAACCCTATTTCATGAATTTGGACATGCATTGCATGGCATGCTGGCCAATGGCACTTATGAGAGCCTTTCGGGTACGAATGTGTATTGGGATTTCGTAGAATTGCCTTCCCAAATACTGGAGAATTGGTGTTTTGAAAAAGAATGCCTTGATCTTTTCGCAAAGCACTATGAAACGGGGGAAACAATTCCATCAAAATTAATCGAAAAAATTAAGGCCTCTTCCAACTTTTTGGAAGGCTATCAGACCATGCGTCAACTAAGTTTTGGTATGCTGGACATGGCCTATCATGGTCAAGACAACAGCTCAATGGAGAGTATTGAATCCTTTGAGAAAAACTTAATGGCAGGTTCTGATGTATTGCCATCAGTACCTGGTACCAATATGAGTTGCTCTTTCTCACATATTTTCCAAGGAGGATATTCTGCTGGGTATTATAGCTACAAATGGGCAGAAGTGCTTGATGCGGATGCTTTTGAATATTTCAAGGAGAACGGCATCTTCAATCAAAATATCGCTGATAAGTTCAAAGAAAATATACTTTCCGCAGGGGGATCTGAGCATCCTATGAAACTCTATAAAAAGTTTAGAGGTCAAGAGCCTGATGTAAAAGCATTATTAAGAAGAGCCGGATTGTTATGAAATAGTAAGTCATCCTGAACCCTGATTACCGCAGGCAGGTTATTTCAAGATCTTTCCTCGAAATAACGGCTTGTTTTATTACCTTTTGGGCCATATCAAAAGTAAAAGATTGAATCCCAAAGCACCAAGACGAATTCTACCAACAATAATCTTCGCACAATTTGCGGGCACCTCTCTATGGTTTGCAGGGAATGCCATTCTTAAAGACCTTCAAATTGATTGGCAACTTCCTTCTGATGCGCTTGCATCCATCACTTCAGCGGTGCAGTTGGGTTTTATCCTTGGCACTTTTCTTTTTGCATTGTTGTCTGTTGCGGATAGGTTTAAACCATCAAGGGTGTTTTTTGTTTGTGCTATAATTGGAGCATTGCTTAATGTTTCCATCACTATTATTCCACCCTCCTATTTCCTCTTGTTAGCCACTAGGTTTTTAACCGGTTTATTTCTAGCTGGAATATATCCTGTCGGAATGAAAATTGCTTCTGATTGGTATGGAGGAAAACTTGGAAAGGCTTTGGGATATTTGGTAGGCGCATTGGTCATCGGTACTGCAATACCTCATTTAATCAATTATTCTGGGAGTCAGTTGTCCTGGACTTATGTTTTAATCACGACTTCCCTCCTGGCCATAATTGGTGGCTTATCAATGTTACTTCTTGTGGATGATGGTCCTTTCCGAAAAATCAGAAGTAAATTTTCTCCAAGACAGGTAAAGACTGTTTTTAAGAATAAGGCTTTTCGATCCGCTGCCTTTGGCTACTTCGGCCACATGTGGGAGTTGTACACTTTTTGGGCTTTTGTACCAGTCATTTTGCACTATTATAATGTTACACAGCAACAACAGATCAATGTCAGTTTATGGTCATTTATAGTTATAGGAGTTGGAGCCATTGCAAGTGCGCTTGGTGGCATTTATTCTATCAAATATGGATCTGCTAAGTCAGCTTTTGTATTTCTCTTAATTTCAGGAATATGCTGTTTACTCTCCCCTTTATTCTTTGAACTTCCACCAGTCGCTTTTCTATTACTACTCACATTATGGGGGTTTGCTGTGGTGGGTGATTCTGCTCAATTCTCATCGTTAAACGCACAGACTGCACCTCCTCAATTAATTGGGACTGCTTTAACCATTGTGGTAAGCATAGGCTTTTTAATTACCATCCCCAGCATTCAGCTATTGAGTTACTTGGACAGTATCATGGAAACTAAATGGATCTTTTTGGTCTTGATTATTGGCCCTCTTTTTGGCTTGATAAATACCCAGTTTCTTCTCAAGAAAAAATAAACCTCACATTTTTTGTCATATTTCATTAGGCAACTGTCACTAAGGATAGTAGAAGGCTAAAGTAAAGTATTTAGCCCAAACAAATTTTTAGATAATGGAAGACAAAAAAAGGTAAATCAAGTTTTTAGTAGAATTAAAGTGCTAAGTATTATCGTATGGGCTGTAGTTATATTGGCTTGTGCTTATCAAGATTTTAAGGACATTAATATCATTCTACTCAGTGGGTTTTTTATTGAATTCCTGGCATTAACATCAGCCCGTAAGGACATTCAGAAAATCACCACCGATGAAACTCCAGCAAATACCTGAGAAGTGATAATTATTGGCTGACAAGAAAGAATAAAAAAAAATTACTTTTCTTGTCATATTGTTGAGACACATGTCACTAATAATATAGAAGATCCAAAAAAACAAATGCATAGTCAACGTGAATACAGTTTGGAACAAGTCTTGGAAGACAATAAGGAGAAGATTTATAGGATCTGCAGAATATATGCAGTTGATCCTATCGAACCTCAAGACCTCTTTCAAGAAGTAGTATTCCAAATTTGGAAGTCGTTTTCAAGTTTTAAGGCTAAATCCAGTATTAATACCTGGGTTTATAAGATTGCATTAAATGTTTGTTTTCGATCCAAACTTAAGCTGGAAAAGGCCAATAGCAAATTGGTTAAACTAGACTCGATTCAATTTATACCTGCTGAAACCGATTCAGATAGTGACGATGAAGAGAAATATAAGGCATTACATGACTGTATTTATTCATTAAATGAAAGTGATCAATCAATTGTGGTCCTCTATTTGGAAGAACTTCCTTATAAAGAGATTGCGTCAATCACCGGTCTCTCAGAAAACCATATTGCAGTAAAGATGAAGCGTATTAAGCAGCAATTATTTGATTGTATTACTCCAAAATTAAATTGAAATGTTAGAGCAAAACTTAAAAGACATTTGGAAAAACTCATCACGAATAGAGAAGATTAAGTTTGATTTATCAAGACTGGTCTTGGACCTTAATGGGAAGATGAAAAGCATTGAAAAAGCAATTCGAACCAGAGATATCAGAGAAATTGGGGCTTCGGTTTTTGGTGTTTTATTATTCGGGTATTTCGCAATTGAGATCCCATTCCCAATTACAAAAATAGCTAGTGTTCTTACTATTGGATGGTTTATTTATATCATCTTCAAACTTAAGAAGAACAAAAATACCAAGGTTCCAATTGATATGAGTGCCTCATTTAATGACCAATTGGATCAACAAAAGAACAACATGGTTCAGGAAGCCAAGCTCCTTAATTCTGTTTTATACTGGTATGTACTCCCTCCTTTTATTTTGAACATAATTTTTATCCTAGGCATAGGTAATCCTTTAGATTATAATTGGTCTTCTTGGGCAATGGATGTTTTACCAGTAGAGCTGAATGACAAAGTAAGATTATTGACTTTAATAGGCCTATTCAACGTCTTTGTAGTTTGGTTAAACAAACGAGCCGTAAAAAAATCTATCACCCCCATTATTAAAGAAATTGAAACCGTTCAATCACAGCTTCAAAGTGATGCTCAGAATATTTAATAACACAACTCTCTAATTAAAAAACGACATGAAAATTATATTAATAACACTCCTAGCAATGGGAGTAGCATTCCAAACCTTTGCTCAAAACGAAACGCCTCAACTCAAAAAAGTAGTTGATAAATTTGAAGTTAATTTTAACAAAAGCGACTTTGAAGCAGTTTTCGAAATGTTCTCAAGTGAAATGAAAAAAGCTGTGCCGATCAATACGCTGAATAATTATTTAACCAATCTCAAGGCAGATGCGGGTAAAATAACTAAACGAGAATTTGTTAAATACCAAAATGGAAGCGTAGCATTTTACAAAACAACACTTGAAAATGGTGTACTAGGCCTGAACCTTTCGATTGGCGCCAATTCTGAAATAAATGGACTTCAATTTGTAGAGTTTAAAGATGACAGTCAACCAAAGTTAGACCGCAATAACTCTTCGTTCATCCTACCATTCAAAGGCGAATGGACTGTTTTCTGGGGAGGAGATACTGAAGCATTAAATTATCATGTGGTAGATCGCGCTCAAAAAAATGCCTTTGATTTAGTCATCACGGATAAAGAAGGAGTCTCACATAAAACCAATGGTCAAACTAATGAAGATTATTATGTTTTTGGGAAGGAAATAATAGCGCCAGTGTCGGGTGAGGTAGTATCAGTTGTTGATGGCATCAAGGACAATATTCTTGGTGAAATGAACAGGATTTATATTCCTGGAAATACAGTAATAATTAAAACTGTAAACGATGAATACCTCTTCTTCGCTCACTTCAAACAACATTCTATAAAAGTGAAGCAAGGGCAACAGGTAAAACAGGGTGAGCTTCTTGGTTTATGTGGCAACTCTGGAAATTCTTCAGAACCACACCTGCACTTTTCGCTTCAAAATGTAGAAGACATGAACAAAGCGACTGGAGCAAAATCCTACTTTGACAACATATTGGTGAATGGTGAATTGAAAAGTAACTATTCCCCGATTAAAGGAGAGAAGATCAAAAACAATTAGAAGAACAGCCGGAAGTGTCATTCCGTAATGCAATAAAGCAATCTTTTCAGTATGTTAAAACTACCTGTGTTTCTTGAAAAGATCTCTTCGCTATGCTACGAGATGACGATGTCAGGAAGCCTAAAAGGTCCGTCATTCCGTAATGCAATGAAGGAATCTTTTCATCAACTTAAAGTGAATTTGCAGTAAGTGAAAAGATCCCTGCGGGATGACATAAACCCTTTCATTGAATTTCTTTACTTTCAGCATAAGAATCTATTCTCTTTTTTTATGAAAGTTAAAGCCGCCCTTCTTCTATTCCTTATTTCCGTTACTGTACAAGCTCAAAAGTTACACCTGATGGATAATGCCACAATTCAGGCATTTGACACAGAGCTTTCAGGTGAGTCAGCAAAACGCAATCTAGAATACCTCTCACGATTGCATAGAATGCGTGGTTCAGATGACTATAATGAAGCCACTGCTTTTATAATGGAGCAAATCAAAGCCTATGGATTAGAAAACATTGAACTGATCCAAATCCCAACAGATGGTAAAACCTTTTACGGTACTCAGAAATCAAGACCCGCATGGAATGTGGATTTTGCAGAGCTCTGGGAATTGGAAGAAAGAAATGGCAATTGGGTTCGAAAAGACCGAATAGCCAATTGGGAAGCGATTCCTTTGACTTTAGCACAAGACAGCGAAAGCGGAGCAGCGAGAACTACCTTAGTAGATATTGGCAAAGGCACAAGCCCTTCTGACTACGATGGAAAAGAGGTAAAAGGAAAATTAGTTTTAACCTCCTCCCAACCGAGTGCCGTTGCCCAATTAGCCGTAAAAGAACGCGGTGCAGTCGGCATCGTAAGCTATGCACCAAATCAGGTGACGGCTTGGTACAAAGAAGACGAAAACCTAATAAGATGGGGACACCTTGCTACGTTTACGGATATCAAAACTTTCGCTTTTATGGTTTCATTAAAGCAAGCCCGTGCATTCCAAAACAGATTAGCAAATGGGGAAAACATCATGCTGGACGCCAAAGTAGAAGCTCGAAAAGAGAATGGCACCTATGATATTCTTACCGGAATTATTAAGGGTTCTGATCCAAGCTTAAGTATTCAAGAAATCACATTCACCTGTCACCTTGATCATCCACGTCCAGGGGCTAATGATAACGCAAGTGGTGCTGTTGCAATTTTAGAAGTAGCCAGGGCAATGACCAAAATGATTAATGAAGGACAAATCGAAAGGCCTAAAAGAAGCATTCGTTTCATTTGGTCACCAGAAATTGAAGGCACTACTTCGTTATTGAATTACAGGCCTGAATTTGCAAAGAATACGGTCGCCAATATTCATATGGACATGGTTGGTGGCAATGCCAACACTAAGGCAATCTTTCATGTTTCTCGAAGCCCTAAAAGTATGCCTAATATTGTTAATACTATTGGAGAAGATTTTGGGAATTATGTAAATAAAGCTTCTTACCAGTATGCAGGTGGTGAAAACCCAAGCTATCCGATTGTTTCGGAAGAAGGAGATAAAGAAGAATTAAGGGCAGTTTTAGGTCAATTTCATATGGGATCAGATTTCGAGGTTTTCTCAGAAGGCTCCTTTCAAATACCATCTATCTATCTGCACGATTGGCCAGACAGATTCATTCACACTAACTATGATGTACCTGGTAATATTGACCCCACTAAACTAAAACGAGCCGCATTCATTGGAGGCGGCTCTGCATTTGTTTTGGCCAATTTAAGCGCTGATCAAACGAGTACTTCTTTTGAAATGCTTAAAACAGCTTCGATGAAGAGGACGAGTGCTGAACTTGACAAAATTGCACAAGCCACTTCTCAAGTTGATAAGGACAATATGCTATTCCATCACTGGCAATATGAAACTGAAATGTTTGCTTCCGCTGCTGATTTTGAAGTTGGCAACTCAACTACTGAGAAAGCAGCAGAGCAGTTCATCAATGGAATGAAAGAGATTTGGGGTGAAGGAAAACCAGAAGCAGGAAACCTCAATAAAGTTTACACCCGTAATGAGGCAATCAAAGGAATGATGCCGGGGTTTGGTTACAATTATTTCACCGATCATTATGGCGCTGAAAAAGCGGCCAAACTAAAGCTCTTTTCTTATCAAGGTCAATGGGGTGGCGCAGGAGTTTACGCCTATGAAATTCTCAACTTGGTAGATGGAAAACGAACGGTGACGCAAATCAGAAACGCTGTTTCGGCCGAATTCGGAGTCATTCCAGCAGAATATATAGCCGATTATTTTGAAGCACTTCGGAGCATTGATGTGTTGAAGGAGTAAGTTTGAGACAGATTAACTAGGTCATTCTGCACTTGTTTCAGAATCTACTTCAATTGGAAAGAGGGTATTTAGAGACCCTGAAATAAGTTCAGGGTAACTTCATTATTCATAAACTCCCAGCAGGAATAACAAACCCCATTGCTTCAATCTCAGATGCAGTCATTCCAATCATATTGACATCTACACTAATGGTTGATAAAGGCGCATCGCTGTCATAGGTCTCTACTTTTACCATTGCGTCAACTAAGTCCATTCCTTTAAATACATGACCATAGATCATATAATCACCATCAAGTCTTGCTAAGCCTTCTTTATTCTGAACAATATAAAACTGACATGCAGCTGAAAGTTTTCCAGGGTTACCATCCCTCCCTGCACCAAAAGCTCCATAAATGTGCTTGTAACCAGGTTCGAACTCAGGCTCTAACAAGTGTACAGAATAAGCAAATCCTTCTGGAACATCTGGACAACCGCCTTGTGCAACAAAATTATCTATCACACGATTGAACGAATAAGTATCCCAATAGCCCGATTCAGCCAATTCGATAAAGGCTGCCTTATGTTTTGGCGTATCATCATATAACCAGATCAATAGATCACCCATAGGTGTTTTAATCTGCCCAACCTGATAGTTCTTTTCAGGCGTACAAGAAGTAAAGGCTATCAGAAGACAAAGGGATATTATGGAAAAATATTTCATAGCTGTTTTTTCAGTCCTCAAAATACTCATTTTATGATTCTAGGCGAGGCCAATAAACTTATTAATATCAAATAAATTTTGTAGTTTGGTTTTAGTTATTCTTGATCACCCCAATCGACCAAATGACCTTAAACAAATTCCCCGGAACTCATGTTAATGCCGAACTGCTTGAACCTACCCATTCACAGTTTTGTGAGATATTTTACGAAGAAAAACCACTGTTTTCTGACACTGTAATGGGTTCTGTTAACGCAGGGACCTCCTATTCGGGTTCCCTATTTGAAGTAGGTCAAGAGGGAATGAAAGGAGCATTTTATGGGATTTTGAGTGCACAGCAAAATTTTATTGGTCGACACCCCTATCAGAAAATTCACAAACACCTTTATCGTATTGCGGGAGAAAATGAGGTAGCCGTCATGGACAGCTTCGAACCTGACCTGCCAGTTCAGTTTGCAATGGTTCAAAAACCGGCGGAGAACTCTGCCTGTGTTGATTATGATGGCGTTGTATTCGTCAATATTTTTAAAGATGAATTGAGGCCATATCAAATTGATGCTAACTACGCTATGGTATATGTGGTGCCTCCAATGGGGGATTTATACTCCACGCCAAATGACTTTTTACATGCCATTGAAGCCACAGCCCAGAACATCATTAAGGCCGTCATGACTTATAACAAACAATACTCAGGTCAAAACAGTCCTAATGGCTTAAATCTTAATCCGATAAATACAATAAGGGTTTGCCTCTTTAGTGGTGGATATTTCAACACTTACCAACTTACCCACGACCAGATCGCCACCTATATTTATCATGGTATAGCCAGCGAATTACACAGCCGAGACACCAGCATTACTTCTATCCAGTTTGAGAACAATTATTATGAAGTAATGGAGAATGAGGTGAAGGGTGAAAAACAAGATTTCAGTGCTATTAAAGGTCTACTTTAATTGACTTCTTCAATATGAATTTTTCATTTCTCAGAAACAGTTTTAAAGCAAGCCTTATTAATCAAGTGTTGTTCTAAAATTATCGCATGATGAATTGCATATTTGTATTCATAATTTAATTCAATCATGAAGGTTAAAGTAGGAATCATCACGGTATCAGACAGGGCAAGTAAAGGCATATACAATGACCTCTCAGGGCCAGCCATTGTTGAAACACTGAATGATTATCTCACAACAAAATGGGAGCCTGTATATCAAGTTATTCCAGACGAGCAATATTTGATTGAAAGTACGATTAAACAAATGGCCGACAAAGAAAAGTGCTGTTTGATTGTAACAACAGGCGGAACCGGTCCCGCTGTTAGGGACATTACTCCAGAAGCCACGGAAGCGGTTTGCGACAAAATGATGCCTGGCTTTGGGGAATTAATGCGTCAAGTCAGTTTGCAATATGTGCCAACAGCCATATTATCAAGACAAACAGCTGGTATTCGAG
>Ga0307985_10000932_pt1 | contig 16769 bp, 20 predicted proteins | sample EllFjometageno80_FD_203155 | JGI IMG/M metagenome (GOLD analysis project Ga0307985, IMG submission 203155) | Marine microbial communities from Ellis Fjord, Antarctic Ocean - #80 | ecosystem: Environmental > Aquatic > Marine > Unclassified | place: Southern Ocean | collected 2014-10-09 | reverse complement strand
GCGGGCCAAAAACGCCCCCCCCCCCCTGCCCCCCCCGCCCGCTTCCTCCTGCCCTTCCACATGTGTGTGCACACCCCCCCCCCCCCCCTTTGTTCACACAAGTGTATTGCCTCCCCCTTGTTGACAACCCCTTTGCCCTAACGCCCCCCCCCCCCCAGATCTGGAACCCCGCCCGCTCCAACCCCATCATGTCCTTCAAGCTGTGGGGCGACGACAGCGTCAACGTGGTCAAGTACAACCCCAGCGAGTCGTGTCTGCTCGCCCACACGTCGAGCGACAGGGGCATCGGGCTGCACGACGTCCGCGCGAACACCGGCCTGCGCAAGACGATCCTGAATATGAGGTCCAACTGTCTCGAGTGGAATCCTTTGGAGCCGTTCAACTTTGTGGTGGGGAACGAGGACCACAACTGCTACAGCTTCGACATGAGGAAGCTGAGCCAGCCCATGATGATCCACAAGGGGCACATCGGCGCCGTGCTGAGCATCGGGTGGAGTTCGACCGGGCGCGAGTTCGCCACTGGCAGCTACGACAGGACGGTGCGCATCTTCAACAGCCGGAGCGGGACCAGCCGCGACACTTACTTCTCCAAGCGCATGCAGCGCGTCTTCACGGTGAACTACACCGCCGACGCCAAGTTCGTGCTGAGCGGGTCCGACGACACCAACTTGAGGATCTGGAAGGCGCGCAGCAACGACAAGCTCGGGCAGTCGCTGCAGAGGGAGACGAGCGCCATGAACTACAACAACGCGCTCGTCAAGAAGTACCAGTACATGCCCGAGGTGAGGAACATCACGAAGCAGAGGGCCATCCCCAAGTTCATCAAGAAGCAGGGAGCCATGAAGCAGCTCCAGAAGGAGAGCAGCAAGAAAAAGACGGAGAACATCATCAAGCACAGCAAGAAGGGGGCGGTCGAGAGGCTGGGAGAGAGGCAGAAGGTGGTGGTGCGGGAACACGAGTAGGGCGTTGGAGGGTGTTGGAGGGCGTTGGAGGGCGTTGGAGGCATCGACATTTAGTTGAAGCGGAGGCAATGTCGCTGATTAATAGTCCACCCGCCTTGCTCCTCGAAACGCAACGTAGAGTGCGGAAGGGGCTCAAGTCAATGCTTAGTCGATTCTTTTGTTTCTCTCCAACTAGTTTAAAACTCTCAAAGCTTCAATAAATTAAAAGTTATTCAACGACACGCGACCGTACTCTACCTCCTCCTGTACGGCGACTGGGGTCCCGATCGCACCGTTCCCCTGCCCCAGCCGCAGCGGCGCTTAGGTGCGCGACCTGCCACCTGCTTCGCCGCCGTCGCCTGGGCAGTAGTGTCTGCTATACTCTTCGTGTGCCTCCCGGTTGGCCACATCCGCGCTTCTGCGCCTACCGAACGCTGCCTTCCCGTCCCCAAGCATGATGCCGAGCCTGTGGAGGGCGGATGTTGGGAGTTGGAATGGGGAGAGCGGGAGGGTTACTGTGCTCGAGTGGAGTGGGCTGGTGATGAAAGGCACGACGGTGCCGGTGGGACTGGGACGGCTGGGGACACTGGAGGAGCTAAGTCTGCTCGAGAATCACCACGTGTTTGATGTTCCAGAGGGGCTGCAGGGGCTGAGGGAGCGGCTGGGAAGCACCTGCTCCATCTTTCGGCTGGAGCCTCACATTCGAGCGATCTTCCGCGACAACTTTCACAACAGCGGAGAGTGCGTGGAGCTGTGGAGGCATCTACTGACATACGTTTGAATTTGCAGGACGTCTGTTAGAGCGACAGATTCATGTTCCTCGTGTGGATGCAGAACACCTCGAGGCGGCCGTTCTCGTCTGGGGGGAGGGAGGGGAGGATCTGCAGTCCACACACTGTAACACACACCTCTGGCCCAGAAGTTAAAAGTCGGCTGAACGAGGGAGCAGCGTGTTTGATCGCGAATAGCGCGTTTTGAGCCGCTCGTGGCTGACCCTAACCTTTTGCAGCAGTAGTAAAATCGATAGGTTGTGTGTGTGCGTGTGCAGCCCGTGTGTGCAAGTCAGCAAGTTTGCTGCCAAGTTTGCTACCTCCTATATAAGCTAGCCTCAATGGTGGACTTCTCTACGTACGGCAGAACGCTGTGGACCGCGGAGGGCTCGAGTGAGTTCTCCTTGTCGGCCTTCTCAAACCGCTTCTTGTGCTTCTTGACCTGCGCCGACCGGCGTTTCCGCAGCAGCAGCTCCTCGTACTCGGCCGCCGTGAGCTGGATTCGGAAGTCGACCCACGACGGGTTCGGCGCGCCGTCGCTCTTCACGTAGATGCCGTCGTGCTCAGGATCGGGCTTGAACGACCCCTCCACCCCCGGCGTGTGCTCGTTGTCCTTCTGCGCCAACCTTAACTTCTTCTCAGTTTCGCTCTCATCGCGCTACACACACACGTGTGAGCAAAAGGGGGCGCCACGTATATTTGTCAACAAAGGGGGCATCGGTGTGAACAAGAGAGAAGCGCGTTTTGGGCAGCGCGTTTTGAGCCGGTCGTTTTAGTAGCACGTTCCAGCGTAAGTTAGACCAGCACGCTGCCGCTCGTTTCCAGCTCCTGTTTCTCTTATGTGTCCTCACCTGCTCCGGGTCCAACTCCCACCTGTACAGCTTCTTAGGCGTCCTCTTCTTAGTCGACGACATCGGCTTGCGGACCACCGTGTTCCCCTTCGTCGGCGTCATGGTCGAGTCAGCAATGGACCCGCTCATACCGCGAGCTCTGTGAGCGTTCTTGGCGGCTACTCCGGAGCCACTTGGGCAGAAGGCGGGTTTGGGGGATGACATCTTTCGGGGTTGGAGAGAGCGAGGGGTTAAGTTACTCTGTCTGGCAGTCTTGGCCGTGTTGGGCGTCAGGGGAGAATTCGAGTGATCCTTGAAAACACTCCGGGCTGCTCCTGGTGAGTTGGGGGTTGGTGTGGGGTTGGAGGTCGGTCTGGATGACTGAACGAAGTTCTTGTAGTTGTCAATGTCGCCGAACGAGGAGAGCTTGAGGGAACCGCGGCGGGGCTTGTTGGCTGATGGGAGGTAGGGAGCGGTCGAGAAATCCTTTGCGGCGCTCTTGGAGGTTGGCTTTGTAGAGCTCCATGTGGGGTCGGTATTGCCGATGGGAACCTCGTCGAAGGATGGAGCGTTCATCATAGGTGGGGCATCCAGAGGGGGCGGCGGCGGGGGGATGGTGCTCATGGGTTTTTTCAAGAAAGAGGGTAAGGCAGAACGGGAGCAGGACACTGGAAGAAAAAGTGGGAAGTAGGTTTTTCTCAACGACGACTTTCAACGACTTAATGTTCTGATCCTCAGAATCCATGAAATGAGAAAATCATCTCAGATTGGGGGTAGAAGCAGTAGCAGTAGCAGTAGCGTATGCTCTGTATTTGTTGCATTACAAACCGTTGACTTGGCTCTTATTCAAGAATTGGTTCAAAGAGACGATCGTTCTCCCCTCCTCCACCACCGCCCTCCCTCCCTCCCCCCCGCTCTTCTTCCTATTCCCCCTGCCCCCCGCGAAGAAGTCATGCGCGTCGTGCGCCATCCTCTCCGCCTCGCCCTCCGTCAACTGAGCCATCGGTGTCGGCGTCGGCGGAGCGCTCCGGTTGGGCCGAGGGGTCGCCAGATCTCGAACCGCCTCGTTCGCCAGCTTGCTCGCCGAGTCAAAGTCCAGCCCTGAACTACCAGCAATACCCATCCCTTCCTTCTTCTCCTCGCCCGTGTGCCCTGTGCGTGGACTCGCCACGCTCGGCCTCTTCGCGTCCGTCCTGAACGAGCCGTGGTATTCGTTCGCCAGCTGTGTCGGCGTCTTGTCCATGCTCCGCCGACGCCGAATCTCGGTCGGCGTCTCCTTCACTGCGGACCCGACCTGACTCCCAAGTTGGCTCCCTCTCCGTTTCGACGTAGCACTGCCCGGCGGCGCGCTGACAGGCGCACTGACAGGCGCCGCCGCCACCTCCACCTCCAGTGGCGCGGGGCGCGTCGGGGCTCCTCCCGCTTTCTCGTATACAATCCTCGCCTGCTTCACAACCGCCATCTTCGCCTCCTCCCTAACCACTCGCGCCCGTTCCGTGACCATCTCCATCTCCTCGTCGTGCTGCTTCTTGACTCCCTCCCTAACCATTCTCGCTTGTTCCGTGACCATCGCCATCTCCTCAGCGTGCTGCTTCTTGACCCCCGCCAACAACCCCCGATACCTCTTCGCCGCGTTCACCACCTCTACTCTCAGACCCGCGTTCTGCGAGTGCGCGTTCGCCACGCGCCACTTCACGAAGAACCTGCACGAGCGGAGCGAGTGTTAAGAGGGAGGGAAGGGAGAATACTGGCCCACGCACATTTGTGAACAAAAGGGCGGAAGTTGGCGGAAACGGCCGGTTCAGAGTGCGCCAACATTCGCAGCGTGGTTTTCGCCGCTTATTCCTCGCCGGTCATTCCTTCTTTTGCAGCACTGCTCTCTTCGCTTCGCTCGCCCCACCTGCATATTTTCCGCCTGTTGCTCGTCTTCGCGACCCCAACCAGCCGCTCCAAATACCTCTGGCACTTCAGCTTCCCGTTCGCCTTCTCCAGATCTCGCGCATACGTGAGCAGTTTCGCCTCCCTCGGTTGCTCTTCTGTCACATTCTCTTCGTCCTCGACCAACTCCTGTGGCTCCTCCCCCTCACTGTCTTCATAAATGCTATGCAGATCGCCACTCTTCTTCTCGCTCTTCCTCTCCTCCGCCCTGAACTCCAGTATCGAGACCTCCTCCTCGTGCCTCTGAATAACCTTCTCCATCTCCACCTTCATCTCCGCCACCCTCACCTGCTCGATCTTCAGCACCCGCTCCATCTCGTTCCTCTCCTTGACGACATTTTCGCACCGATCCTCCCACTCCCTCCCGGCCCTCTCCCACCGCGCCGTCTCCCTCTTCCTCTCCAACTTCTGCTGCGCAAGAGACTTCCTCAACTCCTCATTCTTGTTGGCGTTCTCCCTCCCCCTCCCCCTCGCCCTCTCCTCCTCCAACTCCGCCAAGAGCTTCTCATTCTGCCTCACCAAAGCGTTCACCGCAGTGTTGCGGCCCTCAACTGTGTCCTTCAACGCCGCGCCCAACGCCTCCCTGCGAGCGAAGCGAGCGTGAGTGAATAATGAACGGCGAGCAAGGAAGAAGGAGGGGGGGTTGAGCGAGTGAGAACAGCTTGGGCGAGTTGCTCTCGTCCAGGCGTTCGCTCGTCCAGGAGATATGCTCAATTCGCTCAAGCGTTTCCACGCTGGCGATGCAACGTTCGCTTCGCTCGTGCACGCACCTCCCTCGTTCACTCGCCAGCACCTCCCTTCCCCTCTCCTCCAGCTGCCCCTCCAAATGATTCAAGCTCTTCTCTAACGACGCCTCCCTCTTCTCCCAATCCTCCAACAGGCCATGCAAGCACTCCTTGAGAGTCTCGTAGGACAGCGTCTTTCCGTCCCTGTCGAACATACTAACAACTTGACGAATATCTTCCAACTCACTCCTCATCGCACCCACCATGGATACGTGCTCGTCCCTCTCCCCTTCCAACTCGCTTATGACGCGTGAAACGTGCGGCTTGCTCGCATAGCTCCCCATCGCCGCCTCCTTCCCGCTACTCTCGGCCATCTTGGCGACTGTGGCTGCCTTGAGCGTCTCCCTGATCGACCTGCGACGACCCGTAACAAGCTTGGGAGACAGTGTCTTCGTCACCCCCATCGCGTGGCTACTCTTGGGCGCGATCGCACCCCCGCTAACGTCGAATTCGCTCCTCGCTCCGGCCCGAGATTGACCCAAGTCCCGAGATTGACCCAAGTCCCGAGATTGACCCAAGCCCCGCGATTGCACAGTCGAGTGCGCGTGCACGGGTTGCCGCTGTGCCACTTGCAACGACTGCGAGTAGCTCTTCTTCCGGCCCGGCAAGCTCGTGCTCTCAATATCCTTCTCCCTGCTTCCCAAATTACTCGTCGTGAATTTAGCTACGGGCGGCGGCGGCGGCGGGGGGTTGTTCTTTAACTCGCCCATTCGACGACCCAGCACGCCGCTCTTGAGCCTCTCTATCCGAGACCTACCGTGTACAAGTGTGAGCCATGTACATGTGTGAACAAAATGGGGAGCGGTGTGAACAAAGCTCACAATGCGATTTCAGCCCCGCCAGTCTTCGCATCCTCGCTACACGGCCGGTTCGCTTCGCTCGCCTCACCTGTTGCTGTCCCTGTTGCCATCCCTGTTGCTACCCCCCCTACTATAATCATCCCCCTGCCCCCTCCCTCCCTCCTCTCCCTGCTGTGCATATCCCTGCTGTGCATATCCACCACCCGTGGGCAACACTAGCGGCTGCTCCAGCAAGTTGATCGCGTAGTTAACCTCCGTTCCATCCCTGCTCAACCTTTCCAACAACTCATTGTCGTCCCCTGTCAAGTCCAGCATGGACAGATCCTCAAGAGAGAGTGGTGCTGGTGTGGAGTGGTTAAGGTTTCGACGTGTTCCACCGCGGATGGTGGGCGGGGGAGAGTCATCGGGGCTCAACATGGGGGAGGGGCGGTAGCGTTGTGTGTGATGGTAGGATGGGGAGAGGGTGTAGAAGCGTGCCAGTGGAAAAGCAGATTGAGGGGGCGAAAGGGGACAACGTGGAGCTCGAGGACGAGGGCCTTGAAACTGCCATTTATGGGGGGGGACGACATGGGGTTTACGCGACATGGGGGATTCAGTAACTTGTGTTTTCCGTTCACAGCTTACGTTGCGGGGCTGCGGTGCGAACAGCTTAGTTGAACGCCGCAGGTTAGCAAGAGACGTAGCGCCCTGGAACGTGCGTTAGCGACCGGCGATGGACTTCCGGGACTGCGAGTGGCAAGCCCGAGTCCCGCATATACCCTTGCGCTTGCGTACTACAGTCCAACCAAGGTACAGGGCACGCAACGCGCGCAGAATAGAGGGCACAGAAAAGAGGGCGCAGAAAAGAGGGCGCAGAAAAGAGGGCGCAGAAGCGCAGAAATTGAACAAGTTAGACTGAGTGGCAAAAGGGAATGACGCTGCCTCGGGTAGCGGGATTGGGGACATTGACCCACGGGGTCCCCCGCCACACTGAGTAAGAGAATACGGGAGTGCGGGATAAGGACAGTGACGGACGCACTCGCGGATGAATGAATAGAGTAGAAAAGGGAAACTGAGGAGAGTCAGAGCGCCCAGCTGATGGCCGAGGAGGCCCTATCAGCTGGAGCCCAGAGTTTAGATCTGGGTCATAACTTAAACTACAAGTGCTTTGGCTGGTAAGACATCACACTATACCTTTATCCACTAACCCACTTTCATTCCTCTTTGCTACTGAGTTTGACACAGCTAAACCTCTCGAATCCCATGTGGTTGTTTGCTTTACTCGCACTCGCGCAGTCAGCCACGTCGTTATCACTGTCGACCCCCCCCCCCGATGCGCCGTCTCCCCCCCTCCAAACAGTGACAACCCATGACACTCTCTTCCATACCATTTCATCCGGTGTAGCTCTCAAAAATTGTGTTACGGGGTTCAACGTGTTTGACAATGAAGGGACGGTTGTGCTAAAGCCGGGAAATTACTCAGCAGCGTACGGTGGAGTTACGGCGATGACAGATCGCATGTACTGGCTGGTAGCAAAGACTGGGGCAATCACATGTGAGAAAGACTTTTCGTGTGTTCTGGACGGCGGCGATAAGTACCGGATCATGCTGGTTTCGGGAACTACACCTGAGGGGGAGTTGGTCATTAAGGGCTTGCAGTTCGTGCATGGTAGCGTGAAATACGACGGCGGCGCGATAACCATAGTCTCGTCGCCGGTGAATCCCCGCACCGTCGTCGTAGTCCAGCAGTGCCGGTTCTTGCACAACAAAGCGGCCGCGAGCGGTGGCGCCGTCTACATTCGCGACCGGGGCACGGTCGTGACGTTCGTGGGGACGGCGTTTGAGGGGAACGAGGCGATGCAGGGAGGTGGGGATCTGTACCGAGACAATTTGGCGACTGTTACCGTGGTTGGGGGATGTGGCGGTGTGGAAAGCGGGGAGGGGGAGGCTGGGCAGCAGCTCAAGACGGGCGAAACTATTCTTCCGGCAGTTCACTCGTGGGAGTGCGAGGTGGCCGTTGCTCCGGAAGTTGTCACGGTCGAAGTCTCGGTCGATGCTACTACCGTCGCCGACGCCCCGTCCGAAAGCAACCCTTACAAAGACCTCATTGCGCAAATCCAAGTGTTGGAGGAGCGCTATAACGAGGTCGTGCGCGGGCGAGATGCGTGTTTGGAGAAAGCATAGCCGTAACTCGCACTGTCACAGAAAGAGATATCTTCTTTTGTGGATTAACAAGACAAACAGTTCTCGCTACACAGCTACGATGTATAAAGCCCCTCACCGCTCTCCCCGCCTCGACCTCAAAGGAACGTCATGATGTGCGACAAGACATTGTCGTTGAGCACTTCAAACGCGAGTTGGGTGTCGAGCGCGACGGTCTCTGTGCGCTGGCGCTTGCTCCTGCGAACGTAGACGTAGCCGTGCTTGATGCAGAGGAGGAGGGTGGTGCGGAGGGCGATGGTGGCAAGGCGGGCGGCGGTGAGCTCGCGCACGAGGGACACGACAGCGGGGTTCCCGTCGTTGAGCTGGACAGCGTAGTCCATAGGAGTTCCGCATTCCTTGCTTTTGACGAGCAGGGCTTGGGGGTGGTGACGAGCCAGGAGCTTGATGGCGGCGGGATTGGGGTGCCACCTGGCAGTGTTGTGCAGAGGAAGGCAGAGGTCAATGTCAGCGATGCCCAGGATGTTCCTCTTCTTGGCGTCCAGCTTGCTCAAGATGAGCAGGCTCTCCAGCACTTCCACAGGCGCCGCCTCGACGGACGCGATAGCAAACGCGCTCCTTCCAATCTCGTCCAGGGAGAAGAGCTCAGCGACTGCAGCCTTGACAGGAAGGTGCTTGATGCGCACGAGGACCATGCTCCACGACGAGCGCAAGCAGAGCACACGCAGCGACAGGTCGTCCTCGTCATGCGCCGCAACAAGAGCTTCCAGAGCGTCGGAGGTGCCGCACAGCTCGATGAGGCGAGGGAAGCGATGCTCCCTGTACGAGTTGTAGCTGTGCGCCAACAAGCGGTGGATATCGGCGTGGTTGCTGAAGCGGTTCTCGGCGGACATACTGTTGAACCACTCCCAAACACGCACGCCGCCCACGACAGAGACGAGCGCCTCAGGATCGCGACTGATAACAAGCATGATGACCTCGGGGTCGTTGTGGTGCTCGAGCGCCCAGCACAGGGCGCGCTTGCCGTCGGCGTCAGCGATGCGCAGAACGTTTGGAGTCGCCAAGGGGTCGATCTGAGCAAGAGCCCCCTTGTCGCGGAAGGCGGTGAGCAGCGTCTTGTGCTGGTGTTCGGTGTCCATTGTCCTGAGGGAGCGGCGAGGGTGAGCGTGAGGAGCAGCGAGGGTGAGTGTGAGGAGTGGAGCTGTTTGCTTGTCGCTCGTTTGAAGGTTTGCAGTGTCGCTGAAAGGGGGGCCAGGGGGCGGCCGCACCAGCTCCAGTTGGTTAGCTAGGGGAGTGGGGGATGGTGGTCAACTGGCGCGTGGTTGGCGAGGATTGGCAGCTATCTCGTAGCTGCCTCACTCGTTACTTTGCCGTGCTTGTTGAGCGTCATGTTGTCGGCGAGATGGCGATTTTCGCCAATCATCAACACTGCGACGACCGCTACTCACTACCCCATCCGCTCATTCGCTTCTCTCAGACCTCCCCGACCTACCGGTTATCTGACCCTAGTCGCATACAACGCATAGCTCCTTCCGTGCCCCTCAACAGCCAATCCACTCCCTTCTGCTACCTGCACCAGACCAATCCTGCAAACAAACAACCTCCCAATTTGCCAGTCGCACTCTCACTATGTCAATCCCCTGCCCACTGAGCCACCTCGTAAACCTGTCCCACAAAGCCGGCCTGTGCACCAAACTCGGCACGAGAATCCCCTCCGCTTCCTGGCGCTTCAACCTGTCCGCCCTCGTGTCAGACGAAATCGTCTCGAAAACAGTCGGGTTCCAGAGAGTAGAGCCAAGCAAAGGTGTGACCTTCCTCGTAAAGAAGGGCTCGCTTCCATCCTCAGTGCAGATGTCCCTCACGTACGTTACTGGCGACTATCCTTCTGAAACCGCGTGCCGGCAGTGGCGGATGGACGGGCTGGCAACTCAAAACTCCTCTCCCTACCCTTCAATCCTTGAATCAGCCCCGCCCGCCTCCTTCGCTCAAATCCTCGCCGCCGCCCACCACCAACGCCAGCCGCAACACGCCGGCAACGACGCATTCCACGGCGGGTCCGAAGGTTGGGGCCTGCTGTCCGACCGGGCGGCGTTCTTGAAGCTCGTTGACGAGTACAAAGTGAGGCTCGGCAACGGCGAGATTACCATGGACGAGATACATAGAGACATTGCCGTGTTCACGCTACCCCCCGAACGCGTCGAGCTGTGCGAGAGCGGGGAGATTTGGGAGCGGACGGAGTGGTGGCAAGACGGACAAAACGGATGGAACGATCCATTAACACTTCTGCCGTACTAACCACGTCATCAAAAGACTTTTTGATCCCAACTCACGTCTAATTACTTGACGGGCATAAGTATTCGAACGAGAGCTCCTCTTTCATCGAGAGCAAGTACGGCAGAAGAAACACCAACCCGGTGGCCATAGAGGAAAACAATCCCTTGGAGAGCTCCAGCGATGGGATGATCTCGAACGGCAGCTGCAGCGCTCTGGCGTCGAGGCGTTCAAGACAAATCATCTGCGAGGTCACTCGTGTTAGAAGACGCGCCCACACGCACGTGTGCACAAAACGGGAGGCGGCGTGAACAAAGGGGCGCCGGTATTCGCATTGATCATCCGCCAGTCTTCGAATCCTTCGCCGAACGGTTCCCTCCTCCCCCTGTGCGTGTGCCCCCGTTCCCTCCACTTACCTGCTGAAGCAGCCAGTTGGGCACGTGGGAGTCCGAGTACGTGAGGCGGATGTTCTGTTACCACAAACTTTTGTGTGAGCAAAGGGAGAAGGCGGTGTGAACAAAGGGGGCCACAGACACGGCCATGCTGGCATGTGCGAGGGCTTACCATCTCCACTATGTCTTGATCGACGTCGCGCTCGATTGCCAAATTCAACTTGGAGTAACCGTGCACAGTCATCGCCAGACTGATCATCGGCTGGAAGATGGCGAAGAACGTCCAAGTAGGGATGCACGCACTCTCGTTCGTGCGAGCGAAGACACCGCCGACCATCTGTAGCCCGTAGATGGAGATGAATGGAATCATCATGTAGAAGATAAAATGACCCTTGTTGCCCTGCATGTGGGCCTCTTGAAGCAACGCCTTGAAGCGCGGCGTCACGCGATGGATCAATGACGTCGGACAAATCCTCACGTCGCACTGAACACGCCTGACCTCGAACAAAAGAAGCCTCTGCTGAAGCCGAAGGTAGAAGAGGCCTTCGACGAACATACCTTGCGAAATTAACTTGGAAAACGTTGCTCCAATAGCGAGCACGCCCATCAACGTGTTGCCCTCCTGCAGTCTCCTGTACGCCGTGACAGTTGTCGAGAGGACGAATGGGATAAGGGCCGGCAGCAGATGAAGCGTCGCGCATTCGCGAACAGTTTCGTCTACTATCCGCTTCTTCAGCGAGCGTATACTGTCCTCCTTAGTAACAAGATGTTTCAGCTCCTTGGCGTTGCGTTCTTGAGCGGTTGCCAAGACGTCCATACCGTGCAAGCCGACGACAAGGTACCCACCCAGGTAGCACTCCTCGTAGCTCTCCTTCTTCTTCTTGCCCTCGGCGACGGCCCCCCATCTGTAAGGCCTGTCGTTCCTCGCCGTGGACCTTATTTCTTCGAGGGCAGTGTCAATGAGTACAACACAGATTACAGAGGTTGTGATGCAGGTTGTGATGGAAATCAGCTCAGGGCCATAGTCTTTGATGTGCAGCGCGCAGTACAGGAACTCGCAAGCGAAGGCCGCAACAACTAAGGGCAGCGAGACCCGGCTGTAGCCGACGAACCGCTGTAGCCGCCGCAGCCACGGGCTGATGAATGCAATGTCCTTTTGAAACGTCCCAGTACTGCGATCGCTCCCCCCCAAGGAGATAGCATCCCAGCCGATGTTGAAGAGCGATGCGCGGGAGGGCCCCACCTCCATGAAGGTCTTTGATGTCATCAGCACCTCGTCACTCATCAGGATGTTGCTGTACTGAAGATGTCCTGCGTGCGCGAGAAGAATTAGCGAGGGGCGTGCCACACACACGTGTGAACAAAGGGCGCCCAAACACATGTGTGAACAAAGGGCGCCCACACACACGTGCGAACAAAGGGGCGGCGGTATGTGGACGCGCGCGGCTCTTGCGTTCTGGACCAGCGGAGCAGAGCGTTGTCGCAAAGTGGCGCCGGGGCCTTTGGCGACATTGTTAGGAGGGCCGGGACACTCACGCATGGCACGCTTCACAACTGGTAAAGAGTAGATGGCTCTCTTCTCCCTGCTATCAATCTCCAGGAATGTCATGTCTCGCTTCCGGTCCATAGCCATGTCCTCTCGCATCGAAAGATGAGAGCTTGACGAGAAGCGGAGCGGCTCTGCATGCTCGACGAATTGTCCAGTCTCATCCAACCCTAAGTTAGAAGCCAGTCGAGGTACTTTGGCAAAGGTAGATGGGGGTGCCAGCACTTGCTCAGTGTCGGCAGATTGAATGTAGCCTCGGGAGCGGCCCACTTCCAAGTCGTCCGAGGTATCGATCGAGGCAGAAGGCATGGTCTTGCGCGTCCTGTGTTATGTGTTTATGAATGTCACAAGATAATTGAGATGGTTACAGAGCAATTTTTATATGACAGCAAAATCCCAAATTTGCCCAATTTTATATGTTTTTTGTTTGAGTTTCTCCGGAAGTTTCTCCGTCTGAAGAAGCCAAAAGATGCACAAAAATATGCTGTATTTACGGACTCACTTGAAGACCTCGAGGAAATGCTATTAGAAGGTCGAAAAATTGAATCTAGAGCAAAATAGTCCAATCCTAGCTCAAAAATGCGCAAGAAAAAAAGAGGGCGAGGAGAAATTAAATAGCAGCATATAAAATGGCAAAACCGGATATCGTTTTTTTCTCATTTTCATCCCAAATAGGGTCAACAACAAAATAAGGGGGTGGAAGAAAAAAGGGCTTCTAGTGTTTACAGAATTATTAACGGCATTTTACTATTATTGATCATCGAGTACGCACAGCACGCACTCTTACAGAGTTCGTTTGCAGATCTCGTTATGTGTTTGCGTTGGTTCTCTGCATTGGTTCGCTCACTACTTCATTACTTCGTTACACTAAGTCTCATCATACTTGTCTGTCGCCCGTCTGCACTCTTTCTTTCGTCCTTAATCGAAGAACCTACCTCCGCCTCCGACAGCGCCCCTGTCGGCTCCCTCGCCACCTTCCTCCCCCCTCCTGTTACCGAAGTTCGCAAACGCGTCCCCCTCGTCACGCCTCTTGAAGCTGTCAGAGTCACTCCTGTCTCTCCTGTTGCCTCCGTCTCTCCTGCCCCCCCCGTCGCCGCCAAACGTCTCGTTGTCCCTGTTCCCAGACCCACGCCTGTCGCCCCCGTCACGATCACGGTCGCGATCACGGTCGCCACCACGGCCTCCATCGCGGCCGCCGCCGTCACGCTCCTCGGCCTCCTGACGAGCCCTCCTCTCGGACGGGCGCTCGAAGCGCTGCTGTTTCCCCGCCAGCAAACTCTCCGTAAGCTCCTTATCCTTCTCAGCTGCCTTCTCCACGTTGAGTTTCGAGAACCCGTCAAGGAGGTCCTGAAGCTCGACCTTCTTCTTCTCCCAGTTCTCGCGCTTGTTGCCCTCCGGGAGCTCGTTCTCGTTGGCCTCGCGGAGCTCCTTCTCGGCGAAGGCGAGCTCGCTCCTGGAATACAGAGGGACGTACACGCGTGTGAGCAAAAGGGGGGGGGGGGCAGATGCAGATGCAGGGCAAGATAAGAGGGGGACAAGAGGGCACATGGGGGGCATATGTTCGTTCACTTCATAATGTCTTGCTCTCTCGCTCGCTCTCCCACACGCTCTCCCTCATCGTCCTCACCTACAAGCCTCCGCCTCCTCCTCCTGGTCCTTCGTCAGCTTCAAAACCTGCGCCTTCTTGTTAACCTTCTCATCAAGAGTCTTGGCATCGATACCCTTCTCCTTGAGCACGTCCTCGCGGGAACGGGCCGCGCCGAAGATGGAGGAGGAAGCGCCGCCGGTGGAGGCGGTGGTGCCGGCGGTCTTGGAGCGGGGGGCGAGCTTGAGCTTGGGGCGGGTGCGTGTCGGGTCGGGTGCGGGGGCCTCCGAGGCCTGTTCCCTATCTCCACCACCGGATTTCCTCGCCCACGCGCCGGGGGACCCGCTCATTCCTGAGCGCTCGGGGGAGCCTGGGGGGGTGTCCTCGCCCCACTTGTTGCTTGCGAAATTTGACATGTTATTGGGGATGTGGTGGTGTTCTGGAGGGTGTGGGTGTTAGAGCGTGTTGTGAAGAACAAGCGGGTGGGGTTTGTGACAGTGAGGAACGCGTTCTGTGAAAAAGAGTCTTCATGCGTTCGTCTATATGTTGGCGGTTGTGAGTATTTGTGGAATGTCTGGTTTTCGAAAGTCTGTCGCGGCGCTCCTACAGGACAAAAAATTGCAGAAGCAGAATAGGGGGGTTGGAGGGGGACACGATCTCAACAGAGAACACTCAACACGAGAACAGTAAGAGAAAGCATCCCCACTAAGATGCTGCCAGAGCATACCCCAGCTATATTTGAGGGCAGACTCACTAAAGTTGGTTGCCTCGCGTGGACAACAGCGCAGGGATCGTTACTCCAACGTGAGTTGTTCAAGACAGGCGGTTCGCGAGCAAATAACGGGCTTTGAGATACTTTAAGGAATACTGTACAACTAGGGGAGCGCTGCGGGTAGTATGTGGTGCTGTATGGCGAGTGTGAACGCACTTGTTTTGTTGGCTCCGTTGAAAAAAGAGCTGAAGCCGAAATGAAGATTTTAGCAACACTTTGGCAGAGTGCGGACGCGCCCGCGAACGATATCACTGCTCGCTCATTTACCTGCAGAATTCACCTACAACAGCTTGCCACGAGAATGTCAAGAAGCTGCTAAGACCACTTCACCCCTAACGAAATCGAGAGAGAGGTGCAGATTAGAGAGGCTCAGATTATCATTACTCGACCAGAGACAACCCTCACACACGCACACTCTCACACTCACACTCACACACACGCTCCCTCTCTTACATACGCTAACTTATCTTAATCCCCAGATGACCCAAATCTCCTACTTCGTCCCGTCCGACGGCGACGACGAGCAGCACCCCAACATCTTCCTCCTCCCCTCTTCCTTCCAACCCCCCCTCCTCCTCAATCAGATCCAAGGAGCCTTTCCCCTTCCCGGGCACTTCCACTATCGCGCCAAGTCCAACCTGGGCAAGGGGCATGTGTGGCTGGACATTGTCGACGAGAACGCCATCGTGCCTACTTTTGGGCAGCAGATTATACTCAAAATGACCCGCCTCGCCAACCCCACCAACAACCGCACCAACAACCACATGGCCAACCACCAAGCATCCACAAGAGCCGCTACCGCTGCCCTCCGCCGTCCCTCCGTCGCCCCCGCCGCCGCCCGCAGCACCACCCCCCCTCCTGCCACCACCTCCCACCTCCTCTTTGAAGTCGACGAGCCCGTCTCCCAATCCGCTCCCCCAACCCCCGGCCGCACCGCATCCCCCCCCGCTCCACCCACCACCGCCGCCATCCGCGCCGCGGCACCATCCTCCGACTTCCTCTCCACCGAAACCTCCACCTCCGACGAGCTCCTCTCCATGGGTCTCGCCGCCTCCTCCACCGCCCCGTCTAGTTCCCGCACCGTCTCCGAACCCGCCGCACCCGTCGCTACAACGCCTGTTGTGGACCCGTTTGCGGCGGGGGGGAGTGATGAGCTTTTTAAACAGGCGACGACGAGGCAGCAGCCGGTGGTGCCGCAGCAGCAGCAGCAGCAGCAAGCGGCACAGTTTAACATGAATGCCGGCGTGCAGCAGGGCAACTTTGGGGCGTTTGACGCGTTCAACGGCGGCGGGCAACCCATGAATAACAACAACAACGGCGGCGCGAACGCGTTCAACGGCATGGGGAACATGAATAATATGAACAACAGCGGCAACAACTCGCGCAGCAGCAATGGACGCCACAACAGCACGAACAGCACGTGGAACTAAATACTAACGTTTGCAATAGCTAATGCCTAAGACTGTTGGCTGAAACTACTCTTCTTCTCAACTGAGCACAGCCTTATACGTCCGCCTCGCGAGTGCCGAGCACTCGCTCTCCGCCATCTGTCTCTCCCTACACTCCAGCGCGATCTGGCCCTGCAGCGCCGTCGGGTGGACCAAATCAGCTGCTCCCTCCTCCCCCCTCTTCCCCTCCCCTCCTATCCAGAAGTAGCTCTCCGATTCCTCGACTCCCTCGAGCCACCCTTTCAGGGTTACTTCTCCCTCCACCTGCAAAGCAAACACTCCGAACTCGCTCAACTCGCTCGACTTCATACAGACCCGCTCTCCCTTCCCCGCCACTTCAACTACCTCGACGCACAGCTCCAACCCTCCCGCCTCCAGAAGCCGCCGCAGTTCCCCCCCCGCAACCACCGTACTCTTCCTCGCCACGACCTCAAGAATGAGCTCCACCCCGCCCCCGCCCGCAGCTACCTCCCAGTCCGAAAAATGCACTCTGACGTTCGGCAGGCTGCTATCCTCCTCGCTCACATCATGAGACACATCATACATAACCTC
>Ga0307985_10000931_pt1 | contig 16777 bp, 9 predicted proteins | sample EllFjometageno80_FD_203155 | JGI IMG/M metagenome (GOLD analysis project Ga0307985, IMG submission 203155) | Marine microbial communities from Ellis Fjord, Antarctic Ocean - #80 | ecosystem: Environmental > Aquatic > Marine > Unclassified | place: Southern Ocean | collected 2014-10-09 | reverse complement strand
CAACATAGATCATTGGCATCGTTTAGGCTCCCTTTCCTGAGTGGTAAGGGCAACAGCCACCACTAATGTGTCGTTCAAAATCCTCACGGAAATATTTAAGTGCACTTTGCAGTGGCTCCATAGCGCCGGGTGCTAGGGCACAATGAGTGTTGCCTATGGCGCCTATATAATTAATTTGGTATTCAAGCGTATCCAGATCTTCAACTTTGCCACGACCCTGTTCTATGTCTTCTAACACCTGCCTTGTCCAAGGCAGGCCGTCACGACAAGGAGTGCAAAATCCACAAGATTCATGGGCAAAAAAACGAATCAGATTTAACACCATGCCCACCGGGCAAGTCTGATCATCGAGAATAATCATGGTGCCGGTACCCATACGGCTGCCCGCTTTACCAATCACGTTATAGTCCATGGCTAAATCAAGATGATCCTTCGTTAAAAAGTCAGTTGAACCGCCTCCAGGCAAGAAACCTTTAAGCTGCAAACCGTCTTGCATGCCCCCGGCATGGTTTTCAAGAATTTCACGGATGGGCGTGCCCATTGGTAGCTCCCAACAACCAGGATTTTTAACTCGCCCGCTAACGCCAAACAGTTTAGTCCCGGCGTCCTCGCCCACCCCAAGGCTCTTAAACCATTCGGCACCACGATCAATAATATGCGGAATGTTACATAGGGTTTCGACATTGTTGACAATCGTCGGACGCCCCCATAGACCACTCACCTGGGGGAATGGTGGCTTGGCTCTAGGATTTGCTCGCTTACCTTCAAGAGCATTAATGAGGGCTGTTTCTTCACCACAAATATAACGGCCAGCACTGGGATGCACGTACATCTCAAGCTTGTAACCGCTACCAAGAATATTTTCGCCAAGATAACCTTTGGCATAACATTCTTCCAACGCCTTGCGCAGACGTTCGATGGCAACGATGTATTCACCACGGATAAAGATATAAGAAATATCAGCGCCAATGCAATAAGCCGATAAAATCATCCCTTCGATGAGTTGGTGTGGGTCATACTCCATCAACAAGCGATCTTTAAATGCACCTGGTTCCATTTCATCGGCATTGCACACTAGATACTTGTGTCCCGGGGTGCATTTGTCACCCATCGGCACAAAGCTCCACTTCATACCAGTGGGAAATCCAGCTCCTCCACGTCCCCGTAAATTAGATGCGCTGACCACCTCCCGGCAATCTTGGGGTGACATGCCAGACATTGCTTTACGTAAACCTTGATATCCGCCGTTGGCCTCGTAGGCAGCCATGTCGGTTGGCGGCTTGCCGGGTTCAATATTGCGTGTAAGTACTTTTTCCATTAAGACTGATCTCCCGTTTTACTAGCAGAAAACAGTTCATTGATTTTATTGTCATCAAGATGCGTGACCAAGTCATCGCCCACCATCATTACTGGCGCCCTATCACAGGCCCCCAAACAGGGAACTGGAAGCAGCGTATAGCGATTGTCTTTAGTGGTTTCACCATAGTCGACACCCAACGTATCAGAAAGAGTTTGCTTAACACTGTCACAACCACTTATCCAGCAACTAACGCTGTCACAAAAGAGAATGACTTTCTCACCCACCGGGCGGCGATAAATTAAGTTATAAAAGGTTGCCACCCCCTCCAGTTCTTCAGAGGACATGCCTAGATATTTGGCGATGGCTTGAAGGCACTCATCAGACACCCAACCGCGCCCAGCCTGAATGATCTTTAGGGCGTCAATGGCAGCCCCTGATTTATAGGGAATATGCTCCAATTCGTGATCTATCTCAGCCATTTCTTTCAGCGTCAGTACTGAACTAACATCACTTTGAATCATCTTTGCATTACTCATCGGTCAACATCCGCCATAACAAAATCGATACTGGCAATAATGGCTATCAAATCAGGGATCATTAGGCCGTTACTAATCAGAGGTATTTGCTGTAAATGAGGGAAAGAAGGGGTTCGTATACGTGTTCTATATGAGTTAGTGCCACCGTCACTGATTAGGTGGTAACTATTTATACCTTTGGTTGCCTCAATCATTACCGAGGCCTCTCCTGCAGGCACCACCGGCCCCCAGCTAACATTAAGAAAATGATGTATAAGAGTCTCAATATCTTCCATTGTCCTCTCTTTTGGTGGCGGAGTGGTCAGCCTATGATCGCTCTTATACGCCCCGCCGGGCATGTTATCAAGGCACTGCCGAATAATACGTAAGCTCTGACGCATCTCTTCAATACGCAACTCAGCACGGTCATAACAATCGCCGTTATGTGAAACCGGGACATCAAAGTCAAACTGATCATACCCACCGTAAGGGCGTTTTTTACGTACATCCCAATCACAACCTGTGGCTCGTAATCCAGGACCAGTAATGCCCCAGTCAATGGCTTCTTGCTGAGTATAAACACCAATACCGACTGTACGGTCTTTAAGCATTTTGTTCTGCATGGCCATCTTGTCGTAATGATCCAGACGGGCTGGTAAAAAATCGATAAAGTCGCGAACCAACGTATCCCAACCCTGCGGGAGGTCCTGAGCAACACCACCAATACGGAACCATGCCGGGTGCATACGTCCACCGGTAATCGCTTCAATGATTCCGAACAATCGTTCACGGTCAGCGAACATATAAAACACAGGAGACATTTGGCCGACGTCTTGAACAAAAGTTCCATAAAACACTAGGTGACTAGAAATCCTGAACAGCTCAGACAGCATAATACGAATAATCTTGGCGCGTTCTGGCACCACTACGCCCCCGAGCATTTCCACGGATTGAATATAGGCTAAGTTATTCATAACCCCGCCAAGATAATCAATTCGGTCTGTGTAGGGAATGTAGGTGTGCCATGTTTGGCGTTCGCCCATCTTTTCAGCACCGCGATGGTGATAACCAATATCAGGGACCGAATCAATAATTACCTCGCCATCTAATTGCAGAGCAACCCGAAATACTCCATGGACACTGGGGTGGTTCGGACCCAGATTGAGGAACATATATTCACTATCTTCAGTCGCCTTTTCCATACCCCATTCTTCAGGGCGAAAACGCAGCGCCTCCTGTTCTTTAGCAACCCGTTCAGGACCCATCTCAAAAGGAGCCATCTCGGTGGCTCGCGCTGGGTGATCTTTGCGTAAGGCATGGCCCTCCCACGTCGGCGGCAGAAGAATACGGTAAAGAGTGGGGTGACCATCAAAGATGACACCAAACATATCCCAGGCCTCTCGCTCATACCAATTGGCATTAGGCCAAATGCTAATAATCGTTGGGAGGTGAAGATCGGACTCATTCAACGCCACTTTGATGCGAATATCAGCATTACGCTCCATAGAGAGCAGTTGATAAACAACAGTGAAATCTGAAGCAGGTTGGCCAGACCGATGTTGCCGGGTGCGCTCATCAATCGCGAACAGATCATAGAGCATTGAAAATTGGGGCTTTAGGAACTGCAAAACGTCAGACAATAGCGCCCTAGGCACCCAGAGTGTCAGAATGGAGTCGGCCGTAGCTTGAACAGTAAACTGTTGCTGTCCAAACTGGCGATACAAGGTTTCTTCTACTTGGCTATGAACCATGGATTCAGCCGTCTGCATTTAACCCTCTCAGATTGTTATTGGGACCCTATGTTTTTGTCGGTTCCCTTAATTCTGTTGCCTGAATGCGTTGCGCGGTAAGTTCATCACGCTTGCTGATTTTGGCTGGCTTGACGATCGTTTGATCCCCAGCGGCCCAGGTAATGGGGCGTCGCTCCTTGCCAATCGATTCTTGAAGCATTATCAAACCCTGCATGAGAGCTTCTGGGCGTGGCGGACAACCGGGGACATATACATCTACCGGAATAAATTTATCTACACCTTGTACCACAGAATAAATATCATACATACCGCCCGAATTAGCACATGACCCCATCGAAATAATCCATCGAGGCTCTAATAACTGTTCATAAAGACGCTGAATCACCGGCGCCATTTTCAAAAAACAGGTCCCTGAAATAACCATTAGATCGGCTTGGCGTGGTGTGGCGCGAATAACCTCAGAGCCAAAACGCGCAATATCATGTCGACTAGTAAATGACGTCGCCATCTCAACATAACAGCACGAGAGGCCAAAATTGAAAGGCCATAATGAATGAGCGCGTCCCCAAGCGATTAAATCCTCAAGTTTGGCAAAAGCTACATTACGCTTAACCTGCTCTTCAATAAAATCATCACTCTGCCCAACCAAATTACCCTGTTCAGGTCTTGTTAAACTCCAATCCATTATTTCACCTCAGCCGATTTCAGCGCATCTTTTAATCCAGTGCGCGTTTTGTTACCCCAGTCCAATGCACCGGACCTCCACTCATATACTAGCGCCAAACCAAGTATGGCAATAAACACCACCATAGATAAATAGCCCTGCCAGCCAAGCTCAAAGAAGGCGATAGCCCAGGCAAAAATAAAGACGGTTTCCAGATCAAAGATAACAAAGAAAATGGCGACCAGATAGAATTCGACTGAAATACGAATTTGCGAGCCACCTACTGAAACAATACCGGACTCAAAAGGGTCGTTGGTCGCTGCTTCTCGACGTCTTTGTCCGAGCAACCAAGAAAGTACCAACATAGTGATTACTAAGAGAATCACCATGACAAAATAAACGGCCAACGGCCAAATTTCATTAGCGTAGGAATTAACCACTAAAACTCCCTGCCAATGACATATTGAGATCGAGTAACACTTACAAGGGGGATGATTTTTGAATCGAAAGGAATGTCGACCGTCTGCGATAGACGATAAAGCGGGCTGTAAAAAGAACAATCCTTGTACAGTTTTCGTGGCATAAAATACCCCAAACGTAATGGGTTTCTTTCGCCTAGCAATAATACCTAGGGAAGAACCCTTTTTTATTATTAGATCTTGCGCTTTAAGGTACATAACTTGTCTGATTTTCGCAAGCATCCTGTACGGAAATAAACTATATTTTTTGTTTATATCTAAGGTTTAGGTAAGAGGCGCTACCTGCGTTATAAAAACAGATCAATTAAGGACCATAAAATCGTTTATCTAAGCGAACATTTATAAGTGTCTCAAAAACAAAAAAGCCCCTATTAAAGGGGCTTTTTTGTTTATCACTAATAACTTTGGCTATTATTTAACTCGTCATTATGGAGCAGGCGTCAAGGCCTCTAAGTGCGCCTCAATCTCGCTTGCCGATGTCCTTGTAGCACCATTTCCTATAACGCCGTTAACGAGCGCTTCGCCCTCAAGGCCAAACAAGTATCTAAGAGTTAGCAATCCATCTGTAAGGGCGTCTATTTCACCGTTACCGTCGATATCAGAGAGATCACCTAACATTGCAATGCGGGCCTCAACATCCTCTGAAGAGGTATAGGTGGCATTATCTCCTATCGTTCCTGAAACCAATGCGCTACCGTCTAACCCAAACATACCCCTAAGAAGCAATAATCCATCCGTTAAAGCGTCGTAGACTTCGTTACCATCGATATCTAGAGAGCCTGCAGGGATAGTTCCCGCTAGGAACTCTTGGAGAGCTGTTACGCCATCATTGTCTTGGTCACTAGTGGCATCAGATGCATCATTGGGATTAAGGCCGTAACGGGTTTCCCAAGCATCAGGCATGCCATCACCGTCCGAATCAAGAGTGTACTCAGCTTGATTCGGGAACGGATCATCACCATTAAGCACACCATCCCCATCAATATCCGCATCTGAATTATCACCAGTGCCGTCACCATCAGTATCTAACGTCTCTGTCGCATCCGAAGGAAAAGCATCAGCATTGTCACCAACGCCATCACCATCGGAATCAACAGATTCAGAGCTATCATTCGGCGCCCAATCAGAATTATCTCCAACGCCATCGCCATCGGAATCAACTGTCTCTGAACTATCCAAAGGGAATGCATCGCTACTATCAATAACACCGTCGTTGTCATCATCGTCATCACAAACATTTCCGGTTAAATCACCGTCAGTATCGAGCTGGTTTGAGTTAGCCGCCACAGGGCAATTGTCAGCGCTATCATCAATAGTATCGCCATCATCATCGGTATCGGTGTTGTTACCAACCCCATCACCATCCGTATCAACCGACTCAGTATTGTCTAGAGGTAATGCATCTGAGGCATCAGGAACGCCATCATCGTCATCGTCATCATCACAGGCATCGCCAGCTAAGTCACCATCAGTATCAACCTGATCTTGGTTGGGCACTGCTGGGCAGTTATCATCGTTATCTTCAATGCCATCGTTGTCTCTGTCATCCTTGAACTTCAAGACTACAGTGGAGATATTACTGTCATCTAACCCGTCATTGACCTTAAAGGAGAAAGAGTCACTGGCTGAACTTTGTCCAGAATGGGTGTAAGTAAGATTTGGCTCGATTCTACTGCCCGCTGACCTTTCACTATAAGAGACGTCAACGACTTTAAAGCCGGTATAACCATCAGCTAAGAATGCTAGCTTATTGTCAGAAGACATATCAATGCGCCAGGTATCTCTGGATGCGGCGGTAGATCGAACCTGGACAGGATTAGAGCCGTCAGCCACATCAATCGTTCTTAACAGGCCTGAATCGTCCGTTGTGTAGATATGCTTTCCGTCGCCAGACATCGTCAAAGCAAACATAAAACTTTCGTCAGAAGCAATAGAACCCATCATCAGCGGCTGCGATGAATCATTAACATCCACAATCTGCATGCCGCTAGATCCATTTGCAAGGTAGGCAGTCGAATCGTCAACAGACAACCTGATGCTCCGGGCAGTTCCTTCCGTTGGAAAGCTGGTCATAGAAACCGGCGACGCCGAGTCAGTAACATCAAAGACCTGCATATAAAAACCACTGGCTAGGTAAACGGTTTTATCATCGCTAGATAACGCAACACCCCAAGCGTAGTCGTCAGTACCAACCGAATTTTTAAGCACCGGATTAGCAGGATCACTTACATCTACGGTTAGAAAGAACTCGTACGCAGCAACAAACAGGGTATTACCGTCGCTAGACATCACTATATCTAATGGATAAGCAGTCCCCTCACGCGCTAACGTGCTCAACAGAACCGGCTTTGCTGGATCACTGACATCAAAGATCATCACCCCGTTTCCGACCGAGGCAACAAAGACAGTTTGATCATCAGCTGATAGTGCAATGTTATATAGCTGTCCAGCACTAATGGGATAAGTACCTGCAATAGTTGGCTTTTCGGGATTACTAATGTCGAGGACTTTTAGTCCGTCGGTATAGTCCGCCAAGAATACATATTTATCATCACTGGACACAGCAACACCGCGCACGCCGCCACCGCCACCCAAGAACAAGTCGCCAATGATGCCCGTATCACCCGCATAAGCCATGACAGAGCCATACTCGGGAGCAGTTTCAAGAATATAAGTCAGAGGGTCATCATCTGCATCAGTCGCAGAGAGCACAAAATCAAACACCTGAGCTTGCTCTAAATTTTCGCTCGGCATTTCATCGGCAACCGGCGCCTGATTAGGATAGCTACCGACATTCACCGCGACAGATCCAGATGTACCGCTATTTAATGTGTGAGTAAAGAGAACTTTAGTATTGGCTGCTATCACAAAATCAGAGAAGTCCCACCCGTTATTCGTTCCGGCTGCATTGGTATCAGACATTTGTAGCGTATAGCGTCCATCAGCAATACATACGAGGCTATTATATGGCGCCCCACCAGACAAGTGCTGCTCGCCCGAAGAATCTTTCAATTCCCAGCTCACCTCACTTCCATTTTCTCCCTGACTGACATCGATGATGTAAACATTCAGAGCGCAATCAAGTACGGCCTTATTGGCATTATCGATCAACGCCTGAAAATCGACAATTCGAACCTCCCCAAAAGTCAGGTTCAAGGATAATTGGATCATGCCTTGGTACAGATCGATATTGCTCGGATCAATATTTTCAAGGCCAAGCACTTGACTTAAGTCTTCTGCAGTAATGGATGTCGCATCTCCATTTTGCACAGCCGCCACAACCTCAGCAAGTGAGGCATTATTTTTGTTCACTGAATCACAGCCAACCACTGGAGTAACTAAGTTAGTACCGGTAGAAATGGGACCACCTGGCCAACCCAATTTATCAGCACAATAACTAATATAATCTAACGCCCTGTTAGTCAAAAACGAGTCTTCAGCTAGGGTCGGTTTGTCACCCAAAAAGCTCAGAGCTACAAGTTGATTATAAGCAAATGCACTAGCACCTATGGAGCTAACGCTAGACCCTATAGTTGCCTTAGCAATATTACTCCTAACGAAAGCATAGTCGCCGATGCTTGTTACTGTATTCGGCACATTCAGCAGAGTGGCCTCACTTTCGGCAAATGCTGCACTGCTGATTGCTGTTACTGGAGACCCGTTAATAACCGACGGAATATCTAAGCTAGCTGGGCATACTGACAAGCAACCGGTGATAGATACATTGCCGTCATTACCTTTGATGTATGTCCAAACACCGTCATTTTTAGGCTCTGTTGCAAACAGAACATCTACAAATGCTGTATTACTCAACAAATCCCCATCCGACACTCTGAAGGTGAAACTATCGGAGTAACCCTCTGGAACAAAGGCCTCTTCCGTACTCTGGAAAATCACGTCTTGAGGTAAGGTATCACCAGATCGATATTTTGCTATTGCAAGTCCAACGACGTTAATACCTCCACTTCCTGAGGCCACAAATACCGAATTTCCATCAGCGCCTGAGGCGACACCATAGGATACCCCGTCCAAGATGATATCAGCCAAAAGTTCAACTGAAGCTGGGGTACGAACGTCCAGAACTTTTAGTCCAGTGCTATCGGCAACATATATTTTTTCACCATCGTTGGACACATCAATTTTATAACTTGAACCACTAGTGTCGAAGGATCCTACTTTAATGGGTGCATCAGGATTAGTTAGATCAAAAATCTGTACGCCTGAGTTAAAATCAGCAAGATAGGCTTTTTGTCCATTATTTGATAATTTTACGCCCGATGCAAAACCGTCAGTAGCAAGCGTTGCTCGGGAAATTGGATTACTAATATCCTCGACGCTGACAACCCCCAACCCAAGAACCTGGTCGGCTATGTACACAAAATTTCCATCGGCTGACACATCAATATCGTAGGCGCTGGTATATGCTCCTAATGACGAGATCAAACTTGGATTGGTCGTGTTACTAACATCGATGATTTGTAATCCACCTGCATTGTCAGCAACAAATGCCGTATTACCATCAGGCGAAATAATGACGTCTTGAGCCGTGCCAGGAGTGTTGTAAACACCTAACAAAGCAGGAGAAGATAGATCACTGACATCCACCAATTGAAGTCCAGTTTGAGCATTAGCTAAGTAGACCGTCTTATTGTCAGAAGAAACGGCTATGCCACGAGCGGTGCCGGCAGCCGTATCAACTACCCCTAACTGGACGGCATTGATTGGATCAGTAACATCAATAATGCGCAACCCAGCGTTGTAGTCTGCAACAAATAGCGTATTGCCATCATTAGATAAAGCAACATCCCTAGCCTGCCCACTGCTAGTGACTGTTTCTAATATAGTACCCACTAAATTAGCGCCAATGATATCGCCATCAGAGGGGACATCGACTAATTCATAAGTTAAAGGCAGTCGCTCTGGATCTAGCCCCTCTAGTTTCAGCGCTATGAATTGCGTACTGGTTGTCGCAGACTGTGGGAACGCAATGGGTGCTGTGTTTGACCACTCTCCATCGGACGTAATCTCCAACGCCAGGTAATCAATGCTACCCCCATCAAGGTCATAGCCATCAAGTACCGTAAGAGTCCAATCCCCTTGGCTCGATTGCTCATTGAAGATTGAAAGTGCACCAGATTGTGGCCGGATAACGCCAGAGACACTAGGTGGATTCACTGAGCATTCTAGCTCTGAACCCTCATCATCAAAGACAACGTCAATATCATCGGTGCCACCGCAGGCATTTACTAAAAGATCGATCGTGATTCCTGCAGGAGAGGTTAAAGTAACCGTAAGATCACCAGGCCAAGTGTGAGAAAGGCCCAAGTACACATTGACATCAATGATCCGCAAGTTTTGGGCGACAGTTAGCGTTGAGGTTACCGTAGTATCGGCCACATCAGCGATTGACTTAGGTAAATCGGTGGCGCCTACCTGGTCAGGCGTAGTAAAGCTGTAGGCCGTACCAGCAGTACCACTGCCACAGAAATTATTTGGTGCAACTCGCCAGAAGTAGAGGGTATTACCTGTAAGCCCTTTTATCACAGTAGAATTTGTCGATACTGTTCTGGTTAAGAGTACATTGTTGAAATCCTGATCGCTTGCGATTTCAAGAACATAATTATCGGCATTTGATTGTGCTTCCCAGTGCAACGTTGCATTTAAACGACCAATAGTAGCCCCATTTACTGGAGCAGATAGATTAAGGATCTCAAAGTCTGGAGAAAAGTTCTTAATGTTATAGGTAACCCTTTGGGTTCTCTCCGGCGAGGTTGCCACAACATCCACAGGATAGGTGCCAGCGGCTAAGTCACCGGCCGCTGTAAAAGTGACATCAACAGATGTATCAGTCGTCGTGGCGCTAGTTGGATTAAACGCCACTGATATTCCACTAGGGCCATTTTCTGCAGAGAACACAGCGATATCTGTATACTTGGTCGCGGTCTCATAAATGATGGACGAAGTAACGCTGTCGTTTTGACATACGCTAAAGTCAAGCTGATTAACCGTGAGAACAATGTCATCACGAGTGACGCTAAAGTCTTGCGTATTTATTGAGTAAAAAATATTGCCAATCGAAGCAACGCGAATTCGAGCAGTACTGGTTACAACATCAGGCATAATAATCTCATGACTGCCATCATTAGCTGTATTTTCTGCTAGAGAATAGGGGTAAGTTAGGCCGCCATCGGTGGACATTGTAATATTTACACTGGAAACTGATATTGGAGCCTGATCAGTGCCAGCAACATTCCAAGTGACCATGCGGGGGGAGTCAGCGATGTAGACATTTCCCAATGACTGGGAGGTAACTGCGAAAGCGCCTATACTGTCATCATCACCGTCATTATCAACGACCGTCACTTTCATCTCTGTATAAGCAACACCGCCCCCGCCCGAGGAATTATCACGAACCGTGAAGGCGAAATTAAATTCACGAGGCACCGTTGATAATGTTTCCCATGGAGAGCCAATATAAGGATCCTCCAAAGTCAGATTTCCTGAAATCACACTGGAAACAAGCGGTAAGTAGCGGGTCGGCTCTTGACTTGGCAGCAAGGATCGAAAGTTCGCGCCTTGGGTATTTGTTGGCCCAAACGTTTCACTTGGAACTACGCCGTCGTCTTTTTGCTCCCACGTATAGGTGAGCGAATCTGAGGCATCTAGATCACTGGCCGAACCAGTCAATATAAAGGGTGTGGCCACTGGAATAGTTCTATCTATTAGTGCATCTACCGTCGGTACATTATTTTCTATCGTGGTCGTGACAGCGCATGTTTGACTCTTCAGGTAGGCCAAGCTCTGCACAATACTGACATTGTGGTAGTAGTTGTCGGCATAAAAGGCCATGTCATCGCTACCAGTACCGGCGTAACCCATAATGGTACTACCACTGGCGGGCTCTACATGTACCCCTGTTCCCTCACTTCTAAATGAAAAGGTATGATTAGCACCAATCTGATGCCCCATTTCATGCGCAACAAGATTAACGAAACTATTTCCTCTCGGCTGGCCGGAGGCTGACCATGCACTACCTTTGTATGCATCGTTACAAACAGCACCGATAGCACCCGCATCGCCGCCACCGCCTGTACCACTAAACAAATGGCCAATATCATAATTAGCACTACCAATTGCTGAATCTATCGTCGCTTGCAGCGGAGCATTCGTATTGCCATCAATCGTATCTTCGAACGGATCCGTATTTGAGTCGGTATAAATAATCTCATCGTTATTATCGATAAGTTCTAATTTGACCCCAATATCTGTTTCTAAAATAAAATTAATGCCGGTTAATGTTGTGTTAATCGCCGATAAACCACCCTCTTTCGTACCGCCGTGGTATGAGGTGTATTGACCATTAGCGGCCACAGCCAGGCGATACTTGGTCAAAGCGCTCTCGTCAGAAAATTTCGTCAAGCGCGACATCTCTCCGGATAAACTGAGATTAGCTTGAGGGTTTATTCTTGACTTTGTCTTCGCGGATAGAGGCTCTGGAGTCGAACAAGAGAACGCTTTCATCGGCCTAGATTTATTTAGCTTTGTATAGGCAATATACCTGCTATCTGACTGAGATATCTTCCTAATGGTAGTTCTAGTGTTTGACTCTGAATCAATAATCGTTGCTTCAAGCCCGAAAGGAGAATCGCTAAAGTACATTCTAATCTCGGGATGATCCAAAGAAAATCCTCGATACGCCTTAATTCCAGGAAACTTAGCCGCCAAAACTGGTGAAAAATTTGGTTTCTCTCTAACCTGGAAACGGAGCATTTTGCCGTCGGTATTCGGAAAATAGACAACAGTATCGGTTGTCCCTTTTCGGAAAGTACTATCAAGAGATTCTCTTAACTCACCTTCATCGAGCGATAAAATTATAGAGGTCGGAAGGTCTGCGTCAAACGACGAAACAGCCAGATCATCAGACGCCTTGCCGTGAAAATACCAATACCCTGCAGCACCGCTTTTATCATCAGCCAAGACATCTATGCCACTAGCAAATCCATTTGATACCATCAAAAAAGGAATCAAAAAAACAACTAAAAGTCGACTCAAAATACGCATAAATGTATCCCTAATATATTAATTTATTATTATTATTAGAATTATAATTTCTCAAACACTATGTGACATAAAATTCAATTAAGCCACCCTAAAAAATAATGACTTGCACTATATACCGCACAGCTATGCACGACTATAAGTTCTTTATCATTTTCAGACAGAAATTTTGCTTGATGAAAACGGCAAAAAGACACTTTGGCGTTTTGGCATGGAGGTGTTTACGCACTGTTTACAGTGCACGGATCTATCTGTAGGTGTTTTCACTCAAGACCACTCACAAAGGAGGGTTTAGACAATTTCGCTTATGATTAGGCGAAAGCGTGTCTTAAAACGATCGTCTCAACACGATCCGGACCCGTTGATACCACATCGACCGGCGCACCTGTTAACTCTTCAATACGCAAAATATAAGCTCGGGCGGCCTGAGGAAGATCTTCAATGCGCTGGGCACCAACAGTCACATCTGTCCAACCTGGCATAGACTCGTAGACCGGGGTGATAGTTTCAAAATCATCAGCATGCATGGGCATACCTGCATCGGTGCCATCAGCCTTTTGATAGCCGACACAGATTTTAATCTCATCTAGCCCATCAAGAACATCAAGTTTGGTTAGGCATATCCCAGAAATACTATTGATACGCACAGCTTGGCGTAGCGCTACGGCATCGAACCAACCACAACGACGCTCACGACCGGTAGTGGTGCCAAATTCGTGGCCCTTTTCGCCAAGATATTGACCAATTTTGCATTTCAACTCGGTGGGAAAAGGCCCAGAGCCAACACGCGTAGTATAAGCCTTGGTAATTCCCAGCACGTAATCAAGATACAGTGGGCCAAAGCCTGTCCCTGTCGCTGTGCCACCAGCGGTGGTGTTGGATGAAGTAACAAAAGGATAGGTACCATGATCAATATCCAACAGAGATCCTTGAGCGCCTTCAAAGAGAATATTCTCTCCCGCTTCACGAGCGTCATGTAAAATCTTTGTCACATCGGCTTTCATCGGCAGTAAGGCTTCCGCCCACTGCGTGGCAAGCGCCAATGTCTGATCAAAGTCGACGGCCTCTGCTTTATAGTATTGAGTTAAAGAAAAATTATGATATTCAAGGACTTCTTTTAGTTTTTCTGCGAATCGCTCCATATTGGCCATGTCGCCAATTCGTAAGCCGCGCCGCGCCACTTTATCTTCATAGGCAGGGCCGATACCACGACCTGTTGTGCCTATTTTAGCGTTACCACGCTGTGCTTCTCGCGCGTTGTCGAGCGCTATATGATAAGGCAATATTAGAGGGCAGGAACCAGACACTTTAAGGCGATCACGCACCTCAACACCTCGCTCTTCTAACATCCCGATTTCTTTAAGTAAGGCATCCGGCGCAACCACCACACCGTTACCAATCACGCAGGTTACATGCTCTCTTAAAATGCCCGAAGGCACTAAATGTAAGGCTGTTTTCTTGCCATCGATCACCAAGGTATGGCCAGCATTGTGTCCGCCTTGAAAGCGGGCGACCAAAGAGGCTTTGTCCGTTAGTAAATCAACAATTTTTCCCTTACCTTCGTCTCCCCACTGGGAACCAAGAATTACTACATTTCTACCCATAAGATTTCTTTCTCTACTGAATTAGTCAAGCCTACCAATCAGGCTAGGTTACACTTTGAATTACATATTTTCCGTCAATATTGACCAATTGACGATCACATTTTAGTTCTGAAAGGTCAACAATCTGATTCTGAAACCCCTGTACCACCCTGTTCCCCTGACTGCGTAGGACAGCTACCTGATGATGACATTCGTTATCAGAGGTATAGGGCACGAAAATACCAGCGATAGTGCTTTTAGTACGCTGGCCTTGAGCCACTAGAGACTTGAGATCAAAAGCAAAACCAGTTGCGGGACGAGAGCGGCCAAAGGCTTCGCCAACATGATCATAACGACCACCATTACCCAGCGCCTTGCCGTACCCCTGAACATATCCTGCGAAAACAACACCCGTGTGGTAGTGATATCCAGGCAGTTCGCCTAAATCGATATGAATAGACACCCCTGTCTTAGCAACAGAATCTACCACTTCCTCTAACTCATTAATGGCTTGCATTACCGCAATCGGTGCACCTTTTAATGCCTTCTTAGCCGCACCTATGACTTCAATGCTACCGGCCAAGCCCGGCAGGGCTTTAAGCCAACCCCCGAGCTTCTTATCGCTAACATTTAGGTTAATCCAATCATTTAGTTCTGCAGAAGCTTTACGCTGCAATAACTCGAATAACCGGCTTTCGCTGTCTGCGTCTAAATGAGACCCTGCGAGCAAGCCACGAAAGATGTCCACATGACCCACATCAAGATGCACTTGGTTGACACCTGAGGTTTTCAAAGTCTGTAAAAAAAGTTCAATTACTTCGATATCGGCGGACAGGGCCGCTTCACCAAACAATTCAACGCCGATTGATATAGGTGTTCGAGACTCCAAAGGCCCTCGCGGACGGGTGTGCAACACAGTGCCTGCATAGCAAAGGCGACTAGGGCCTTGGCGGCGCAGACTATGCGCATCCATACGAGCAGTCTGGGGAGTTATGTCTGCTCGAATCCCCATTAATCGGCCGCTAAGCTGGTCTGTCACACGAAAAGTCATCAAGTCTAGGTCTGACCCAGAACCGCTGAGCAGCGACTCAGTAAATTCAATCATCGGAGGAATAACAAGATCATAACCCCAGATGTTATATAGGTCGAGAATCTGGCGTCGCAGGTGCTCGACAACCTGCGCTTGCTCGGGCAGCACTTCGTCAACTCCATCCGGCAACAACCAACGATCTACATTTGACACATCAACCCCATAAAATTTGGCGATACTTTAGCTTAACGCCAGAAAAACAATAACAACAAACCCAGCAGCATGCTGAATAGACCTATCAACCGCATGGCGCTTTCGTCGACTTTACCTAATGTTTTGGCCATATCGCGCCACCGTCCGGGAGCAATAAAGGGCATTATACCCTCAAAAACCAACATGAGACCTACCGCACGTATGATATCTTCTAACATGAACTTTAGACCTGCAATCGACATAAAAAAACCGGGTTTCCCCGGTCTCTAAATTTTAGCAAAATCGCCAGCAATGTGGCAGAGATTTGTGAACTAATTATCTTTTTCAGATAATTAGGTAATCCCTATTTTGCATCTTGATTGTTCAGATATTTAAAAAAGTCACTATCTGGCTCAACTAACAAGATGTCGCCTTTATTAGAAAAAGCTGACTTGTACGCATTAAGACTGCGGATAAAGGCATAGAACTCAGGGTCTTGTTCATAGGCATCAGCATATACACTCGCAGCCTCAGCATCGCCTTCACCACGAAGCTCTTCAGAATCTCGATAAGCATTAGCCAATTCAATAGTGCGCTCACGATCTGCAGAAGCTCTTATTCGCTCAGCCTTTTCTTTACCTGTTGACCGCAACTCCTGAGCTTCTTTATCTCGCTCCGCAGTCATTCTACGGAACACTTGATTACTCACCTCAGATGGCAAGTCAATTCGCTTGACTCTTATATCAACAATTTCAATACCAAGCTCTTCGCGCACTGAGCTATTTAAGTCTTCGGTGATGTTTTTCATCAGTAAATCTCGCTCACCAGACACCACTTCACGTAATGTTCTGGAACCAAACTGATTTCGCAGCCCATCATTAACTCGCTTAGCCAGTCGATTCGCCGCTGTTCTCTCCACACCATTTGTCGCTTTGTAGTAGGTCTCAACATTAGCAATTTTCCACTTAGCATAAGAATCAACAATCAAACGCTTCTTCTCAATAGTAAAGAAACTGGCCGGTTCGGCGTCCACAGTTAATATACGAGCATCAAAACGGCGCACTACATCAACAAAAGGCATTTTAACGTGCAGCCCCGGCGATATATCTACCTCAATGATCTCACCAAAGCGCGTCTTAACACCACGTTCAACCTCACTAATCACATAAATAGTGTTGCCAATACCAACTATTATCACCAAAAAT
>Ga0307985_10000929_pt1 | contig 16794 bp, 20 predicted proteins | sample EllFjometageno80_FD_203155 | JGI IMG/M metagenome (GOLD analysis project Ga0307985, IMG submission 203155) | Marine microbial communities from Ellis Fjord, Antarctic Ocean - #80 | ecosystem: Environmental > Aquatic > Marine > Unclassified | place: Southern Ocean | collected 2014-10-09 | reverse complement strand
GATTTAGTTAGCGTAACAGGGGGAGGAACAGATACTAATAAATTTGAGCTTTTTCTAGGACCTGTAACAGCTGTATCTGGTAGTACAACTATGAAGTACCTACCTATAATGGCTAGAGGAAAATATTATGTACAGTATAGAGCACTAGTTAGAACAAACCGAAACCTAACTACCAATGCTAACTCAACCGCTTCTAATACGTTATATGTAACACCTACCGCAGTCGCTACCGTTATAGCTGATTTTACAACTACAAGTAATGTGGAGTTTTCTGGTTCAGCTACTAATATAAACATAGGTAGCGGGGCTGCAGTAGCTATAGGAATGGCTGACGGGGTTTTACCACAAGCTAAATTAGATGTCGCAGGCGGGATTAAAATAGCAAACGATTCATCTACGGCAGCTTTAATTAATGTAGGTACGTTGAGGTATAGAGAATCAGGTAATAATAGTTATATAGATATGTGCATGAGGACTGCTACAGGAGTAACAAATGCTTCATTCGCATGGATTAACATAGTACAAAACAATTTTTAAATGAGTAAAAAATATACAACAGATAACATAACTATATTAGGGACCTTAGATGATGGGATTGGTGTTGGAACCGCAGGACAGGTTTTGTCTTCTACTTCTTTAGGTGTTAGCTGGATAAATGGATCTGGAATAGCAGGAGGTCCTTATCTGCCTTTATCAGCCGGTTCAAGTTTTCCTTTGACGGGTAATTTATTTATGACTGGAGATAGTTACATCACTACAAATACAATAGATGGAGCAGACACTGGCTCTTTAAACCTTAGTGGTGGTGGTGCTTTTGGCGATTCTAGAGGAGCTAGTATAGGTTTAGCGGGTAATGAAGATGGGAATGGTGGTTTAATACAAATAAGAGCAGGTCAAGGAACAGCTTCTCAGGTAAGATTATATACTAGTGGAAACGAAATTGCTCGTTTTGACGATGGTAATTTATCATTATACACCGCTACTTCTAAAATATTAGGAGGTACGGCTGCAGGAAGATTGGTTTTAGCTAACTCAGCTTCTTCAACTTATATTACACTAGGAGGTAGCGGGTGGAGTGATCCTAATAGTATGTTATTTGTTACAGCTTCTTCAGTTTCTATGTTTATTGATGATACTGGAAAAGTTGGAATTGGGACGACTAGTCCGTCTTCCAAACTCGAAATAGGCCCAAACGGAAGTTTAGGGGTTGTTGCAAATAAAAAAGTGTTATTAAACTTAGATGGAGGATACGCTACAACAGGTGTCGGAGCGACTGGTCAATATAAAGTTTTAGGGTTCGTAGGAACAACTAAAGATGTAACGGACATCACAGCTCAAACAAGTGGGGAAGTAGAAAAGAATTTTTATTTAGGTACAATTGGAGGGGATTACTTTAATGGAAATAGATTTAGTATTTGGCAAGGAGGTTTAGAAAGACTAACTGTTCAAGGGTACGGAACTAATGTGGGTTATGTTGGGATAGGCACTAGTAACCCTTCTGAAAAATTAAATGTGTCAGGAGATACGTCTTTAGATGGTTTAGTTTTTGCAAATCAATCTAATTCATATAATAATTCTACACCAGGGATAACTTCTTTTGGAAATAAAACAATGGATGCGTCTGTTACGTATTATGACATAGGTAAAAATGTTGATACAAATGCCAGAGGTATTGTATGGACAGGAAAACATTATATAGTTACAGAATATTCTAATCTTAAGGCTGTTTTTTATGATAACAACTTTGATCCAATACCTAATGCAAATGGAGATAATTTTGTTACCCTACCTGCAGCAGGAGGATATGGCGCTCCTCACGGAGCTGCTTGGGATGGTAGATACTTATATTGCGCTCAATACAACGGTAATAATGTTATAATTGTTGGATATGACATAGATAATGGTACTAGTACAGCTACGATTGTTATGCAATCCGCTAATTTTACTACAGGGGGTTCAGCATATGGATTAGAGTATGCAGAAGGTCATCTTTATACAGCTATATCCGGAGCGGTTCAGATATATAAATTAGAAGGGAAAAACATAACACACGTATTTACATCTGCTAATATACTTGATAGTATAACCTCTCAAGGCGTTACATATGATGGATCATATATATGGATGACTCAAAACGGACAAGCTGTTTATAAAGTAAATTTAGATGGTACTTTAGAGGAAAAAATAACAACAGGCTGGCCACCACATAATGTATGTTGGGCTTGGAACGGCGAAAATATTGTATCAGCGAACTATACAACAGGTGATGTGTATTTACTTAATACATCCTTAAAACGTATTGATTCTGAAATAACAGCTCTTATGGGAGGTTCCGTAGGTATCAATACACTTAGCCCGGTAGATAAATTAACTATATATGATGCTGACGATAATGTTGGTATACAGATACAAACAGCAACGTCAGGAACAAGTTCTGGAGATGGGTTTAGATTAGGCTTAAATAACTCACATGCTTTTCTTTGGAACTATGAAAATACCCCATTAGCGTTTGGGACTAATGGCTCGCAAAAAGTTACAATACTTGCTGATGGTAAAGTCGGGATAGGGGTAACATTGCCTCCAGATAAGCTATCAGTAATTGGTACTATAACAGCTACTGATAGTCTTGGAGCATATAATAATGGATATTTTGCAAAGCTATATTCAAACTATGGCCCACTAGCATTACGATTAGCATCTAGGACAGGAGACGTCTTTCAAGCTACGGATTATGGAGCATCGGTGACGTTATTAACAGGGGGGACTGCTACCGCCTCTTTGTTTGTAAGCTCAGGAAAGACAGTTCAATTTAATGGATATAGTGGTACTCTACAAACTGGTACTCCTACTTATATGTTAGGTACTGATTCCGTGGGTAATATAGTTAAGACAAATACAATACCAGGATCTGCCGCAGGACCTTATTTGCCTCTAGCAGGAGGAACAATGACAGGCACTTTGACTGTAAATGCCCCTTTTGTTCATAGCGGATTCAGTGAAGCAATGACCCCTGTGTTAAGCGCTTCTGGTACACAGGCTAGAGAGTTTGAGATTGCTAGAGCATTTATGGATTATAATGACTGGAGTAGTACAGGTGTTATAATGCTTGATCTTATGGAAACTAGCTGGGATGAAGGGGTAACTAAAGAATATGCTATTAGATGGGGTTATAGTAATCAATTTGATATCGACTTAGTTAATATATATGGAGGTGGTGATAATGATAACTTTGAAGCTTTCTTAGGACCTTTAACCCTCGTGTCTGGAGATATTTATTATCTACCTATAATGGTTAGAAATAGATACTACTCTTCTTGTGAAGGGATGTTTAAAACTAATAGGAATTTAACTACAAATGCTCTTTCTACTACACAAAATACTCTTTATATAACACCAACAGCAGTTCCTACTAATATATCTGATTTTACAGTAACTAGCCATGTCGAGTTTGCGGGAGCTGCGGATATTATAAATATAGGTAATGGAGCACCTGTCGGAATTGGCCTAGGGGATGGGGAAGTTCCTTATAGTAAACTTCAAGTAGGACATCCTGAATCTACAACACAGACTATGTTAACAATAGCAAGTCGATATAATAATACCGCGCCTCCGGCTTTAAACTTCAGATCAGGTCACCCTAGTAATGCTAATGTATGGAACATGGTACAGATTAGGGGTGATGATGACGGAAATTACAATGGTAGGATGGAGTTTCTAACTACTACTGTTGGTGGTAATAGTACAGGTGTTCCAGATATAAAGATGGTATTAAAAGCTAATGGCAACGTCGGGATCGCGACCACAGCTCCAACTCGAAAGCTACAAGTAGAAGGGTCATTCTACGCTAGAGGAGCAGAAATAGGTTATAATGATTTAATACTAAAAGAGGTATCTTCTAGCCCTTATTCCCCTGAATTAAAATTTCAGAACAACACTCATATTTTAGGTATTGATTACCAAAACAATGAAACATTAAGGTTTATAACTAGATCAGGAGCCACTACAGTACCTATCACTTTCCAAATGCGAGCGGGAACTATAACTGCTGTTAACTTTGTATTGTCCTCAGACGAAAGGTTAAAGGAGAATATAAAAGAATTAGAGCCTAAAAAAATAGAAGCTAACTGGAAATCTTTTAACGCAAAGAATAATAAAGAAAGCTACAGAACAGGTGTTATAGCTCAAGAACTAGAGGTTAAACACCCTGAATTCGTAGAAACAAATGACGAAGGATTCAAATCAGTCAAGTATATTGACTTACTGATATCTAAAATAGCTGAACTAGAAGATAGAATTAAAAACCTAGAAAAATAATGGCGGTTCCTGATACAACAACATTTACATTACAAAATGTAGTAGATGAAGTTAACCCAACTACAGATGATTTAGTAGATTGTTTTTCAGATGCTGTTAGCAGTAACTTTGACCCAGCATATTCAGGAAGTAAAGATAATTTATTAAATTTCAGAAACTACAATAGTGGGCAATATTGGCTTTACAACTCAGCAACAGGAACGGTCGCTGCTAACATGTGCGGTTTACCCCTTAATGTAAACTTATACCAGTACAGGCCTCTCTTAGCTGCTTTTAACTTTAATGAACCAATATATACTGACACATCTGGAACCTTAGCTTCTGCTGGTTTCTGGAAAGTTAGTGTAATTTATAAATACTGGAATGGTACGGCGTGGACAGGTTCTGATGTTCTATGCCCTTAAACTAATAAATAAATAAATAACTAAAATTATGATTACTTACAATTGGAATTGCAAAACAGTAGACGCTTACGTTGAACAGAACAACGAAGCAGATGTAGTATATAATGTACACTGGATAGTTACAGGTACATCGGATGTAGCAGACGCTACAGGTGGTTTCTACTCATCTACGAGTATTGGCACACAGACACTAGATGTTAGTGAAATAACAAACTTCATACCTTTTGATCAGGTTACAAACGAAGAAGTGGTTGAATGGACTCAAGAAGCAATGGGAGAAGAACAAGTTACTCAGATAGAAGCAAGTATTGCTAGTCAGATTGAATCTTTGATTCACCCTACTACAATTACACTTACTGTTGGAGAACCAGTTCCACCAGAACCTGTACCTCCTGTAGCGGAATAAGTACTTAGGTAAAAACCTGGAAAAACAAGTAATAATACACTCAGGTATCAATTCAATTTAATTAAATCAAATTATGGACGGAATAGTCAAAAACCTTAGCTTCGGAGACGATGCTAAACATAAAGTGTTTAAAGGCATCGAGCAATTAACAAAAGCTGTGAGTTCTACACTAGGTGCAAGTGGTAAGTGTGTTATTATGGAGGACAACTCTGGTAACCCAATTATTACAAAAGATGGTGTCACAGTGGCTAATGCAGTTATACTTAGAGACCCTGTAGAGAATATGGGGGCTACTCTATTAAAAGAGGCTGCACGAAAAACAGTTAGAGAAGCTGGTGATGGAACCACAACCGCTACGGTATTAGCACACGCTATTATGGAATGTGTCTACGAAGTAGAGGAAGTTGATGGTTTTAGAGACACTAAACAAGGTATCTCTTCAGGTGTCATAAAAGTTGTTGATTATTTAAAGTCTATAGCTATTCCAGTTAAAGGTGATATGATTGACGATATTGCTACTATATCCACTAATAACGATAAAGTATTAGGAGCTTTAATAGCTGATGCTTTTAGAGCGGTTGGTGAAACAGGGATTGTAACGATGGAACCTTCAGATGGAGGAGATACAGAAGTTGAAATAGTAGAAGGCGTAGAATATAACAAAGGATTCTCTCATGGTGAATTTATTACAGATAGAGAGAAGAATATATCAGAACTAGAAAATGCTCTAGTTTTATTAATGGATTCTAAGATTGATTCCATTAGACAAGTTCAACCAGTACTAGAACATGTAATTAAAGGTAATAAAGCCTTATTGATTATAGGTGAAGTTGAAGCAGGTGTTTTATCTGCATTGGTAATGAACAAGAAGAAAGGTAATATAAAGATAAATGTTATAGAGCCTCCAGCTTATGGTTTAAGAAGAAAAGAGATATTTAGGGACTTAGCATTATTAACAGGTGCTACGGTTATAAATGAAGATCTTGGAGATGACTTAAGCGTTATACAGGTAGACTATTTAGGTACATGTGTAAAATCAACATCAACTCAAGATGAAACCATAATCCAAGTTAATGATGCAACTCAAGAAGTTGAAGACATTATTGATAAGATTAAAGAAGAACTAAAAGGTAATAACAAACCTCACGTTCAGATTGGATTAGAACATAGATTAGCTAGGTTAAGTGCTAAAGTAGCAATAGTTAAGATAGGAGCTGATTCAGCTATAGAATTAAAAGAAAAAAGTGATAGAGTCGAAGATGCTATTTGTGCTACAAAAGCTGCGATTAAAGAAGGTATTGTACCAGGTGGCGGAATAGCTTTGTTGAATGCTTCTAACATACTAGAACCAGATTCGTTTGGGGAGAAGATGTTATTTCAAGCCATCAAAGCACCTTTCATGACATTGTTAAGAAACGCAGGTATAGTTTTAACATCGGACCAACTTAAAGATTTGAATGAATCTACTGGTAAAGGTTTGGATGTGGTTACAGGAAATATGGTAGACATGGTTAAGCTAGGTATTATAGATCCGTTACTGGTGACTAAAAGTGCCTTAATTAATGCAGCTTCCGTAGCTTCAACTATATTATCTACTGATTGTGTAATTAATAACATGAGGTTAGAATAATGAGAGCAATAGGTAGAAACTTAATAATAGAAAAAATAGAAGAAGGTACCACTGAAACATCTGGTGGGTTACTTCTTGCAGAGCTCCATAGAGACGATATAAGGTACATTAGAGCAACTGTAATAGAAGTTGGAGATGAAGTACAAGGTTTAAACAAAGGAGACGTTATACATTACGATAGACACGCTGGACACAAAATCGAACTAGAAGAAAAATCATACCACGTAATTAAGACACAAGATGTGGTTGTTGTTTTATGAAAAGGCTAGAAGCAGGAGACTTAAAAGATCTCAATCTGCTAAAACATTACCGTATAATACGCAAATGGGCCTGTAAAAACAACGACTTACGTGAAGCTGATTTAGAGCTACTTATGTATTTAGATTGTATAGATTTATTTACAAAGAAGGATTTTGAGGATGGAGTGTATTCTTATAGTTGGGATAACCGAAGGTGGGGTAGACTTATAAAAGAAGATTGGATTGTTGTGTGGAGAACTAGGAATAGGACCACTCAAAAATACAATATCTATAAAGTCTCTTTCAAGGGTAAGCAACTAATAAATAGAATATATAAAATAATGCTTGGCCAGGATAAAATTCCTACAAGTCCTAGAAGAAACAAAATAATGAGGGGTGACTCTTATATGGATAAGGTTTTAATCAAGTCCATAAAAAATGTAAATAACGATAAAAACAAATAGTATGAGTGGAGGTATGGCAGGAATAGCCGCTAGCGCAGCTAAAGCAGGTATAATGGGTGGTAATAAAAACCAACAACCACAGGGAGGTAATCCCGCGATTCAAGGCTTAACTAATAGGGTGACAGCTTTAGAAGCAGCAGGTTCCGCAGGTGCAACAGCTGGAGTAGATCCAGGAGTTGTAAACCCAGGGGTTAGAGTAGATGATACACCTTACTTAGCACCTGACCCTACACAAATGCCTACTGATGCTACAAACCCTAGACTAATGTCTCAGAGTCCTGAGGTAATGAAAGGTGTTTTTGGTGAACAAGTTAGTGGTAGCTTTGATAGAACAATGCCTGCAAAACCAAACCTAGAAAATTCAGTAGCAAATCCAACATCAATAATATAAATATAAACAACATGGACAATACTAAATACGATCCTTCAATGGAGAAATTAAAACAAGGCACTAAAGTTGGTGTCGTAGGTGAATCTCACATATGGGATGGGCCGTTAGATCAAGCAGATAGACCTCATGGAGTAGGTTCTAGCTCAGGAGCAAATGGAATGTCAATACTAAAAGCACCAGTGAATTACAAAGGAACTAACGCAGTTCTTTGTGCACAAGGTAATAAAAAATAAACTATGGGACTAATTGCAAACAACGGTACATTCTTAGCCAAAGTAATGCCTTTAACGGCTACTAACTCTGGTACACCAGATTCAAGACCTGCTTGGGTTTTCCAAAATCAAAGCGGTACTCTAGGTACAAACCTAGATTCTTCAGTTATATACTGTGGAGTAATGCCTGCAGACGCAAGTATAAGTGTTATAATGCCTGGAACAGATTTAGCTTCAGTGGATGCGTTTGCTTTAAGCACTGGTGGTACAGGTTACACAGCAGCGGCTGGGTTACCAACAACAACAGCTAACGTTAATGCTAGCGGTTTAACTGTTAACACAACAGTAGTTGGTGGAGCTATAACAGCTATAGCTTTAGGTGCTACAGGCTCTGGGTACAATGTAGGAGATATTATTACAGTGGTACAAGGCGGTGGATCAGGTGGTACAGCAGTTATAACTAAAGTAGGGAACGGTACACCGATCTCTGCTCAAGCGATAACATTTGTTGGATTACAAAGTGGTTCAATTCTTCCTGTATCAGTAGATTACGTAACAGGAGTAGCAGGAACAGGTGTAACAGTACTTGATTTCTTAATAGGTAGATAAAAAAACAGTCGAGTCTGTTGTAAAACTCAAAAATAAACCATAACCATAAACAAAAACAAAAACATGGCAAAATTCATCAAATTCAACGCTGTAAATTCAGCGGCTGCACAACCATTAGGACCAATTTCTCCTGTATTGATCAATGTAGACAAAATTCTTAGTGTAAGAGCAACAGGAGCAACTGGAGCAAACGCTAAAACAGTGATAGTTCAACTTGACAACGGCGGAGTCGCTTCAGGAGCAACTGCACCAACAACTTTAACTTTAACAGTTTCTACTTCTAAGTCAGCAGCTGTTAATCCAACACTTGTAACAGGTCAACAAAATTCACTTGTACAATCTGTACTTAGCGCTATCACAGCTAACCCAGGAGGAGTAGTTGCAACAGCTTCTTTAGGAGTTGACGGAGCTGCTACACCAGTACAAATGTATTGGAGAACAGCAGTTTTAGGTTAAGACTAAAATAAAACTAGGGATTAAGACCGTTAAACTTAGCGGTCTTACATTCCTTAAACATAAATCAATAGCGATGAAAACAACTAAAACTGGATACTTAAGAAACAGTCCCGATGTAGATAATTCTCAGAATAAGATTCTTGGGAATGAAATCACAATGAAAGGGGTTGATTTTAAAGTGCTAGGTGTTGATAATAATGGCTACGCTAAGGTAATGTACCCTGGTAAAGATTATGTTTTTAGAGGAGCTAAGTATGTAATAGAAACACCAATTAAGTAACATGGGATATAAAATGAAAATGGGTAAGTTATCTTTCGATAATACACCTGTGTATCAAATGGAAACTGAAGAGGGTACTATGGGTCAGGCTAATAAAAATGGAGTTATACTTGTTGATAAAAATTTAAGTAAAGTAGAACAAGACGATGTCATAAGGCATGAGAAAGTTCATTTAGAACAAATGGCAGGTGGTGAATTAGATTATACTGACACCCATATGATCTGGAAAGGTAAGAAATACGATAGATCAAAAATCGACGAAGGTAGTAAAAAATTACCATGGGAGGTTCCTGCATACGCAGCAAATAAGATTAAAAGTTAAAATAATAAAAACTAAAAATAAAACAATGGCATACAAACAAAGCGCTGGCGGACCACGTCAGTCAAAAACAGGTGGAAGTCTTCCAGGACAATTACACAACGCAGGAGGACCTAAACAAGCGACATCACCACCATCTTTTGATGATCAAATGAAGGCTTTAGGAGGTAAAATTGATGCAAGTGATAAGAAACGCGGTAAAGCTGCTTTAGCAAAAAAACAAGGTAGAGTTATTGACTCTATGAAAACTGTGTTATCTAACGGTAGACATAAAGCTGCTGAAATTTTTGGAGACAAAGATAGAGGAGGTAAAGGTCTTACTGTTAGTAATCAAGGAGACTGGGATAGACGCGACACTATGGATGAGAAAAACGCACAGAACAAGAAGGCTTTAAAAGCTGGGATAGTAAAGTACTAGTTTGAAAAAGATTATAGAATGGCTTTCAGGTGGCGTTATCAAAGAAGTTGGTAACGTCATTGATAAGCTTACTACTACCGAGGAAGAAAAACTTGAGGCTCAGAGATTAATACTAGAGATATTAGAGAAAGCTGATAGTGAAGCTCAACAACAAGTTACTAGTCGTTGGGAGGCGGATATGAAATCAGATAGCTTTCTGAGCAAGAATATTCGTCCAATGGTTTTAATCTTTTTAACAATAGTATTTTCTATATTAGCATTCTTTGATGGTAACATCGGGGAATTCTCAGTCACCGAAGAATACATACCTATATTCCAAGTATTACTAATGACAGTATACGGGGCTTATTTTGTAGGTCGTTCTTGGGAAAAATCAAAAAAATTAGGTGATAATGATAATAAGTAAAAATAACAAATTAAATTAAATTAAATTATGAGTAAAGTAAAAGAGTTAAAGACTGTTGAAGTCAAAGGGACAGAAGTAATGAAAATCACAGAAGAGCAGTTAAAATCTATAACAGAGAAAACTAAACTTCAAAATGACTTCCTTAGAAACATTGGGATTTTAGAGTCTCAAAAGTTAGAGATCTATGGTAGACTTATGGAGTCTAACAAAGAAATGCAAGAAGACAAGAAACTTTTAGAGGAAGAATATGGTCAGGTTACTATTGATTTAGAAACTGGTGAGTATGTTCCAATCGAAGAAGAGGATGCCAAATAATATTAGAAAGATCAGCATTGGATCTGACTACAAAAATGATGCGATGCATTATGCTGTAGGACAACAGGTTTATGGAGGTCATGAAATTTCTCATATTCTTTTTGAAGATTCCGATAGGTCTTATAATATACATATTAAAAAAAACAACGAGGTATTGCCGTGGAAGAAATTCAACTCTAACATGGCTATCTCTGTTGAATACGACTTAGAGTATTAATGAGGAGTTTATACGACTTTATAGTTAAACCAGTTGGTAGTGAATACGATAACGAAGTAACTATTGGAGATAAGAGTATAATTCTTAATACCAAGATAGAAAGCTATAAGTTTGTTAATAACGTAGCTGAGGTATTAGAAGTACCAACAGCTTTTAAAACACCTGTAAAGAAAGGTGATTTATTAGTTATACACCACAATGTCTTTAGAACATTTTATGATGTTAAAGGGGTTAAAAAGAAAAGTAGATCTTCTCTTGGTGATGGAATTTATCTATGTGCTTTAGATCAAGCATATTTATATAAAAGAAACGGTGAATGGAAGTCTATTAATAATAGATGTTTCATAAAACCGTTAGAATCAAAAGACAGTTTAGAGGTTGTCAAAGAACGAAAACTTATTGGTATACTAAAAATAGGTAATAGTTCATTAGAAGCGCTAGGAATAACCGAGGGAGACACTGTAGGTTACACACCTAATGGGGAATACGATTTTATCGTAGATGAAGAGCGTTTATATTGTATGAAATCAAATGATATTGTTATTAAGTATGGACATAAAGAAAACCAAGCTGAGTATAATCCAAGCTGGGCAAGTAGCAGTTGAAGAATTAATCAAAGTTGCTAGAGAGCCTATAGTAGATTCAAATGAAGATCTTACAGCTGATAAGCTTAAGAATGCAGCAGCTACGAAAAAGCTAGCTATTTTTGATGCTTTTGAAATACTAAAACGTATAGAAGACGAGGAAGATTTATTGAACAATAAACCTAAGGAAGTTAAAGAGGAACAATCTTTTAAAGGTTTTGCTGAAGGACGATCTAGATAATGTACGATAAGAAACTACACAAAATAATACCCAATCATATAGATTCTAAGACTTTAAAACATAAGAATAGATATAAAAAATGGGAGTACGGTTATAACGAGGAATTCGATGTTGTTATAATTAGTAAGACTGGTGAAATAGGGGAGATATATGAGATACAAAATCTTAAGATAGCTTTACCTAAACAATCAGATGATATTGTTAAGTTTGCACTGGATAGATTTGAAAGAGTCCCAATGCCTAAACAACTAAGTAAGATAAAAACAATATTTGACTGGGAGGAATATCCAGTTGATTTTAAAGAAGAATGGTATGAATACATTGATAAAGAATTCGAGCATAGGGAAAAAGGTTTTTGGTTTTATAACAAAGATCAGCCTACTTATGTTACTGGTTCTCACTATGTGTACTTGCAGTGGGCCAAGATTGATGTTGGGAAGCCAGACTTTCGGGAGTCAAACCGCTTATTCTTCATATTCTGGGAGGCTTGTAAAGCCGATCACCGCTGTTATGGTATGTCATATCTCAAGAACAGACGTTCTGGGTTTTCATTCATGGCATCAAACGAGACCGTTAACATGGCGACTATATCAACCGACGCACGGTTTGGGATATTGTCCAAATCTGGTCCTGATGCGAAGAAGATGTTCACTGACAAGGTCGTGCCTATATCCGCAAATTACCCATTCTTTTTCAAACCCATACAGGACGGTATGGACAGGCCAAAAACGGAACTCGCATATCGTGTCCCGGCGTCGAAATTCACAAGGAGAAAACTTGACTCGAACGAAACGCTCAAGGAGATCACCGGTCTCGACACGACGATCGACTGGAAGAACACAGGAGACAACTCGTACGATGGGGAGAAACTTAAACTCCTCGTCCACGATGAAAGTGGTAAATGGGAAAGGCCGAACAACATCCTCAACAACTGGAGGGTCACAAAGACGACATTAAGATTAGGTAGTAAGATTATCGGTAAGTGTATGATGGGTTCAACATCAAACGCTTTAGATAAAGGTGGTGAAAACTTTAAAAGATTATACAATGACTCAAACGTTACCGAGAGAAACCGTAACGGACAGACTCGTTCAGGATTATATTCTTTGTTCATACCTATGGAATGGAACTACGAAGGATACATTGATGCTCATGGGATACCTGTCTTTGATACGCCAAAAACACCAGTCGAGGATTCATATGGATCTAAAATAAAGATAGGTGTAATTGAATACTGGCAAAATGAAGTTGATGGTTTAAAAGAAGACCAAGATGGTTTGAATGAATTCTATCGTCAGTTTCCAAGAACAGAAGAACATGCTTTTAGAGATGAAGCAAAATCATCTTTATTTAATCTAACTAAGATCTACCAACAAGTAGATTGGAATGCAGATTTAAAGAACAGTGGAATAATAACACAAGGGAATTTTCAATGGGCTAATGGAGTTAAGGATACTAAAGTTATCTTTATGCCTAGCAAGCAAGGTAGGTTTTATATATCATGGATACCACCTTTAGAAATGCAGAACAACGTTATATCTAAGAATGGTTTGAAATGGCCTGGTAACGAACATACTGGAGCATTTGGTTGTGATAGTTATGATATATCAGGAACAGTGGATGGGAGAGGTTCTAATGGAGCTCTAACAGGTTTAACTAAGTTCTCTATGGAGAATGTACCACCTAATCATTTCTTTCTTGAATATATAGCTAGACCTCAGACTGCTGAGATATTCTTTGAAGATGTTCTAATGGCTTGTGTATTCTACGGAATGCCAATACTAGCTGAGAACAACAAACCTAGGTTACTGTACTATTTTAAAAGACGAGGTTATAGAGGGTATTCTATAAATAGACCTGATAAGAAATATAATAAATTATCTACAACTGAAAGAGAAATTGGTGGAATACCAAACTCTAGTGAAGATATAAAACAAGCACATGCTGCTGCAATTGAATCTTATATAGAAGAACATATAGGTCTAAAAGATGATGGAAACTATGGGGATATGTATTTTCAAAGAACATTAGAAGATTGGGCAAAGTTTAATATTAATAACAGGACATCTCATGATGCTTCTATTAGCTCAGGTTTAGCAATAATGGCTTGCAACAAAAACAAATACAGACCAAACCCTATAGTCGAAAGACAAGTATATAACTTAGGATTTAAGAAATACAATAACAAAGGTACATTATCAAAAATACAGGAATAAATGAAGATAAATACTAATTCTAATAGCGCCTTTCCAAGTCAGGTAGTACCAGACGCGGAGAAAGCTTCGTGGGAATACGGAGAACAAGTGGCATCTGCTATTGAAACGGAGTGGTTTAATCAAGGTAGGACTAACGGTAATAGATACCTAACTAGTTGGAGTAATTTCCACAACTTGAGACTATATGCTAGAGGGGAACAATCTACCCAAAAATATAAAGACGAGTTATCTATAAATGGTGATTTGTCTTATTTGAATTTAGATTGGAAACCAGTACCAGTTATATCTAAGTTTGTTAATATAGTTGTAAATGGTATATCACAGAAAGAGTTTGATATAAAAGCTTACTCACAAGACCCAGAGTCTGTAAAGAAAAGAACAGACTACGCGGTAGCTATAGCTGCTGATATGTATGCTAGAGAGCAAATACAGATAGCTATGGAGACTATGGGTATAGATGCTTCTCAATCAAATATGCTACCTGAACAGTTGCCTAGAACAAAAGAAGAGTTAGAGTTACATATGCAGTTATCTTATAAGCAATCCATTGAGATCGCTGAGGAAGAAGCTATAACTACTACTCTAGCTAGAAATAGATGGGAGTTAACTAAGCGTAGAGTTAATGAAGATTTAGTAGTATGTGGAATTGGAGCTTCTAAAACCACTTTCAATAAATCTAATGGTATAGTGGTAGACTATGTTGACCCTGCTAACCTTATATACTCATATACTGAAGATCCAAACTTTGAAGACATATACTATGTTGGAGAAGTAAAAGCTATAACACTACCAGAATTAAAGAAACAATTTCCAGATATATCTGAAGAGGAGCTAGAAAGAATTCAAAAGATGCCTGGTAATAGGCAATATATAACAGGTTATGGTAATTACGATGCCAACACTGTGCAGGTTATGTATTTTGAATACAAAACATACATGAACCAGGTTTTCAAGTTGAAATACACTGATAATGGTTTGGAGAAAATTATACAAAAAACAGACGAATTCAACCCACCAGAAGCTGATACTTATGATAAAGTTTCTAGAACTATAGAGGTTTTATACACTGGAGTTAAGGTTTTAGGTACTAACACTATGTTAAAGTGGGAATTATCGGAAAACATGACTAGGCCTATGTCAGATTCTACTAGAGTAGAAATGAACTATGCTATTTGTGCTCCAAGAATGTATAAGGGTAGAATTGAATCTTTAGTTAGTAAAATCACTGGTTTTGCTGATATGATTCAATTAACTCATTTAAAGATGCAGCAAGTATTGTCTAGAATGGTACCAGACGGTGTATTCTTAGATATGGATGGTTTAGCTGAAGTTGATTTAGGTAACGGAACAAATTACAACCCAGCAGAAGCGCTTAACATGTACTTCCAAACTGGTTCTATCGTTGGTAGATCATTAACACAAGATGGTGAAATGAATAGAGGTAAAGTGCCTATTCAAGAACTTTCATCTTCTGCTTCAGGAGCTAAGTTACAGAGTCTTATAATGACTTATAACTACTACTTACAAATGATTAGAGACGTGACGGGTCTTAATGAAGCTAGAGATGGTAGCATGCAAGATAAAGATGCTCTTGTAGGTATAGCTAAGATGGCTGCTAATCAATCCAATATAGCTACTAAACATATCAATCAAGCTAGTCTTTATTTAGCTCTTAGAATATGTGAGAATGTTTCGTTAAAAATAGCTGATGTTTTATCTTTCCCTTTAACACGTAACGCTTTAATAGAAAGTATATCATTGTTTAACGCAGAGACACTAGGTGAAGTATCTAACTTGAATCTACATGATTTTGGTATATTTTTAGAACTAGAACCTGAAGAAGAGGAACAAGCTCAATTAGAACAAAACATACAGATAGCTTTACAAAGCGGAGGTATAGACTTGGAAGACGCTATTGATTTAAGACAGATTAAAAACCTTAAGTTAGCTAACCAATTACTAAAGCAAAGACGAACTAGAAAAATGGAAGCTGAACAAGCTAAGCAAGAGCAAATGATAAGAGCTCAAGGTGAAGCTCAAGCTCAAGCCTCTGAAGCTGCTGCTATGGCTGATCTACAGAAAAATCAAGCTTTAACAGAAGGTAAGGTTCAGATAGAACAAGCTAAATCACAATTTGAACAACAAAGAATGCAGGCTGAACTTTTAATAAAGCAACAGTTAATGGCTCAGGAGTTTGAGTACCAAATGCAATTAGCTCAGTTAAAAATGCAGCAAGAAGGAGGGAAAGAGCAAGAGATCGAGGACAGGAAAGATAAGAGAGTAAAACTACAAGGAACTCAACAGAGTCAATTAATAAATCAACGACAAAATGATGCAGCTCCGGTTGACTTTGAAGGAGGAGACTCATCGCAATTAGGTACATTCGGTTTACAAAACATGATGCCACCTATTTAACTATTTAATAATTATATAATATTTTATCATGTCAGAACAAACAGAAGTAAATGAACCTATCAAGCAAGAAGGTGATTTTAAAATGAAAAAAAAGAGACCTAAGAATCTAGCTAAAATTAGTAGCAATGAGATAACAAAGGTAGATTTAACAAAGCCAGAAGCAACTGGTGAAATAGACTCAAGTCTTCATAAGGTAACAATACCTAATGAAACTTTTAAAACAGAAGACAATGCCATTCAAATCGGAGAAACAAAGGA
>Ga0307985_10000928_pt1 | contig 16798 bp, 16 predicted proteins | sample EllFjometageno80_FD_203155 | JGI IMG/M metagenome (GOLD analysis project Ga0307985, IMG submission 203155) | Marine microbial communities from Ellis Fjord, Antarctic Ocean - #80 | ecosystem: Environmental > Aquatic > Marine > Unclassified | place: Southern Ocean | collected 2014-10-09 | reverse complement strand
TCAATATTGCATTTATGTCTAAACTTGCACGTCGCAGTTGGTTCTGTTACGCGCCATGTAAGATTGAAGAGCAGGTGTTTGATACCTTAGAAGACTTCTGGGATTACGAAGAAGCCATAGAGGCTGCATCTAAAAAAGCTCGTATCGGAATGGACCTAGAGAGCCAGGATATTGCAAAGTATAACCTAGCTCGTCAAGGTGAAGAGATTACTGTTAACAAAGATGTGGAGCGCCTATACAAGACGTATAAGCGGTATAACAACGACCTAGCTGACTTACTACCTAACCAAGATTCGACCTTTGCGTTGATCCGTAGACACCTTCAGTGGAAAGCATTGAAACTAGCTGGTGCCTTCACTATTATGAATAAGAAGAATGAAATCACACCTTCCTACTTCATTGAGGCTATTCGTTTTTGTGAAACATTGGATAAAGACATGGAAGTGTTTGAGCGTGACCTTAATAAGGCTCCTCATGAACTTCTAGTAGACTTCTTCCACACTAAAACTTTAGTAGACGGTTGTTCTGAGATCAGTACACATGACCTTAAAAAACAAGGATTCATGAATAACATCTCTAAAACGAAGTTAAAAGAGATGGTAACGTTGTGTGCTGGATACGACAGGAACTCGGTGTACTCTACTATTCACGATGGTGCAGCTATCCATTACGAGCCTATTATAAAGACAGATGTTATAAATGTTACGTACAAGGAAATTGATTGTACTATGCTTAACGCAGCTATTGATGCAGGTAACTACGATAAGGTACGCCAAGCGAAGCATGATATCGCTACTACAGTAAACTACGGGTTTGAAAGTGCAGATACAACATTTGCTGAACTACCCTTAATGCTGCAGAACGATTATGCATTCTCACCATTTAAGTTTAAAGATGGTGTTAGACGTAAGGAAAATCTTGAGTCTGGTACTAAGTGGGTAACATTAGACCTGGATGAGTCTGCATTGACTGCAGAAGAAGCGCATATGATGTTAGGTGATATTAACCACCACATCGCGCTAACTAGTGACAACAATAACCAGTTTAAGTTCCGAGTACTACTCGAGCTTGACTCTGAGGTGTACCTAGATCCAGTAGCATGGAAGCACTTCTACTTAAAGATCGCAGATGACTTAGGATTGAAAGCAGATCCACTACCTCAAGCTCAGATATTTTATTCTTACGCTGGTCGTGACATCTACTCTAATGTAGACGCTGTACCTATTGAAACTCGTGACTACTTAATGTACGCCAAAGATAGGGCTGCAGATAAGGAACATCAGTCTAAAGTTACTACTACTGCCCAGAAACGTGCACAACTAAATGATCCAACTACGACATTTGAATTTGCGTTTGAAGCAAGACATGGAGAAGGTTCCAGGTCTATGTACCGGATGGTAAGGTACGCTCATGACCTAGGTGCGCCGTTAGAGGAGTCGTTACAGTTGATTGACGACGTAAACGAGTACTGGGAAAGTCCTATGGACGATCTACGTATTGATAAACTAAAAGAGCAGTGCGAAAGAGTGTACGCTTAAAAAATAGGAAAATGACATGATTCAACAAAACTATCAAAGTAGTGTAGAAAAAGTTAGTGGAGATGTGGAAACTACAGGTTTTAACATTGAGATCAACGAATCTATGTTTGCTATGCTTACATCGAATATCTACAACGATACTACTCTTGCTGTAATGCGAGAATGGTCAACCAACGCCTGTGATGCTTGTATCGCAGCCGGTGTTGAAGTTAAGTTTGATGTACATTTACCAACATTCAGTGAACCATATTTTCATGTTAGAGATTATGGTACTGGACTTGCTCCTGAAGACATCACAGGTCTATTCAGTAACCTAGGCGCTTCGACTAAACGTAACTCTGACGCTTATAATGGTACTCTTGGTATAGGTCGTATGGCTGGTTTAGCTGTATCAAATGCATTTACTGTGGACTCCTACTTAAACGGGCATCATTACTCTTATGCTATTAGTATGCAAAAAGGTATACCAGTTACTATGTTTTTAGGGGAACTAACTACATCAGAACCTAACGGGTTAAAGTTATCTGTAGTTGTAGAATTAGATGACATTGCAACCTATGTTGATAAAGCGGGAGACTTGTATAAGTATTTTGACTACAAACCTACTTTAAACTACGATGATATTAATATAACTCTGGATGCTGCAGAGCATATCTCCGACGATTGGTTTAGGTACTCTCCAAAAGAAAGATATGACAGAACTAACTACGTGGTAATGTCTCAAGTAGCGTATGCAATCCCTTATAACTCTGCAGTTGAAGACCATGGGCTAACTAACCTAGTAATCAAAGCAGCACCTGGTGCAGTTACATTTAACCCAGGACGAGAATCATTATCACTAAATAAATCAACTATATCTTACTTAAATGAAATGTTTACCCAGATTACCGAGGACTACGTGTACTTCGCTACTTTAGCGTTATCTACTTGTAGTACGGATAAGGAAATCATGGCTAAGTACTCTAGCGTAACAGATAATATTCCACGTAGCATATCTAGCAAGATTGACCCTATTCCATTCACGTCTATGGAGTACCAACAACTAGCTGTGGGCAACGGATACCATCGTACAAGTAGTACCGGAGGTATACTAAATAACGTAGCGGTAACTGAAGCATTCTCCCTAGCTGTGGGTGATTCATTACACCTAACTACTAAATCTAGCTACTACAAATCCTCCAGACCTTTAGATCATCAAAATAGCGTCTATCATGATGTATTTTTTGGTTCGTCTCATGTGGTTATTGATCTAAAAACTAGGTATAAAACAATAGTAAACAAACATTTTGAACATCAAAATCTTATATGTTGGCAACGTGCTGGTAAAACTGATATTGATGAAGCGGTACAAAAAGCTAAAGACTACTTAGATAGTATGGGTATTACGTATACTTTGGCATCTACAATAGTGGACGCAGCAAAAGTTGATATGCCAACACATGTCACTCAAGCTCGTGAGGGGCTCCATGTAAGAATGTTCTATTGTAAACATGACTGTGTAGGTGAAAGTACACAGTTATCAAGTTACGATGTATCAAATACCACATATTTGTACCTTAAGCTAAATAACACAACACCTGAGATCTCTGACACTGTAACTTTATTTGACGACTACAGAGTAATGTACAATCTCCTATCTGCCGCGGGAAGTATGCCTGAAGTAGTGGGTGTTCCAAAGAAATATCAAGGAATAGTAGACGAGTTGAGTAATTGGATAGATTTTGAAACGTATATCAAGGAAAAAGCAAAAGGTTTTGAGTTTAAAGTACCATTAGACGGTGATATACCTAATCTAGCTGTTAGGTTAATTAACGAAGATAACGTAACAAGTTATCCTAAGGATATACAAGATTACTATGAAGAGTTAAGTAGTTACCATAACTACAATCAAGGAGGTAACTACCTCTCTATGGATAGTCATGTATCTGTTGCTAAAAACTTTGATATTACTGCGATTAGCTACTCACCAACTAAAGACATTGATCTAGCACATTTATCTGAAGTGTATGTAAACACACTACCCTTACTAAACAACAGACATAATGACAGCTGGAGAATTGATCCGGTATTAGTAACTAGGATAGCCGCTTTAGAGGAATTTTATGCAGTACATTCAATTAAGTAACGATAGTTTCATTCTTCATACAAAGAAAGGTGCGACTCAGGTAAGTCGATCAAACTTTAACTTTACTAAAATTAAAAATCTGATCAGTAAAGGGACAGATGAAGAAAGCTTACTGCCCTTACTAGAACCTCCGGAGTTGCCCAATGGAGTCTATGAAGCATTTGAAGTACCTACCTTAAATAAAATGTACTACAAACATACTAGTAACGACAACGCTAATTTCAGTAGTTACTATGCGGAAGTAGGAGCCGGCTCTGGAAATGAGCTAACAACAAAACCTGCTGGTGGTGTTTTTGTAGGAGTTTACGCTTCTTTAAAAGACCTACATTATGACTGGCCAGAGTATTTGTTATAATTTACTAAAAGGAAAAACAATGAGTAATAAAGATTACTTCAGCTATAACAATGGCGAAGATGTAACTAAAGGTGCGTTTCGTATGGGTGCCTCCCAGATAAGTAAGTTTTTTGATAGCACTTCTGACTGGTACCATGAACACCTACTTGGTGCAGAAGGGTTTACAGGAAACACTGCAACACACCTAGGTACAATAGTACACGCAGGTATTGAGATGTTTGTGTCTGAAGGGAGTGTTGATTGGGATGCTATAGAAACACATATTGATTCTATTAAAGATCCTGAGGTAAACACCGACCATATACGTAACCAATACCCTATTATGATAGACGCAGCGTTACCTTATGTGGAAACACATATGCCTTCAGAGGTAGAGAAATTCGTATACCATGAAGTACTGCCAGGTATTGGGGTGGGAGGGTCGATAGACGCTATCCGAGGTGACACTATCATGGATTGGAAAACCACTAGCGCTAAATCACCCCCAAAGAGATTCTCACGGAACTATTGGTTCCAGCAGATGACGTATGCTTGGGTACTAAAGCAACAAGGTATTGACATAAATTACCTAAAGCTTGTATTTATTTCACAAAGTGAGATGGGGCGGGTTAGTGAGAAGACAGGTAAACCTTTAAAGAACTACCCCTCTGTAGTTACTACCTTAACGGAAGAAGTTACAGCAGAAGGCCTGGATCTAATAGGATCATGTATTGGTATTATTGCTGAATCAGTACAGATGTGGAATGATAAACCAGAACTAAGACATTTGTTGGCCCAAGACTCACGTCTGCGGCCTAAACCTAAACCAATTTTATTTAACAAGGAGTAACTATGAGTGTTAAATTATTAATATCCGCTGAAGCTAATTCAGGGAAAACAACAATTACTAAAGATCTAGAGAATTCTCTAGTTATTAGTCATGATGGCAAACGATACCCGTTTCCAGTACCACACGTAATGATTCCAACTTTTGACAGTATAGGTGAACTAGTTGCTACTGTTGTAGAAAAGATTGAAGCTTATAAAACTAAGTTCGGTGACTACCCAGAAACTATGGTATTTGACTCAGTGTCTAAGATCTTTGATACTATTCATGCAAACTGTAACGAGAAGTTTAAAGGTTTCGTTATTTACAGTGAATTAGACAAAGAAATAGTAGCATTCACATCGTTCATCGAAAACTCACTGATTGCCAGTGGTATGAACGTAGTACTTATCTCCCACGCGCTATACGACACTGAAACAGCTAAATACAATTTAGTTGGGAAAGGGTCATTTGCTAAACGAGGTGGTTTTTTAGCAGAGGTAGACGAAGCAATATTCCTTGAAGTTAAGAGTAATAAACGCATTGCACACTTTAAGTCTACAAAATTACCTGCACGTTCTTTACAAGAAGATATTGCCGTTAGTATGCCTGTTGATGATTTTAATCTTCAAGATCACATTACTACCCTGGCAGGAAGTGCAACTGCAGTTGATGAATATCAACTGTAACTCCAGGGTGTACTTGTTACACCCTAATTTTTATTCAATATAAGGAAAAAACTAATGAAACTTACAGTATCTAAAAAAGCAGACGCTATGAAAGATTCAGGCGGTGGTGGTTACATCAATCGTTCTGGTATTTACGACGTAGTGTTAAACTTTGTGCAAGTAGCAAAGACCAAAAATGGTGCATATCAGCTAAACTTTAATGTTAAAAGTGGTGGTATGGATCAAACAATCTACGGCCCTATCCTTCTTGGTAAGGATGGCAAAGTAAATGAAATCACTCAAGGTTTGCTCAACCGTCTATGTATCATTGCTGGTATGGATGATGGTCAAGAGATCGAAACAGAATCAGCTGAATACCCTGTCGGTAAAGAGCAGAAATTGATGGAGATGGATGTAATCCCAGAGCTAGCGGAGTTATCTGCCAAGATGCGTATTCAGATGGAATATAGCCTTTGGGAAGATAATATCCAAGAACGTAAAGGCATTAAGGCATTTTATCGTGAAGATGGTGCAACTGCTGCTGAAGCGGACTCTGGTGAAAATATCGGTAAACGTTTAGCTTTGGACGAAGAGAAGTATGCCTCTAATGTCACATATAAAGATGGACTAACTGAAGAAGTTGTACAGGCCTGGATTACAGATCGTATTAAGAATGCTTCTTCAAATAACAAAGCTGCATCCCCAAAAACTAAGACTACAGCTAAACGTCCGTTATTCGGTAAAAGCTAAAAAGGAATCCTCACATGTCAATAATTGTATCAGATAGTACTCTTCTAAAAATGTGTGAGGAGTTTAGTCTTGATGTTCCAGCCATAACCAAAGCTATCACGGAACGTTTCCCTAGTTACAAGATCCGCCCATATCGCATAGCTAATCGTATTAATAAGTTACGCACGAAAGGTATACTTCCTTTAGACTCAGGCAACTACGTAAGTAGTGGTGAAATTCTAAAAGGGTCGTCTACTCTTTTCGATGAGGACGGTAATGTTAAACTTCAGTGGGTTAAAACTGATATAGAAAAACAGTCTATTATAGATAATATAAAAGATGTTATTTCTACGTATGTTGAAGAACTACCTACGTTTAACAAGAGAGACTACAATGTAACTTACACGTCTGAAGATCTAATGGCAGTTTATCCTTTAGGAGATCCTCACATAGGTATGAAAGCCTATAAAGAGGAGTCTGGTGATAACTGGGATCTTAAGACTTCACAAGAAGTTTTTTGTGGGGTCTTTGACAGACTAGTTAAGACTGCTCCTCACTGTGAAAAAGCTGTTATCGTTAACCTAGGTGACTACTTCCATCGTGATAACGTAGCCGGTGTTACAGAACGTCATAGACATGTTCTAGACACTGATGGCACATATATGATGATGGTAGATACTGGACTGAAGATCATGATTCAAATGATTGATTCAGCTCTAGAGCATCACCAAACAGTTAACGTAATTACTACTATAGGTAACCATGACGATACTGGAGCAATGTTTTTACAAGCTGCTTTAAAGCACATGTACCAACATGAACCTCGTCTTGAAATTGGATGCACAAGTTCTGTATTCCAGTATTTTCAGCATGGTGATTGCTTTTTTGGAGTCCATCATGGACATACCTGCAAAGCAGAAAAATTACCTTTAGTTATGGCTACAGATAAACCAAAAGAATGGGGTGACTCAAAATTCCGTTATTGGTTAACTGGCCATATCCATCATGATAGTCGTAAAGAATATTCTGGTTGTTCTGTAGAGTCTTTTAGAACTCTTGCAAGCAAAGATTCTTACGCATACTCTGGTGGATACAGAGCTGGACAAGATAGTAAAGCTTTAGTAGTACACAAACAGTATGGTGAAGTAGAACGTCATACTATTAACGTTGCTCAAGTATTGGGTGATTAAATACAAACTCTTAACAGAGTTTAATAGACGGATTGGTTACGTGTAATTACGTAGCAAGTCCTTCTTACATACATATACTTTTACACCTAGCGACACTATACATTTGTGTGTAAAATAAGTAAAAACACAAAGGAAATACAAAATGACATTCAATCTTACAGATGAGCAACAAGAGATAGTAACCTATGCTAAACAAGCCAAAGCAGGGGAACTGCTACTTATTGATTCTGTTGCAGGTAGTGGTAAAACCACGTTGCTAAGAGCACTTGCAGATGAGATCCCTTGTGTTAATGGTTTATACCTAGCGTACAACAAAGCCATCGCCACCAGCTCTAAAAGTAAATTCCCACGCAGTATTGACTGTCGTACAACTCATTCTTTAGCATACAGAGCTACAGTAACTACTTTAGGCTTACGTGTAGGTTTTTTTGGTCCAAGAGACATTACGGAGAAGCTATCCTACACGGATAAGTATCTACTTACAGAAGATTTAAAAGAATTCTGCTTGTCTAAGTACCTGACTTACGACGAATATGCAGAAGAAAGTGGTAGAATAAACACTAAACTAGTTAATAAATACTTAAATTTGATGTCTAATGGTAAAATTGAATGTACACATGACTTTTACTTGAAAATGTTTCATATTTCATTAGCTGAAGACTCAGTTGTATGCCCTGACTACGGTCTAATAATGTTAGACGAAGCGGGTGACCTTAATGAAGTAACCTTAGAGATATTTAGATTGTTACCAGCTAAGTTAAAGGTTGCTGTAGGTGACCCACATCAAAACATATACACGTTTAATCATACAATAAACTGTTTTGAACGGTTAAGCGGGGAAGGTATTACTTTCAGGTTATCGAAGTCTTTTCGTGTTCCACCTCATATTGCGTCACCTATTGAAGGATTCTGTAAGGCTTATCTAAATCCTGATATGGACTTTATTGGTACGGAGAATGGTACAACCGAAGTAAACACAAGAGCGTACATTGCACGTACTAACGGTGGTTTAATTAATAAAATGATTGAACTCAACAATGACCGTGTACCCTACGGGTTGGTACGAAAAGCTCAAGAGATTTTTAAAGTACCTTTGATGGTAGCAGGCCTTAAATACCAAGGTAAGATTTATGATCCTACATATAGGCATGTACAAGAAGAAGTAGACTCATGGTTTGAAAACCATGACAACGTCAAAGCTACCTACAAAACATTGTTTGGTTACATGAAGCACAAGTACGCAGAAGATTTATCCTTAATGCAAGCTGTTAACCTAGCTGTTAAGCATGGTAAGAGTGGTATTTTTGATGCATATGCTGAAGCAAAAAATCACGAAAATAAGAAACAAGACTTTATGATGCTTACAGCTCATTCCAGTAAAGGTTTGGAATTTGATGAAGTAATACTAGCTCCAGATATGAATAACTCTATAGAAGAGTTGACTAAGGATCTACAAGAAATAACACGAAATGGTGGGGAACCTGCAGTACTGGATAATAAAGAAAAGGAGTCATTAAATTTATACTATGTCGCCTGCACCCGTGCCCTTGTTAGACTACGGAATGCTTCTCATCTATTAGGGGGTTAACATGCAGGTTGAATACAGTATTAAAGTGCAGTACCAAAGCACTAATGATGCAACTATTGCCAAATTCTGGTTAGAAGGTCTACCAGAAGTATTCTCAGCTGACTTTGAAACTGCTATTCGGTATACAAAAGAAACTGTAGATGAAGCTAAGCTACTCATGGTAGATAAAGACATACCAAAACTAGATCGCATAGCTTACCAAGCTGTGGCTAAAGCTACTGCGTTAGGACACCCATCTCATTGCACTATCACTCACTGTAGCATAGCGTATAGTGAATCTGAGTCTTATGTATTTATTATCGACAGTCAAGAGATGGCTGATATAATACTAGATTTTCTAGTAGCTACTGATCGACTACAAGTATGGCACAACTACTGTTACGATGGCAGATTCCTGATGTATTACGCAGGTAAAGGAGCAAATAATATAGAGGATACTCAAATACTTGCTAAAACTCTAATTAACCATGTAGATGTACTTAAGTCTAGTACACGTCTAAAAAACCTTATGGGTGCTTGGTACGGAGATTGGGGTATTTCTGTTGACAACTTTACTATAGAACAGCAATATGAAGAACATGTATTAGAGTATGCTGCTATTGATGCTTGTGCCACGTATAAATTATGGGATTACTTAAATGACTTTATTAAAAACGCATGACCCTACTTACAGTCCTCATGACAGTTTACTTGTTCGGAGCCTTTTGGTATAATACAATTTTACTGAAGGAATACTACAATGAAGTTAATAAAAGAGTTAGGTTTACGAGAGTCCTCTACCATCAGAAATAACAAACCCAGGAAGTTTAGTTGGGGTTTATATGAATGTCCTATCTGTTATACCCATTTTGAGTATAACAAAGGTAAAATGAAGGGTAGTGCTCCAAAGTCATGTGGATGCCTAGTAGGAGAAAAGCATGGTGACTGGAAGTCCTCTCTGTATGGGGTATGGAAAAGTATGAAACAGCGCTGTACATTAAAATCACATACATCTTACAAGTACTATGGTGCAAAAGGTGTTACAACCTGTAAAGAGTGGCAAGGTAGTTATATGGCATTCAAAAAGTGGGCTTACTGTAATGGCTACGAAGAAGGGTTGTCTATTGATAGGTTAAACCCTGAGGGTAACTATGAACCAGTAAACTGCAAATGGTCTACAAAAACAGAACAAGCTCGTAATACTCGTAAACTCAGAGCAACTAATACCTCGGGATATCGAGGTGTATGTTGGGATAAACGAGATGGTAAATGGCGCGCTACTATAACTGTAGATAACCAACAAATTAGTTTAGGGTACCATGAAAGTAAGTTTGCTGCTGCAAAGGCTTACGATACATACGTAGTACAGCATGGATTAGAACACACAGTAAATGGGGTATTACATGAAAATAATGAATCCTGATGATCCATTGTATAGTCCTTGGAATCAGCTTCCCGCAGTAGAGCCTAAACATGCAGATTACCCTATAGGATATTTTTACCAAAACACAGCTAGGTACCTGTTACAGGATACAGTTCGTATAATGGATAATGGGTTGCAAATAGATCTAGGGAAAGTTATTGAGCTTGAAGCTGTACTAGCGGAGCAACTTACTGAAGTAGCATCAGAATTAGAAAGTAACAAGTACATAAAGTCGTACCTTGAGTCACGATACTCTTCCCAGATAAAGGAGTATATAAAAGATCGTAAGTCTAAAATGCGCAAACACGATGACTACATAAAACCTTTTAACTACAAGGATATGAATCACCGTAGTTACTTCATGGAGGAATACGCTAAGACGCAAGGATGGAGCAGTCCTAAAGACAAGCTTCCTACAGGAGTAGGTAAATGGCCTACTAACTTAGTTAAAAAGTATAGTAAGACTAACAGGTTGTTACAAACACTTTTACAAGGTAAGTTACCCGTAAGTACCCCTACCGTGCTAGTAGCTATGAGTAGGCTAGCTAATGACAAGGCTAAAATGTATAATGAAAAGTATGTAGCACAAACTAAAAGTCCTTCTGTCCCTTACCCAGTATTTAACCCGGGGTCGTCACTGCAAAAACAAGAACTATTTGATATGCTTGGAGTAGTATCCGAAGTAATGTCAAAGGACACGGGGTTACCTTCGTGGAATCGTGATCAAGTAGAACGAGTGAACACAGAAACTGTGGACGATGACGTAAAGCACTTTACTCAGTGTTTTATTGATCATTCATTTGCAGCCATAATAAAGAATAACTTCATTGAAGCATTCTATAATTACACTGTAGATGGACGCCTGTATGGACAGTACAAGCTTTTAGGGGCTAAGTCTGGTCGTTATACTAGTTCTAATCCTAACATGCTTAACATGCCTTCTACGAAGTCTAGGTTCGCCAAGCCGGTTAAGAAGTGCTTTACAGCACCCAAAGGTAGTATTATACTTACCGCCGATTACAGCGCATTAGAAGATCGTGTTATTGCTTCTTTATCTAGGGACACTAACAAATGCGATATATTCCTGAAGTCCCTAGATGGGCATTCACTAAATGCTTTAGGCTATTTTCCTGAAAGGATTAAAGCTGTAATGCCTCTTACAGGGGATATACCTACTGACGCAGTAAACTTCAAGAAACTAGTGGACTCTGGTAACATCCTAGCAGTAGACATAAGACAAGACTCAAAAGGACCTACCTTTGGCCTAGCTTACGGAGCTTATCCTCCTAAAATCGCAGCTACTCTGAAAATAGCTATAGAAGCTGCTGATGAAATATTCAACAATTATCATCAAGTCTTATACCCAGGTATAACAGATTACCGTGAAAGTTATGTATTACCTACAGCCAAAGAAAAAGGAGAAATCCATCTAGGTTTAGGATTTAACATAAAAACCGATGACCCTAAAAAAGATATCAGGACACTAGCTAATGCTACTTGCCAATTTTGGTCAATATTGACTGCTCTGGCTATTAACAAAATGCACTTACTGATTGACAAGAATGGGTACCAAGATGATGTTAAAGTAATATCTACTATTTACGATTCTATATACTTTGAAGTATCCAAGAAACCCAAAATTATTAAATGGGTTAATGATAACTTAATAAAAGTTATGTCAGTTGATTTTATGGAAGACCAGGCTATCAAAAATGAGGCTGAGAGCGATATTGGCTACAACTGGGCCGATATGTTGACTATCCCTAACAACGCCTCTATAAGCGAAATTAGGGCCACACTAAACAAACTGTAATATGTAATACCGCAGTTACTCCAGAGCAAGGCTTATCCTTTTTGCCTGTTGAGTCTTTCCTAGTGGAGATGCTCGAATACACTAGGACCTATTTTAACTAATGATGACTACTATGAATATAATTACTTTACCTATTTACTATGTACAAACGTTCAAAACCAAGAAAGATAAAACTTGGTTGGTTGGAGACAATGCGTATAGGAATTGGCACTATTTCCTGAAGAATAAGGTCAAACAACATTACCACGATTTGGTGCAGAATCAAGCAGGTGGTGACAAAGTTACAGGCCAATACACCCTATTAATTGACATATATATTAAAAATGTTAACTCTGATGGTTCTAATATTGCTTCCAGGATTGAAAAATTTTCTCTTGACGCGTTGCAAGAATGTGGTGTAGTAATTAATGATAATAGTAAGTACCATGTAGGTACTACTTGGAGGTTCAAGGGTATAGATAAAGAAAACCCTAGAGCTGAAATACAAATTGTAGAAGTAAAGTAATAAACATGCTATCGTATACACATACAAACTTCTAAATAGAGAAATACATTAATGAAACTACCAATTGAGACAGAGAATCCTCTGTTCGGGTTATGCCTCTACCCAGGGGCAAAAGAGATAATGGAAAATCAACAAGATATAACTTGGACAGCCCAAGAAATCCCTGTTGATAAAGATATCCATGACTACCGACATACAATGAATGAACAACAACTAAATCTAACTACAATAACTTTACAACTATTTGTTGAAATTGAACAAAAGGTAGGTGACGTATGGGAAGAGATTGCCAAATGGTATCCTCACTCCGAGATTGATGGTTGTTGTATAGAGATAGCAAGAATGGAGAAAGCTGTTCACGCGTATTTCTACCAGAAAATGTCTGATGTGTTGAACATTGACCCTGAAGAGACTGCTAAAAACCAAGAGACTATACAGGTACTAAAAAGTAAGCTAGAATTTTTGAATAGGATTACTCGTAATCTAAGTGCTAACAAACCTCTAGCTCTAGCTACCGTTGCTATGATTGAGCAAGTACTTTTATTTAGTAATTTTGCTATGCTAAAGTCTTTTCAATCTAATGGACATAACCTGATAAAGAATACTATTACAGGTGTTAACTTTGTAGTACAGGATGAGCAGCTTCATGGAGATTTTGCCTCTTACTTGTTCAAAACAGTACTAGCAGAAGACGAAAAAATTAAAGGTATTGACAAAGAACAACTACAATATAACATTGACCAAGTACTTGAAGAAATTATTGGACATGAAGATGCTGTAATTGATTACACTTTCAGTGGTGACATAGCTATCAATGATATTACCAGCGCACAATTGAAGCTGTTTATCAGATCAAGAGCTAATGCCACTTTAACACTTTTAGGTTATGAACCTAAATACACAATTGATGCAGACCCTATCGGAGACTGGTTCTACCGAGGATCTAATTCAATTAAAACACATGATTTCTTCGCAGGAATCACTAACCAATATAGAAGAGCATGGAAACTTGACTCTTTTAGTAGACTACCACATATGACTGGAGTAGATAATGAGCAGCACTAAGTATGAAAAATTATCCTTTCAGCGTAAGCAATTACAGGCTGATGGTTTAGCCCCTAAGTGGATGTCTACGGCATCATATCAACTCTTAACAGAAAATAGCTACTTAGACGTTGCAGAAACTCCATACGATATGTATGAAAGAATTGCAGTAAGAGCCGCAGAATTAACAGAGTTTGATATACCAGAGCACCTTGGGTACACTAGTTGGACAGAAGCCTTTTTTGATGTACTATGGAAAGGCTGGTTGTCACCTTCTACCCCTGTTTTAACAAACATGGGTAACAACAGGGGGCACCCAATTGCTTGCTCTGGAACGTATATTGGGGACTCTATCCAGTCTTTTTACGAAGCTAGGAAAGAGATCGCTCAATTAACCCAACGAGGTTACGGAACCTCCTGGTGCCTAGATCCTATTAGACACAGAGGAGCTGCAATCTCTAAGGGTGGTACTGCTAATGGTATTATGCAACCTGCAGCAGGTGTAGTGCAAGATATGAAAGAAGTCTCTCAAGGTAGTAGTCGCAGAGGTTCAATTGGACAGTACTTAAATGTACTACACCCAGATTTTGATGAACTTTGTGACCAAATTAACGCTGATGATGACGGCTGGAATATCGGCTGGACTATGACAGATGAATACAAGAATATGTTTGTAACAGATCAGGATAGAGCTGATCACATCTGGAAAAGGATCCTAAAGACTAAGATGGTAAAAGGTAAAGGTTACTTGTGGTTTATGGATAAAGTAAACCGAGCTAGGCCTCAAGTGTATAAAGATAAAAATATCTTTGTAAGGCAGTCAAACTTGTGTGCCGAAATCGCCCTTATGTCTGATAAGTCCCACTCATTTACTTGTGTACTTTCTTCTATGAATATCACTAAGTATGACGAGTGGAAAGACACATGTGCCGTACAAATCGCCACTATGTTTTTAGACTCGGTAATCTCCGATATGCTTATTAAAGCAAAGCAAGAGGAAGGTTTTGAGAAAGTAACCGCATTTACCGAAAAGTCTAGAGCTATAGGTTTAGGTATTATAGGTTTATCAACGTACTACCAGAAAAACAACTGGGCGTTTGGTGATTTACAATCTATTATGTTTAACCAAAAACTTATGCGGCACATGGATAGGGAAACACTTGTAGCATCTAAACTTCTTGCAAAGGAAGTTGGAGAACCAGAATGGATGGAAGGTTATGGTGAGAGATTCTCTCATAGATTAGCGTTACCTCCAACCAAGTCTACTGCAGTTATTATGGGTGGAATATCAGAAGGTATTGCACCTGTATTTGCTAATGTGTATGAACAAGATACTGCTGGTGGTACTATTTATAGGATCAACCCAGTTCTTTTAGACCTTATGAAAGAACGAGGTCAGTATAGCAATGAAGTAATGACTAAAATTGCTAACGCACAAGGATCTGTTCAAGGAGAAGATTGGTTAGATGAGCAAGAAAAGAAAGTCTTTAAGACTGCCTTTGAATTAAACCAAGAAACTGTACTACTGATGGGCTCGCACAGACAGAAAATTATGAATGAAGGAGGAGGCGGACAAGGTCAATCTCTAAATTTATTCTTTACTGCAGAAGAATCAGAGGAAGAAATTTCAAGACTTCACAATGTAGCATTTGAGGATGAAAATATTAACTCCTTATACTATATTCACAGTCTGAATGAAGACTCTGTGTACAAGGTAGATAAATCTGAGTGTGCGAGCTGCGAGGGGTAACCCTTATAGTAATACAAAGTAACTACATTAAATAAGGGGCTACATGCCCCTTTATTTATGAACCAGAAAAAGGAAAAAACAATGATTGAAGAAACACTAGAAGAACGTGGCAACAACTATGGAAGTTTCCATACCGGTGCCAACCTAACACAAACACTTAACGCAATTATTACTCAACATTATCTTAGCGTTCACACTACTGACACAGTTAAAGCACCACGCTTACCTCATTTTATGGCTGAATCAATTCATATGATTTGTCATAAACTTTCACGTATTGCTAACGGTGATCCATACTATGCGGATAGTTGGCATGACATTGGAGGTTACTCCCAACTAGTGGTTAACATCCTGGAAGAATCTGCGCAATCTAATGATGAACCTACCCCAACAGAAGGAACACAAGATGCCTGAAATCTCATTTGAAATATCCAGAGACGTAACCAGAGTATGGGACCTAGATGTACCTGTTGTAATAGACAAGGCCTCAAAAAACATTAAAGCATACCTAACAGGGCCTATTGAAGAGCCTTTTACGTATAACGAACTATGCTACTTGCTAAACAATGCAGACTCAAGTACTACTGTAGATTTGTATATCAATACACCTGGCGGTATTATTGACTCTGCGTTTATGTTAGCGGGAGCTATAGAAACATCCAAGGCTGTAGTAACTGCGCACCTATCAGGCACTGTAGCCTCTGCTGGTACCATAATTACTATGGTTTGTGACAAGATTGCACTAACACCTCACCTATCTTTTATGATCCATAACTACTCTGGTGGTATGTCAGGTAAAGGCCATGAAATGAAGGCACGTCAAAAGTTTACTGATGACCACTTAAATGAAGCGTTTAAATCGTTCTACTCAGGTTTTCTGACTGATGACGAAATGGATCGTGTAGTTGAAGGTACTGATCTTTGGATGGGATCTAAAGAGGTCCAAACACGTTGGTGCTCTCGTACTGAGTATGTGAAAGGAGAGCTGTAATGCCTAGTAAGCAAGAAGAACCTGACATGTTTGGTAGTATACTAGGTTCCTTAACGGATCTAGGGGTGGTGGGAGGTGGTGCTACTACTGTAATTAAAGAATCTAGTCACCAGGATATGGTTACGCTACTTAGAGCTCATGCAAATGGTCTACTAAATGAACCTACCCTCAGTGACTCTCAAATCAAACTACTGGAAGTAGTGTTAAACGCACTTACAGTCCGTAGATAAGGAGGTACTTATGAATCCTTTAGAGGGAATAGTTAGGTTTAACGAAGACCGTAAACTAAAAAAAT
>Ga0307985_10000925_pt1 | contig 16809 bp, 14 predicted proteins | sample EllFjometageno80_FD_203155 | JGI IMG/M metagenome (GOLD analysis project Ga0307985, IMG submission 203155) | Marine microbial communities from Ellis Fjord, Antarctic Ocean - #80 | ecosystem: Environmental > Aquatic > Marine > Unclassified | place: Southern Ocean | collected 2014-10-09 | reverse complement strand
TGGCGGTGATCATAAAAACGATCGAGTAAAGCATTGTAATTCGCCCAAAGGGTCCTGTTGTGTTGATTTGGAACTGCGCCAATGGATTTCCATTCCTCTTGAATTTCTTTAATTGGTGCAAGACTGGTTGTTGCCCCCTCTCCATCTACCAATAGTCTAAACTTATCAAGCAGCGCTAATTTCGTTTCGTAATTGCGTTCCTTATTGCTTTCCCTCTCCTTATAATATTTTGCGCGCTTATCACGAATTGATTTCACGGAAGCATCAAACCGACTGTAGAATTCGTCATGATTGAATTCAAAATCATCTACTACGCCACCGTCCAAAAGGAATTTATTTTGAGCGGATTCTTTAATGCCCTTTTCTATTTGATGAAATAAAGGGACTACTTGATTAAGGATGTCTTCAACGCCTCTGAATTTCTCATCCTGAGCCATCTCAACAACGACATCAACTAATGCCTCTCTAGATAACGTAGCATAGTCAATGACTTCTACCACCTCTTCTGCTTCTTCTACTGGAGCATCTGTTGTATCTGTAGCTATTGTTGTTTCTGGAGTATCTACTTCTTCTGTTGCAACTTCGGGAGCCTCTGCAACCATTGGGGTTTCTGCGGCCACTGGAGCTTCCGCTATAACTGGTTCCGTTGTGATCGCTGGTTCAGCCTGTTTTTCGGCTTCTACAACCTCAGGAACATCTTCCACCTCAGTCTCCACGACTTCTTCTTCCGTATCGGATTCCACTTTAACTTCTTCGGCAGTGTTGTCAGCAGTTGTTTCGCTTGTCGCTTCAACTTCTACAACTTCAGGAGTTACTTCAGCTACAGCCTCCTCTATTTCAGTTGTTGGTTCTGCTGTGACTTCTTCTACCACTTCTTCTGTGGCAATGTCAGCAGCTGCTTCAGGCATACTATTTTCTGGTTGGATTTCCTCAGCTGCTATTCCTGCATCTGGGCTTTTAGGTGCCTCTTCTTGAGTGGCTTCCTGATTTGTAGTTGTTTCAGGATTACTATTCTCTGAATCCAGGCCATTTGCCTGCTCTTTTTTCGTTTCTTCACTCATGACTTCTCTTTATCGGCTTTTAACCGCACCGTTGCATTATCGCTCAAATTTAACAAAAGATTCAGTTTAAGCGTGGGTCTGACGGGTAATTTGAAAATACTTTATATTTCCCTCCCATTTCATTCAGAACGGATTTCCACAAATCATCAGCATCCATATCGAATACCTGCCTTGATGATGCATTAGGCATCAAAAACCATGATTGTCTATCCAATTCTTCACGTAACTGACCAGCGCCCCAACCTGAATACCCTATAAAAAACTTTATATCTGACTCCTCTATTCTACCTGTCTCTATTAATAATTTTATGCTCTCAAATTCCCCTCCCCAATTTAACTTATCAGAAAGCTCCACCGCACCATCAATTGTATTGTCAGTCCTGTGAAGAAAATGAAGCGTATTGTGTTCAACTGGCCCACCCAAATTCAATTTACCCAAAAAGGCAAAATCTTCTTCCATAACATCATTTAAGGTTATGTCGGTGGCTTTATTCAAAACCAATCCAAATGTTCCTTCCTCATTATGTTCACATACCAATATCACCGTCCTCTCAAAGTTAGGGTCGGGTAAAAATGGTTCCGAAATGAGTAGATCACCTCTCTTCGGGTCTGGAATATTTTTATCGTATTCGAACATTATTATTCTTCATTGGAAAAATATATAGACTATAACGTAATGCCTAGTATAAATATTGAAACCTTTACCATTCATCTATTACCTTTAACATACAAACCGTATATATATGCAAGATTTAGCAAATTTGAGGCAAGAATATTCAAAGTCAGCACTTGACCTAGACAATGTAGATTCATCACCCATTAACCAATTCCGAATTTGGTTTGATGAAGCTATTAAATCTGAAATTATCGAACCCAATGCCATGGTTGTTGGTACTGTTGATAATAACAATCAACCCATGCAAAGAACTGTACTGATGAAGGCTTTTGATGAAAAAGGACTTGTCTTTTATACTAACTATGAAAGTAGAAAAGCTGCTCAAATTGCGGATAATCCACGCGTATCATTAATATTTCCATGGTATGGACTAGAAAGACAAGTAGCGGTAACAGGAGTTGCAGAAAAAATCACTAAAGCTGAATCCTTGGCTTATTTTGCCTCTCGTCCTTTTGGAAGCCGATTAGGTGCTTGGGTTTCTCAACAAAGTAAAGTCATTACTTCAAGGAGTATTCTCGAAATGAAACTGGAAGAAATGAAACAGAAATTTAAGGATGGGAAAATTCCTTTACCTGATTTCTGGGGTGGCTTTAGGGTAGTCCCTGACTCTTTTGAGTTTTGGCAAGGTAGGCCAAACAGATTGCATGATAGGATTTATTACAAGAAAGAAAATGATCAATGGGACATCTCAAGGATGTCTCCATGATTTTCAACCTTATATTAAATCAAAAACATCATCCACACCCATCGGTCTTTCAATTGTAAAACCTTCTCCATATTTAACTCCAATAGCATGTCCGTAATGAACAGCCCTGGACTCAACCATCTTTAAAAAGTCGGGACTTGAAATATAGGTCTGTGGTTCACCACTATTTGGATCAAAAAACTGAGACTTATATGCCTCATAGGACGCCATTTTTTTATCCCAGACTTTAGAAACATCCACGATAAAATCTGGCTTTATTGCAACACTCTGGATATAATGGTACACAAATTTTGGACGCCAAGCTTCCTGATCTTCACCATCCAACTCTGTTTTTATATTCTTAAGGCCTGATAAGAAGCACGCTTCCCTTGCCAATTCGGAGGCCCTTCCATGGTCTGGATGACGATCTCTAACAGCATTTGCCAATATTATATCCGGCTGATACTTCCTTAGTATTTTAATTACCTCGAGCTGATGGGCTTCATCATTCTGAATATAACCATCACGAAAACATAAGTTTTCCCTGGCCGAAATTCCCAAAACATCAGCTGCGGCCTTAGCCTCAGCCAATCTAATTTCTGGTGTACCTCTTGTACCTAGCTCTCCTCTTGTGAAATCAACAATTCCAGCCTTTTTTCCGTTCAGCATCGCCTTCAATAAGGTTCCAGAACAGGTCAGTTCAACATCATCAGGATGAGCACCTAAGGCTAGAATATCAAGTTTCATAATTAATAAGTTATGCTATTTGTGTAGTGTTCGCTGCTTCGAATTCCTTTTCAGCCAAAAATCTTTCAGCATCTAGTGCACCCATACATCCGGTTCCTGCTGCTGTAACTGCTTGTCGATAAACACGATCAGAAGCATCACCTGTAGCAAATACGCCTTCCACATTAGTTTTACTAGAACCAGATTGGACATTTAAATAACCTGTCTCATCCATATCAAGCCAGTCCTTAAAAATACCTGTGTTTGGTTCATGACCGATGGCTACAAAGAAGCCTTTGATGCCTAGTTCCTTTTTATCTCCAGTTTTGTTATTTAAAACGCAAACACCAGTAACTCCGGTATCATCTCCTAACACTTCGTCTGCCTCTGTATTCCACAAAACCTCAATGTTTGGCGTGTTAAGTACTCTCTCTTGCATGATTTTAGATGCACGCATTTCGTCCCTGCGAACCAATAAATATACTTTTGGACAAAGGTTAGCAAGGTAAGTTGCTTCTTCGGCTGCTGTATCTCCAGCGCCTACTACTGCCACGTCCATTCCTTTATAAAAGAAGCCATCACAAACTGCACAAGCCGAAACTCCTTTATTGGCAAAAGTCTTTTCAGATTCGAGGCCCAAATACTTGGCACTTGCGCCAGTTGAAATTATTACCGAATCCGCTTTAATCTCAGCTCCACCGTCAGTCCAGACTGTGTGTGGATAACTTGAAAAGTCCACTTTTGTCACCATGCCATAGCGCACATCTGTCCCAAAACGCTCCGCTTGTTTCTGAAAATCAATCATCATTTGTGGTCCATTTATTCCATCAGGGTATCCAGGATAGTTTTCGACATCATTGGTAGTGGTCAACTGACCACCGGGTTCACCGCCTGTGATTAAAACGGGATTCAAACCAGCTCTTGACGCGTAAATTGCGGCAGTATAACCAGAAGGGCCTGATCCAATTATTAGCACTTTAATATGTTCTTGTGACATTGTATAATTTTTGAATTCTAAGATATTGGATTAACATAAACCAACCAACTGTTGTTCCATGTAATCAAAAAAAAAGGCCTCGAATGGAGGCCTTTTTTTACGATTGTGTTTTTATTTAACCTAAGTAAGGCTTTAAGGCTTTACTTCTAGAAGTATGTCTTAATCTTCTAATCGCTTTTTCTTTAATCTGTCTTACTCTTTCTCTAGTCAAACTGAATTTTTCTCCAATTTCTTCAAGCGTCATTGAATGCTCTCCGTTCAAGCCAAAGTATAAAGTAATAACATCTGCTTCTCTCTGTGTTAAAGTAGACAATGCTCTCTGAACTTCCTTTCTTAATGAATCATTCATCAAGCCTGTATCAGGCTTTTCATCTGAGTCATTTTCAAGTACATCCAAAAGGCTATTCTCTTCTCCTTGCACAAATGGTGCATCCATAGAAACGTGTCTTCCAGAAATTTTCATGGTATCAACCACTTCACTGGTACTCACTTCCAGCACTTCAGCCAATTCATCTGGCGAAGGCTCTCTTTCAAATTTTTGCTCTAAAGCGGAAAAAGTTTTTGAAATTTTATTTAAGGAACCCACTCTGTTCAATGGTAACCTAACAATACGAGATTGTTCTGCCAATGCCTGTAGAATTGACTGTCGAATCCACCATACAGCGTAAGAGATAAATTTGAAACCACGTGTTTCATCAAATCTCTGTGCTGCTTTTATTAAACCAAGGTTTCCTTCGTTGATTAAATCACCTAAAGAAAGTCCTTGATTTTGATATTGTTTGGCCACCGAAACCACAAACCTAAGGTTTCCTTTAGTGAGCTTTTCTAATGCTAATTGATCCCCTTCGCGAATTCTTTTCGCCAAGTCTACTTCTTCATCTGGTGTCAATAAATCCACCTTTCCAATTTCTTGTAGATACTTGTCCAGAGATTGCGATTCCCTGTTCGTGATTTGCTTACTAATCTTAAGCTGTCTCATTCAATTTTTGGGGTTATAATGTTCACTCTATTATAAAACGATCTAGTTTCTATAAAAGTTCATCCGATTATTCGAATTAACCTTCGTTGCTTTCTTCCTTTCTCTCAGGCTTTGGCAATAAAACTTTTCTAGACAATCTGAATTTACCAGTCTTTTTGTCAACTTCAGTCAATTTAACTGAAATCTCTTCTCCAACTTCCATAAGACCGTCCATTTTTTCAACACGCTCCCATTTAATTTCAGAAATGTGTAACAAGCCGTCTTTACCAGGCATGAATTCAATAAACGCGCCAAATGGCATGATTGACTTCACTTTTCCTTCATAAACTTGACCTACTTCAGGAACAGCAACAATACCCTTTATTCTTGCTACAGCTGCGTCCATTGCAGATTTGTCAACAGCGAATACCGAAACAACACCATTGTTATCTTCTTCTTCAATGATAACAGTCGCACCCGTTTCTTTTTGTATTTCCTGAACAACTTTTCCACCAGGTCCGATTACAGCACCAATTTGGTCTTTCTCAATAATAATGCGCTGACTTCTTGGAACATGTGGTTTGAATTCTTTTCTAGGTTCCGAAATAACCTTCGCCATTTCACCCAAAATATGAGCTCTACCTTCTTTAGCTTGTAAAAGTGCTTTTTCAAGTACTTCGTAAGGAAGTCCATCTACTTTAATATCCATTTGACAAGCAGTGATACCATTAGCAGTACCAGTCACTTTAAAATCCATATCTCCTAAATGATCTTCATCACCTAAAATATCAGAAAGAATAGCATATTTTCCAGTTTCTGCATCTGAGATCATTCCCATTGCAATTCCTGAAACTGGCGCTTTAATGTTAATTCCACAATCCATCATGGCCATTGAACCTGCACAAACAGTTGCCATTGATGATGAACCATTGGATTCAAGTATGTCTGAAACAATCCTTATTGTGTAAGCATTGTCTTCTGGAGCTGGTAATACCTTCTTTAATCCTCTCATGGCAAGATTACCATGACCAATTTCTCTTCTACCTGCTCCTCTATTCGGTCTTACTTCTCCTGTAGAAAATCCGGGGAAGTTATAATGCAAATAGAATTTATTGTAACCAGACATTGTAGCCCCATCAACCATTTGCTCATCCATTTTATTACCTAAAGTACATGAAGTCAAAGATTGAGTTTCTCCTCTTGTGAATAAGGCTGAACCGTGTGCCGATGGCATATAGTCTGTCTCTCCCCAAATTGATCTGATTTCATTGAACTCTCTACCGTCTAATCTCTTACTAGAATCTAGCACAAAATTTCTAGCAGCACTCTTGTGTGTCTTTTTGAAGTACCTTCCAATCATGTGTGCATCATAGCCATGGTCTTCTGGAAGTGCTTCTAACCATTCTTCTTTTATTGCTTTGATATCAGAACTACGAATAGATTTATCTGCAGTCTTCTTAGCAACTGAAGCATATAGCTTGTCATAAAGTTCATCATGAATCTTCTGCATTAACGCATCGTCATTATTTTCATGATTGTAAGTTCTTTTCTCAGTTTTTCCAGCCTCTTCAGACATTTCAATCTGAACTTGACATTGAACTTTGATAGCGTCATGAGCAACCTTCATAGCTTCTAGCATTTCTGCTTCAGAAACTTCACTCATTTCACCTTCTACCATCATGATATTATCCTTGTCTGCTGCAACGATAATTTCAAGGTCTGAAGCAAGTGCAACCTCTTTACCAGGGTTTACAATAAATTTCCCTTCATGCCTTACAACTCTTACTTCAGAAATTGGCCCGTTAAAAGGGATATCTGAAACAGATAGTGCTGCAGATGCAGCAAGAGCAGCAAGTGCATCAGGCTGTACATTTTCATCATGTGAGATCATAGAAATCATCACCTGAGTATCAGCATGGTAATCACTTGGAAACAAAGGTCTTAAAGCTCTGTCAACTAATCGACAGATAAGCACCTCGTGGTCCGAAAGTCTTCCTTCTCTTTTCAAAAACCCTCCAGGGATTTTTCCAGCAGAAGCAAATTTTTCTTGGTAATCAACAGAAAGTGGAAGGAAATCCATATTCTCTTTGGCACCTTGGGAAGATACCACTGTGGCTAGTAACATCGTGTTACCCATTCTCACCACAACAGATCCATCAGCCTGCTTGGCTAATTTCCCTGATTCAATTGTAATAGTTCTACCATCATCCAATGTGATGGTCTTGTTAATAATCTTTAGCATAATTCTCTTTTACGTGTAGCTCGCCAGAGGTATTCCGGCATAATAATTAAAAATGAAAGAAGGGATTCTATCCAGAATCCCCTTTTCATTATTTTCTTAAATTCAATTCAGCAATAATTGCTCTATATCTCTCAATATCATTTTTGAATAAGTAATCGAGTAAACTTCTTCTCTTACCTACCAACTTCAAAAGACCTCTTCTTGTAGAGTGATCCTTTTTGTTCGACTTTAAATGTTCGGTTAGATGATTGATTCGGAAGGAAAAAAGTGCAATTTGTGACTCAGGTGACCCTGTATCATTATTTGACTTTAACCGACCATGATTCGCAAACAGCTCCGATTTCTTCTCACTTGTTAAATACATGCTTAGCTAAAATTTAATTGTGTTATTTTAAACAGCTACAAAGGTAACTTCTTGCATAACAACTACCAAATTAAGTGGATTCTATTATCTTCCTCTTTGTGAATAGACTCTTGATTTTATCCCACCAGACTAAATACGCATCTCCTTCAAACAATTTCGCGTCTTTTCTAGCCTTTAATATGAAAAACAGCCCAAATGGTAACAAGACGGCATCAGATATCCAGACGGCAACTGCGGGGTTCATCACACCAGCAATAGCCCACTTTGCTCCTGCAGTATTTAAAATATAAAAAACTAAGAAAAACAGAATAGAAACTACTACAGGAAGACCAATTCCTCCTTTTTTGATTATTGCACCAATTGGCGCTCCAATCAAAAACATAATCAAACAAGCAAATGTTCGGGCCAATTGTTGATTCTTGGTAACAATAAATTTGTTACGGTCCCTTTCCATCGTTTGCAGTGTATTAATATTATTGTTCAATTGGTTCCTAGTTGACCTAGAATTATTCTGCGCTTGTACCAGGGCATTGATCATGTTTTTTTCTCTCTTGAAATGTCCATCAAACTGTTCCCAACCATCTAATACTTTCTTAACGCCCTTTCCAGTAACATTACTAGGTGCTTTTGGTGCTGCACTAGTAGTCGAAGCGTTTAAAACCGGGTTCCGAGACTTTTTCACCACTTTTGGTTGAACCACTTCTGTCCGGCTTTCAGGTTTACTAGCGATATTCTCTAGTACAGTATCATTGGCCGTCAAAGTCTTTTCTGTCCAAACCTTAGCCTCTAGTGTTAAAAGTCGAAGCGAATCATAAAACTCCCTTTCCAAAACAATGTCTTCAGGGATCAATTTTTCTTCTTTTACAAAATGATAGTTAAAGGTACCTGCCACCCTTTCAAACATTTTTTCCTGCTGCATTAAAATCCCCCTTCGCATTGAATCAATACCATTAATCAAATCACCCCTTGTCTTAACAATCCGACTTCTTCCAAACAGCCTTTCATCTGTTTCATTCATATCAAAGGATGACAAATCCAACACAATACGACTGCTCTTGAACGAATCTCTAATAAACTTACCTCCCCTAGCAAGGCTTTGATAATTTTGATCCATCTCTTCACGGTATGTACTCCCATTATAAAGCTCTAAAACCATATATCGTTGATTTTGAGCAGAATACATCCGGCCAGAATCCGCCAAAATTACTGTCTTATTGCCCGCTGCTTTTTTATCTCTATGATCATAAATAATGATGTCTTTCAACCTTTCATCATCTACCTTTTCATTTGCTTTAATCGTATAGCCAGGAATACCAGTATAAAACACGCCTTCTTTAATATCCAAGGCTGGTTTTTTTGTCCTCATGTCCCATAGAAGACTGTAAGTTTTTAGGTTTGTTTTGGGGACTAGTTGTGTATTTGAATAATAGGTTAATCCCGTAAGCAAAAGGACAAAGACAAAAATGGGCCGCATCACTCTCACCAAAGAAATACCAGCACTCTTCACAGCAGTTAACTCAGAATACTCACCCAGATTTCCAAAAGTCATTATGGAACTCAGTAGGATGGCTAGCGGGAAAGCATCTGGAGAGCTTGAAATTGAGAAATAAAGAATGAGCTTGGCAAAAAGGGCAAAACCAATTCCTTTACCCATTATTTGATCAAAATACTTGAGGAGTGCTACAAGGAGCAGGATGAAATCGACAACAACAAGCGTTAATAAAAAAGGGCCTATAAAAGAGCCAAATACCAGCTTATCAATTTTTTTCATCTAATTGTAATAGCACAAACTTAGACAAGAATCATGCCTTAAGTGAGAATACAAAGAAAGTAAGATTTTTATTGAACTTGAACTTAGCCGCCAATTATTTCCTTTAATGAAAGGACAGTGTTTTCCCATACATCATACTGCTCTTCCATGTCATCTAAAGCAGAATAATCCGTAATTTTAATAAACACACTTTGTGTTAAGTCATTTACATCAAGCTTAACCTCAATGTATGACCGATCGTCTTCATCTTCTTCGGTCACTGGAAGGAATTCAAAACGCACATGATGGTTTATTTTATGAGAAGATTTTATGGCTTTAAATTCTTCACCGTCCCATTCAAAACTATAAACCTTATCCTCGTTAATGTTGACGTCATCTGCAAACCACTGCGCAAGCCCACTGGCTGTGCTTATATAAGGAAAGAGCATCTTTTGTGATGCATTAATTTGATATTCACCTACAAATTTAGTTTTTCCCATTTGGCTTGAAATTATTGTTGGCAAAAAGGTATGTTTAATTTATTAGAAGGACAAGTGTTAACTCCTCTTATTTAGGTAAGAAATAACTCGCGCTAAATTCAACCCCTTTTGCTTAATTTATTCTGATACAAGAAGTTAATATTTAGGAATCTTTGCAACCTATTCAAGCAATTAAATAGTTTATTTTAATCTTATAATTAACCTTTACTTAAAGCAATAAGCATCATTTATTAACTAGGCCTATTTATTTCTAATAATTCACAACAAAAACAGCTTAGTAAGTCAAATAATAAGTGCGCTCTTTTTAAATATCCCTTAAATTTGCGCATTGCAAAAATACTAAGACGACTTGAAAACCGAGAACAGCATGTTATCAAAACCTAATGCCAATGATAGTGATATCATAAACAAGCCTACCTTTTTAGTGCTTCTTGTTCTAGCCATTCTTGTAAACTCGGTAGGCCTTTTCAATGATATTTTTGCTGCTGACTCATCATTGTATGCAGCAATTTCAAAAACTTTTGTTGTTTCAGGGGATTACATTAACATTTATGTTAAAGGAGCTGATTGGCTTGATAAGCCTCATTTTCCTTTTTGGATTTGTGCCCTATTCATGGAGGTTTTTGGTATTAACACAATTGCCTACAAACTGCCTTCATTACTCTTCTTTATTGCCGGATTGTATTACACTTATAAGCTAGCCAAGAGCCTTTACAATACTCAAACAGCTTATTTAGCCACCTTAATATTAGCGTCATCATTGCACATGATCATATCTAACAATGACGTTCGTGCAGAATCTATCTTGGTGGGGCTTTTAATGGGAGCCACTTACTACATCTATAAATTGACTTCTAAATTTTCATTCCAGAATATTTTGTTGGCCTCACTGTTTAGTGCAGCAGCCATAATGACAAAAGGCATATTCGTAATGATTATTCCTTCTGCAGCAATATTTGGGCATTTAATTGTAACCAAGCAGTTCAATAAGTTATTTGATTATAAATGGCTCATTCTATTTTCATTGACCATCTTATTCACAGCTCCAGAAATCTACGCCCTGTATGAACAGTTTGATACAAAGCCTGACAAGATAGTCTTTGGTAAGACTGGTGTTTCGGGTATTCAATTTTTCCTTTGGGATAGCCAATTTGGTAGATTTTTCAATACGGGCCCAATAAAGGGAAAGAGCGAGCCCTTCTTCTTTGTGCACACATTCTTATGGGCATTTGCTCCTTGGGCATTGATTGGTTTTGTTTCACTCTTCAAAACGGGTGCAAACTTGATTACAAGAAAATTCAATTATGAGTATTTAACATTTTTTGGATTCGTAATCATGTTCCTGATTTTCTCTATTTCGAGGTTCCAATTATCACATTATCTAAACATCCTCTTCCCCTTCATATCGATAACTATAGCTGGTCTTTTGATAGGGAGAATCAAAATGAATAAGGCCCATCAGTTGTTAAAAGTCTTTATCAACTTATACCTGGTAGTGTTTATTGGAGTAATCTCCCTTTTGGAAATATACTTCAATCAGGATTTTAGTTTCACGGGTATAGTTTTGTTACTCAGTTTAACGAGTTTGGGAGTTTTCTTCAATTTCATAAAGAAACAGCAAGTGAAAAGATTCTATGTATTAGGTATTATTTCCTCATTACTGTTTACACTATATCTAAACTTAAGTTTTTACCCTAAGTTGCTAAAGTATCAGTCTGGAGCGCAAATGGCATTTTATGCTAATCAAAACTTTCCTGATCAGGATATTTTCACGACTAACAATGACTGGTTGCTGGATTACTATTTAGAAATGGAAGTGATACCAACTTACACCCTTGATAGACTCACTGCGCTGTCTCTGAATGAAGATGATTTACTATTTGCTGATGACGCGTTTATAAAGCTACTTGAGGACAATGCGTTAGCATATGAATTAATAGAAACTTTCGATCACTTTCATATCACACTGCTTGACCTAAATTTCCTTGACAAGAGCACAAGAGAGAAATCGCTGCAAAAGCGTTATTTGATCAATCTAGAATAGTTAAAAAACGAATACAGGTTAATAAAAAAAGCTCAACTGAACAGTTGAGCTTTTTGTTGTAGCGAGGACGGGAGTTGAACCCGTGACCTCAGGGTTATGAATCCTGCGCTCTAACCAACTGAGCTACCTCGCCAGGCATTTGGAGCATAGATTACAAACAATCTAATTACCATGGTTTAATTTGGACGTACCTAAATCTCAGTACTGAGCCCTGCCTGCGTCAGGCAGGTACCTCGCCAAAATTCGTGTGCAAAAATTGCATTCAAGAATTTAAAAACCAAATATTGATGCATTTAGTTTAGGTTAAATTCAATAAAAAACCCCAGCTTGAAAGCCGAGGTTTTTAATTCCGATTAAGGATGTTTTATTTAACCTTATCAACCACCGCCTTAAATGCTTCTCGGTGATTCATTGCAAGGTCTGCTAGTACTTTTCTGTTTAGCTCGATTCCAGCATGTCCAACTTTTCCCATGAACTGAGAGTATGACATTCCGTGCAATCTTGCACCAGCATTAATTCTTTGAATCCAAAGTCTTCTAAACTCTCTTTTCTTAGCTTTCCTATCTCTATAAGCATAGGTAAGTCCTTTTTCAACGGCATTCTTGGAAACCGTCCAAACGTTTTTTCTTCTTCCCCAATAGCCCTTGGCCATTTTGAGAATTCTTTTTCTTTTTGCTTTTGACGCTACTGCGTTTACTGATCTTGGCATAATTTTTAATTTTTTTGACTTTTGGCGAACTGAACTTCAGCTACTTAATACCAAACATCTGGTGAACATTTAACCGATTACATCTTTTAGATGTTGAGCATAGCTTTTACATTCTTCACATCAGCTTTATGAACCAAGCCAGTTTGTGTCAAATTTCTCTTTTGCTTTGTTTCTTTTTTAGTCAGAATATGGCTTTTGAAAGCATGCTTTCTTTTAATCTTGCCAGTTCCTGTCAATTTGAAACGTTTCTTTGCTCCAGATTTTGTTTTTACCTTAGGCATTCTACTTTATTTATATATTAATTGTAACTCTATTTCTTACCTGCTTTCGGAGAAAGGAACAAGAACATTCTCTTTCCTTCCAACTTAGGCAGCTGCTCCACTTTGGCATATTCTTCCAAAGCTTGTGCAAATTTCAACAATAGTATCTCTCCTCTTTCCTTATAGACAATCGTTCTTCCTCTGAAATGGACGTAAGCTTTCACTTTGTTTCCTTCCTGAAGAAAGTTAACGGCATGCTTCAATTTGAAATTGAAATCATGGTCGTCTGTATTGGGTCCGAAACGAATTTCTTTAATAACAGTCTTAGTCGCTTTGGATTTAATTTCCTTTTGCTTCTTCTTCTGATCGTACTTGAACTTCGAGTAATCTACTATTTTACAAACCGGTGGTACCGCTTTAGGAGATATCTCCACTAAATCAAGTCCTTGTTCTTTTGCAAGATCTTGGGCCTGCGAAATAGGATAAACTCCAACCTCAATATTTTCCCCAACTAATCGGACTTCAGTCGCTTCTATTCTAGAATTGACTTTGTATGGTTCCTCGACCCTTCCTCGAAAGGGCCGTTTTCTCCTCATTTTTGCGATGTTAACCTCCTTGTTTTGTTCAAAATGACTGCAAATATCGTGATATTTATTTAAAATTCAATGCAACAATTATTAGTCATTGAAATATATTATTGTCCCGCCAAAGAACTTGCCTTTTCTTTAGTGAAATAAGCCACAAAATCATCAATAGACATGGTGCCAATATCACCTTGCCCATGTCGTCTTAATGCCACTTCACTGTTCTCCTGCTCCTTTTCGCCTACAATTAGCATAATAGGAATTTTACTTACTTCTGCATCTCTAATTTTACGACCAATTTTCTCATCCCTGTTATCAACTGAACCTGTAATATCTTCTGACTCCAAAATCTTATAAACAGATTGTGCATATTCAGCATATTTCTCAGAAATAGGAAGTACGATCACCTGATCAGGCGTCAACCATAGTGGAAATTCACCCGCACAATGCTCGATCAATACAGCAACAAATCTTTCCAATGATCCGAATGGTGCTCTATGAATCATTACTGGACGGTGCTTTTTATTATCTGAACCAACATACTCGAGTTCAAATCGCTCTGGCAAGTTATAATCAACTTGAATTGTACCAAGTTGCCATTTTCTACCTAATGCATCACGCACCATGAAATCTAGCTTTGGGCCGTAAAACGCAGCTTCGCCTAGTTCTGTGACAGTATTTAGTCCCTTCTCTTCAGCGGCTTCAATAATAGCGCTTTCAGCCTTTGCCCATGCTTCATCTCCGCCAATGTACTTCTCATGGTCATCAGGATCTCTTAAAGAAATCTGTGCAGTATAATCTTCAAATCCCAAGGACTTGAATACATAAAGGACAAGGTCTATTACTTTCTTGAATTCAACTTTAACTTGATCCTCCATGCAGAATATATGAGCATCATCTTGTGTAAATCCTCGCACCCTTGTCAATCCATGTAGCTCGCCACTTTGCTCGTAGCGATATACAGTTCCAAATTCCGCTAAACGAACAGGCAGGTCTTTATATGATCTTGGTTTCGATTTGTATATTTCACAGTGATGAGGGCAGTTCATCGGCTTTAACAAGAACTCCTCTCCTTCGTGTGGCGTAGTAATCGCCTGAAAAGAATCTGCTCCATACTTTTCATAATGACCTGAAGTCACATATAAATTCTTATGGCCAATGTGTGGTGTTATTACCGGGTCATAACCCGCCCTTACTTGGGCCTTACGCATGAATGATTCTAACCGCTCTCTAAGTTTGGCTCCTTTTGGCAACCAAAGCGGTAGGCCCATCCCTACTTTTTCAGAAAAAGTAAAAAGCTCTAATTCCTTACCCAATTTTCTATGGTCTCTCTTCTTTGCTTCTTCAAGCATATGAAGGTATTCGGTAAGTTCTTTCTGTTTTGGGAATGTTATGCCATAAATTCTGGTCAGCTGCTTGCTGTTTTCATCTCCTCTCCAATAAGCACCAGCAATACTTAATAATTTAACTGCCTTGATGAATCCAGTATGTGGAATATGTGGTCCACGACATAAATCTGTAAAATCTCCTTGTTTATAAAAAGTAATAGTACCGTCATCTAGTCCTTCTAAAAGGTCTAGTTTATACTCATCATTCTTATCCTTGAAATATGCGATCGCATCTGACTTAGAAACATCCTGTCTTTCAAAGGTGTTTTTTTGCCTTGCTAACTCGATAATCTTTTGCTCAATTTTTTCTAAATGATGTGTATCAAATTCTTGTTCACCAAAATCAACATCATAATAATAACCATGCTCTATTGGAGGGCCAATTCCAAATTTAATGCCTGGATACATTCCTTCTAGCGCTTCTGCCAAGAGGTGAGCAGATGAGTGCCAGAAAGTGGCTTTACCATCTTCATCTTTCCATGTAAGCAATTTAAGTGATGCATCGGTATTGATTGCTCTATTAGCATCCCAAACTTCCCCATTTACTTCTGCTGCTAAAACATTCCTTGCAAGACCTTCGCTAATGCTTAGTGCCACGTCCATCGCACTAATACCTTGTGGGTAATTCTTCACTGCACCATCGGGCAGTGTAATTTTAATCGTTGATTCACTCATCGTCTTAAATCAAGTGCTACAAACCACTTGTAATTTGTTAATTATTCAAAAAATCAAAGTACAAATATGCAACTTTATTTACTTCAGAAGATGAAAAAATAGTGATTTCTATAAAATTGAAAGGGTTTTTAAAGGGAGAGGTTAAAACTAAACTTAATACTCGATTTTCTGATACCAGGCTTTCCCGTATAAGTGAGTCGCGTAAAATAATCTACTCTAAAAAATTTAAATATATTTTCTACTCCTAAACCAACTTCAGCGAAAGGCTTTCCTGGGTCTAATGCATCGAATAGTGGCAAAGGATTACCGTCAGCGTCTTCCTTTACCTGAAGGTCAATATTACTTTGTCTCACACCACCAAAAAGCACATTAGTACTTCCCACCAAACGCCATTTCAAACGCTTCAATAATGGGATTCTATTAAGAACAAACCCCTCAAAGAAATGTGTATACCTTAACGAAGCATAGGTATCACTGACATATTCAAAAAATTGCATTTGACTGAACGCAATTGGGGTATAAACAGCTTGTTCATTACCAATATGTGCGCGCAGTAAAGTATAAGGCAAATCAGTGAACATATGACTTGCTCTAATGTCATAAAATGAAACACCCCAAAAACCCATTTTCACCCGTTGTGAAATACCAAAATCCACACGATCAAAGTCAAAGTCTCCACCGAAAGCTCCTTTAATTCCTCTTGTATATGCGACATTTAAAGATGGCCACCTCAGGGTACCAAGGCTCCTTCTGCTGTTATCGTTAATCAAGAAAGTTTCATCTCGAGCATATTTCAATCTAATTGTAACTTCTGTGGTTGTATATTTACTGGCAGTTGGTGAATCTATATCTCCAGGTTCCGTATAATACTCAAATGGAAACAAAGGGGTTACCTTTTGATTTCTTATTGAGAGATTAAATGAAAAAGCTTTAGAAGCTTGTCTAAAATAGTTGAATTGATATCGTTCATATTGAAATGGTCGCACCAAATCACCTAAACTTGTTAATGCTACAAATGCCATCCCATCTTGAAACCCATTAATTGGATCTGGTTGAATTCCCAATTGATCTATATCAGTTCTATACCCAGCACTTAAGGTGGTCCACCTTTTCCGATTAGCTATCCATGTAGCTCCAAGCCCATATTTATAATCCTTATCCTCAAATCCATAAGCCACATACCCTTCAAA
>Ga0307985_10000924_pt1 | contig 16831 bp, 8 predicted proteins | sample EllFjometageno80_FD_203155 | JGI IMG/M metagenome (GOLD analysis project Ga0307985, IMG submission 203155) | Marine microbial communities from Ellis Fjord, Antarctic Ocean - #80 | ecosystem: Environmental > Aquatic > Marine > Unclassified | place: Southern Ocean | collected 2014-10-09 | reverse complement strand
ATTCGATCACTGAACCCATCCCATTGTGCTTTGCGCTCTCTAGAACCTTGCTTTCAAGGGCTTCAAAGCGGGCATATCCGGCGTGTGCTTTGTCCTCAGGGTTTAAGTTGGCGACGTCCGAAGCGAGGCTCACCATTTCGATCAAAGTGGCCAATTCTTCTTGGGAAAGACGGAGGTGCATGGGTGAGGGCGGAGAGAAGCACCGAGAGACTTGCTAGACAAGCAATCAAATCGCTTGATCCCTTCGCAAAATTGCCTATATCTCCCTCCAGACAGCCAACGTCTGTGAGCGGGATTAGCTCAGTTGGTAGAGCGACTCGTTTACACCGAGTATGTCGGCGGTTCGAGTCCGTCATCCCGTACCACTATATTTTATAAGGGTTTGAGTGTTTCAGACTGTTCAGTGCTATCCATGTGCTATTTTTCAGTAATTGTCCGTGGCGTTTCACTCTCGAAAAAGCAACCCTCAGCAGGCCGCCGCAAATGCGCGTTGGCTAACGAAGACCCGCTGAAGTTTCAGCGCATCTGAATCCTCAAATCTGAGGGCATCTCATCCTTTGAAATCAGCGCCCCCAAAGTTGGGGGCGTCTTAGCCATGGGCTCAAAGTTGATCTGGTCCAAGTGCGGTTTCCGGCTTCAAGGCCCTCCTGCTAGTATCAAATTCCTAGTAGCAGCGGGAAATTGCTCGAAGAGCATTAAAAATGGCTGGAGGAGGTTTCACGCCAAACCTGGTAACAGGAACCAAACCCCCGCTTTTTCAGAATTTAGCTTTGAAAGAGACTCGTTGACGATCCGGTATCAACAAACCATCCTTACTGACGCACAACCAACCTAAAACGATGAAAACAAAATTCACGATCCTACTCCTGTCAGCGCTCCTCCTCGGATTCAGTTCCGCCGAACCAAAGAAGCCAGGGAGTTCGGCCCCCAAAAAGGCCTCGCAGTCCCAAAACGATAAAAGAGGAAAAGACAAGCCTGACAAAAAGAAGGACGACTCAAAAAAGAAGGCTGCAGAAGCCAAGAAGAAAAAAGTAGCTTTCGCCAAGAAGCCAGCTGCCCCGAAGAAGGTCAAAGAAGAAGCTGATCGCAAAAAATCCGATAATGCCAAAAAAGCACTCGCGGCCGCAGCCAAGAAAAAAGCTGACGAAGCAAAGATGGTCAAAGATTCCATCGCCAAAATCAAGGATCTTGTCGCCAAGAAAAAAAGCGCTGAGTCTGCTCGAAGCAAGGCCGCTGAAGCACTTAGATCAGCCGAGAAAAATGTCGCCGGGATTGACGGTGAGGTGAAAAAGATTACTGATCAAATGAGAGCGAAGGCTGAAAAAGACCGTAAGCAAGCGGAGAACGCAAAAGCACGTAATACTCGCAACACCGAAGCCAGCGCGCGCGCGATGGTAGCAACCATGAAAAGAGAGCTACAAAGTCTGAAACAGACCGTGGAGCGCCTCAATCTGCAAATATCGGAGAAAAAGGAATGCTGCGAGAAATGCGCCTCGGAGGCCAAAAAAAAGTAATCCGCATTCATCGTTCCGATCATTAGACAAATCATTGCCCGTTCCGCCCGCTGGAGCGGGTCTTTTTTATCCCGCAACAAGTTTTCAAGAAACATCAATCAATCGGTGCTTCTCTTTCCTTGGAAAGCGGGGGCACTTCGACCACCTCACCACCTCCGCTCCAAATACAACTTCAACCGTTTCCCGCCAAAAGCAATTTCCTAGGAGCCTGTCGGAGTTTGCCAAAGGTCTGCCCTAGATTCGGCGACCAGACTTGGAACCGGCGGTGAATTGTGGCGGTGATTTTTCGGAACCATCTCTCCATTGGCGAGATTTGATGATCGTTAGCGACCATAGACCTCAATTTTGGACCGCCCGCTTCGTTCGTCGTATTACTCACCATAGCGTTTAGATCCAGATGGCGTTAGTACGTGGATTTAGTTGCACGCCGTCGCCACGGTGGTAGTGACAGGTTAGGTCTTGGTCTGGTCCGGAGGCCCAAGCGGGTGGCGAGTTGCGGGAGGAAGTCACTTTTTCAGAGGACGACCTCCAAAATACCATGAATCAGGATGAGGTAGAGAACAGTGATCTTCTTTTTCATTTCCGAATGAGAAGTTTCCACGACTCGAGTGTTTGGCTCGCCATTCCCAATCAGAAAAGCTGGTTTGAAGGCGATCTAAAGATGCCGGTGGCTAATCGCGCTCAGACGGAAGAATTGGGGAGTCAGTTGAGGAGCTCTTTTTTGATCGTGGAGGAACTGGGTTTGAATACTCGGATCTGGACCAAGGAGTGAGTTTTTAGAGGTGGGGTTCGTCCAATAGAACTGGAAAAAAATCGGATAAGAGATTTTTAAATTACTCGGGTCAAACGACCAAAGGTGGCGAAAAGGGAATTCCTTTCAGCTCTGAAAATTACCATTGCGGCAGTAGTCTGTTGGTGGCGTTTTTAAGTTGACGCTCATTAGGCATCCTCTAAAAAAATAAAACCATGAATAAATCTAAGACCTGCTTTGCAGCGCTGATTTCCTCGACTCTCATCGCCGGTTCAGCCTTCGCTGACCTCTTAATTTACGAGCCATTCGACTACGAAGCGACCACTGAACTCAACAACGATAAATGGTTTGGTGATGGCGATCAGGCCGGCGGCCTCGGTCTTGGGGCTTGGCAGCAGCTCAGTAACGGAAGTGCGACATTTGTGAATGAAGGCGACGTCGCCGATGAAGGCGTCGAATTTACCGATAGCCTAGGCAACGTCCTGCCTGTCGGTGGCCTTGCCTACGAACGCAGGAACCGGGTGGGGCAAGTTGCGGTAAACAGCCCGATTGACCCCAGCGCGACGACGGCGCTGACCGCCGACAACTCGACGATGTGGATGACCTTCCTCTTCCAGGACTTTGGTTTCAGCGGCCCGGACTTCGGGATTGGGTTGCACTCCGAAAAAATGATTGGCAATGATAATCAAGACCTCGATACCGCAGGCCACGGCGTCGGATTCTCGATCGTCTCCACTGGGGGGCAGGACCGGAGCATCGGGACTGCTGTCTATAATGACGCAGCCAATGCCACCCTTGTCTCCGAGGCCACCGCCACCTTCAACGGCCCTGAAGCGAGCGATGTTTACCTCCTCGCGATGAAGGTAAACTGGAATCCGTCCGGCACGCCGGACGAGATCTTCGTTTTCATCATCGACGACATCACGACCGAGCCGGACGAGGCAGATGCGCTCGCGATGGACGATACCTTCGACTTTGATCTGGCGACCCAGCAGTCCTTGGACGTCCTCAATTTCAGTGATACCCAGGTTGGTTACGTGGACGAGATCCGCATTGGAACCACCTTTGGCGACGTGACAAACGGTGCCCCTCCGGCAGCAGGGCTTGCCATCACTGATATCACCTACAGCGACACCGACGAGTCGAGTTTAGTGTCCCTCACCTGGAATTCCAAAGCCAGCGCGAACTACATCGTCAAATACTCGACCGATCTCACCGGCAGCTGGGACACCGATCTTGAAGATGGCATCACCGGCGATGACGGAAGCTCGACGACAAGAACCTTCGACTTGTCAGAGTTCGGCCTGGAAGGCGAAAGCAAGTTATTCTTCCGGGTGGAACTAGAGTAAAATTCCCAAGAAAGAAATTCCCTCCGGGAATCCAATCAAAGAGGCGATCCGAAAGGGTCGCCTCTTTGATTTTGAACATCAATCCGCAGCGTTGCATTGATGAATCACTTCTCCACATTTTTCTTGAAATAATTACTTTACGCCCCCGACTGAATCCGTTGAAATCCTTTTCAATGCAGGGGATTGAAGAAGAGTCCAGCAATAGAAGAGCATCCACTCAAATTGCCATGAAGCCAGCTGTCAAGACCACCACCGTCCTCGCCGCTCTCGTCGGCCTCACCGCCTCGGCCTCAGCCGTGTCCTACATCTACGAGCCGTTCGACTACGCTCCGACCAATCCCGTAAACAACGGCGCTCGTCTGGGTGACGGTAACCAAGCTGGCGGCCTCGGCCTCGGCACTTGGAGCCAGGCCAATACGAATACCAATGATATCGACGTCCGCGACGGCGGCCTGACGTTTACCGATGGCGGTAGCAACGTCCTGCCTGTTGCCGGCAATGCCATGGAACGCGTGGTCCGACAGGGTCAGGCCGCCGTTAGCAGCCCGATTGACAACATCGCGACGACTGGGCTGACTGCCGACAACACGACGATCTGGATGACCTTCCTCTACGAGGACCTTGGTTTCAGTGGCCCGGACTTCGGAATCGGGCTGCACTCTGAATCGATGATTGGCAATGACGCCCAATCCTTCGCGTCGGCGGGCTTCGGCGTCGGGTTCGGGATCAATTCCACCGCAGGTGCGGATCGAGCGATTGGAACAATCGTCTATAACAACTCTGCGGATTTCACCTCCGTGCGCGAAGCCACCGCCTCCTTTAACGGCCCCGGTGCAAGCGACGTAAAACTTCTGGCGATGAAGGTGAATTGGAACGAGTTCGGCACGCCGGACGAGATCTTCGTCTTCGACATCACTGATCTTACCGCCGAGCCGAACGAGGGCTCTGCCCTCGCCACCGATACCTTTGACTTCACGCAGCTCCAACAGAGTTCGCTGGCTGTTTTCAACATCAGCGAGACCCAGGTTGCTAACGTGGACGAGATCCGCGTCGCGACCACCTTCGCCGAAGCCGTCGGTGGCGGTGCCATCCCTGAGCCCAGTTCGCTGGCCCTGCTGAGCCTGGCCGGACTCCTCATGGCCCGCCGACGTCGATAGCGGGAAGGAAGCTTCTCAGAAACACTCAACAAGCCCTGCCGAAAGGCGGGGTTTTTTCATGCATACGCCGCAAAGTCATCATTAGCCCAAGTTTCGCACTGATCGGATGGAGGGCCTATGGAACCTAGAGTTTCCTTCGCAAGGCACTACAATGTCGTTGAAGTCGGCGCTTTTTTCAGTTCGGTCTGGCGTGAGGGGCACGCGGTTTTCCAGTCGATGTCGAGCAGTTTGTAGACCTGCGCTTGGGCGGCGTCGGGCAGGCTGGGTTTGCGGAGGTTGATGATGCGACCGTCTTTGAGCGGCTAACAATTCAGGGAGGGCGGTGCGCTCCGACCAATCGATCAAAGCCCACTCGCTGAGAGGTTCGATCAAGCGATTGATGATCATGAGCCGGGCGGTGGCGATGGTCGGATTTTTCATCCCGCAAGACTCTAACAGGGAGGTGAGATTGAGTTCGTTCCAAGCCTGGAGGGCGACGAGTTGGGGGCCGAGTTGAACGACGTTGGTGGTCTGAATTTCTGCAAGAATGACGCCATCGAGATGGGTGGCGGGCACGTTTTGAGCCGACTTCGAGTGTCCCGCAAGCTGGGTGATGCGCATGACCCAGCCGGCGGCTTCCTGCGTGAGTGGGCGAGTGAGCCGATAAGATTGACATTTTCCTGACGGGCAACAGCTCTACCGTTTACATCATACCACTTCGCGTGGGCATTGATGCCGGGTTTGATCGTGTCGTAGAATTTGGTAGTTTCTCTTTTTTTGCCATTCATAACGGTTGTTAGGTTTGCCGCCACTGCCAGAGCAACTCGGGGTCGAGGCGGATACACCGTGCCGGGACGGTATTCGTGCCTTGTTAGATTCCCTTTAGCGGCGCATTCTTAGTCGTGTTCTTACGCCTCCATACGCTCCTAATGGCATCCTTCTTGATCGTAAGCTGCGGCAAAAAAGAAGTCGCGAAAAAGCCCGAGCCCTTGACGATCCTGGTGCCGGGGGTTGAAGCTGGAGCAATCAGTTCAGTCGCCCTTGCGGAGCGAGAGAACTCAGGCAACTCCGATCACCTGTTTGAAAAAGTCAGCGCAGAGGATTCAGGAATTGACTTTGTCCACGGCTGGGAGCCGCGCGATGAGGGCGAGCGCGATCTGATCACTACCTCATTCGCGGGTGGCGGCGTGGCTCTCGGTGACATCGACAACGACGGGCTCCCGGAAATTTTCCTCACCCACCCCGACGGCAAATCACGCCTGTATCGAAATCTGGGAGGGTTCAAGTTCGAAGACATTACCGAGGCAACGGGAATCGCGACCGAGCTCTCGGGACACTGGTCGATCAGCGCGACATTCGTCGATATTCAGGGCGATGGTTTGCTCGACCTCTATGTCTGCGGCTACCGCTCGGCCAACCGCCTGTTCGTCAACACTGGCACGGGAAAATTCAAAGAGCGGGCGGATGAATTCGGTCTCGGCTTCTCTGGAGCGAGTATCATGATGAGCTTCGCCGACTACGATCGCGATGGCGACCTCGATGCCCACTTGGTCACCAACCGTCTTATCGGCGAGCCGAGGCCGCAGAAGATCGATTTCAAGTTGCTGCCGAGTGGCGAAGTGATCACGCCAGAGGCCTACCGGGATGAGATTGGAGCCCTGCTCAAACCGGACGGGACGCTCGAACAGTATGAAGCGGGCCAGCGGGACCGGCTCTACCGCAATGACCAAGGATCCGAACCAGGCACCCCCAAGTTTGTCGAAACGGCGGAAAGCGCTGGGTTGATCGGCCACTGGCAAGGGCTCTCGGCCACCTGGTGGGACTACGATTCGGACGGCTGGATCGATCTCTATGTTGCCAACGATTTTTTCGGCCCCGACCACCTCTACCGAAACAATCAGGACGGGACCTTCACCGACTCGATCGCCGAGGCCGTGCCAAACACACCATGGTTCTCGATGGGCAGTGACGCTGGCGACTTGAATGGCGACGGCAAGCTCGACTTCATCGCCGCCGACATGGCCGCCAGCACACATTATAAACAGAAGGTCAACATGGGCGACATGAACAAGGATGGCTGGTTCCTCGAATCCGGCACGCCGCGCCAATACATGCGCAATGCGGTCTACCTTAACACCGGCACGCCACGCTTCCTCGAGGTTGGTCAAATGGCGGGACTCTCGAGCACCGACTGGACCTGGGCCGTGAGGATAGCCGATTTCGACTGCGACGCGCGCAACGACGTCTTCTTCTCCAATGGCATGACGCGCGATTTTTTCAACGCTGACCTCCGGGCCGAAGTCCGCGAGATCAACGAGCGCACCGGCGAAAATCCCTGGGGCAATTACCAGCCCCTGAAGGAGCGCAATCGCGTGTTCCAAAACCGCGGACAAATGGACTTTGCCGATGTCTCGAAAACTTGGGGGCTGGAAGAGGAGACGGCCAGCTTCGGCTCCGCAGTCGGTGATCTGGATGGCGACGGCGACCTCGATTTGGTCATGAACAATTTCGAGGACGCCGCCGGCATCTACCGCAACAGCTCCGCGACTGGCAACGTTGTCAAAGTTGTGCTGCAGGGAGCGGGTGCAAACAGACAGGCGATCGGGGCCGAGCTGCGCGCGCAAACAGACACGGGCGAGTTGGTGCGCGTGCTGCAACCGGTGCGTGGATATATGGGGAGCGATCCCGCCGAAGTCGTTTTCGGGCTCGGTGAAGCGAGTTTGGTAGAATCGCTCCTGATCCGCTGGCCGTCGGGTTCGGAGCAGACCGTCTCCGATCTCGAAGCTGGACGACGCTACCTGATTGCAGAAAAATCGAGCCCACCGGCCGCAGTCGAGCCCGCGCCCATTCCGATGTTCGGCGCGATACCGACCCCGGCGCGCCATATCGAAAGGCCTTTCGACGACTTCGCTTTGCAACCGCTCTTGCCAAACAAGCTCTCCCAGCTCGGGCCGGCCATGGCCTGGGGCGACATCGATGGCAACGGTGCGATCGACTTCTTCCTCGGCGGCGGCGCCGGCAGCGCGGCGCAGCTGTGGATTCAACCCTCCGAGCGCAAGCTGAACAAGGTGCAGGCGAAGGTGTTCGCCCCGAGCGCCGAGAGCGAAGACATCGACGCTGCACTCTTCGACGCCGACGGCGACGGCGATCTCGATCTCTACGTGGTGAGCGGTGGCGTCGAAGCGGCTCCGGGCGCCGAGGCCCTACAGGACCGGCTCTATCAGAATAGCGGCGGCATATTTGCAGCAGCCGAAACCAGTTTACCCGACATGCGCTTCAGCGGCGGCTGCGTCGCGACGGGTGATGTCGACGGCGACGGCGACCTCGATCTGTTCGTCGGCGCGCGCTTAGTCCCAGGGCAATATCCGAAGTCCGAGCGCAGCCGCCTATTGCTCAACGACAGTTCGGGAAAGTTCACCGATGCCGGTGCCGAGCTCAAACTCGATCTCGGCATGGTCACCGACGCCCTGTGGTCAGATACCGATGGCGATGGTGACCTCGATCTGCTGGTGACCACCGAATACGGTGCGGTGAAATTTCTTCGCAACGACGGCGGCACGCTGGTCGACGCGACCGCGGCGGCGGGGCTCACGGCACGTCTCGGCTGGTGGAACTGCATCGCAGCTGCGGATGTCGATGGAGATGGCGATACCGACTACGCGGTCGGAAACTTTGGTCACAACACAAAGTATCATCCAACTCCAGAGCACCCGCAGTTGCTCTACTATGGAGTTTTCGAGGAGGGTGGGCGCGCCAATATCATCGAGGCCCACGCCGGGGCGGATGGGGCCTTTATTCCCAATCGTGGCCGTAGTTGTTCCAGTAATGCGATGCCGTTCATCGCCTCCAAATTCGGCAAATACCACGACTTCGCGATTGCCGAACTCAGCGAAATCTACAGCGAGCCAAAGCTCGAGCATGCTCTCCGATTTGAGGCCAACGAGCTCGCCAGCGGTCTCCTGCTCAACGACGGGAACGCGAAGTTCACCTTCCTTCCACTGCCGCCCCTCGCGCAGGTCGCGCCATGTTTCGGGCTCGCCTTCCTTGATGCGGACGCCGATGGCAAGGCCGACCTCTACGTCTCACAGAATTTCTACGGCCCGCAGCGTGAGACCGGGCGTATGTCGGGTGGCTTGGGTGCCCTGCTGCTAGGTAATGGCGATGGCACATTCCGTGAAGTCTGGCCGGAGCAGAGCGGGATTGCGGTCCCGGGAGATGCCCGGGGAGCCGCTGTCATCGACCTGGACGCCGACGGCTGGCAGGATCTCGCTATCTCACAAAACAACGGTATTTTGCAGGTTTTCCTCAATCTCGGCGGAAAAAAATAGACTCTACTCTCCTTTTTCATTGCACCAGAATCCACATTTTAATCTGGACTCTTTTACGTAAGAAAAGTAACGTAACGCACACCTTTCTTTTTAAGAACCCCAGCAAGGGAAGATCTAAGGATGATTTAAACCTACAGCATTGGCTGGGGACTACTAGAGCATGTTGGTGGGCCACCACTTTTCTCCCCTACTCGACTCTCCCAACACTGGCTTTCCTTTTACTGCTAGGAATTTGCTTTTGGCGGGAGGGCTTTGAAGCCGCCTTTGGACCGGAGCGGAGGGGGGCGAAAGGGGGTTACTTAGGCTTCGCATTTGAGCGTAGCCGGTCCCGGCGGGCGGGGTTCAGGTGTTGAGCTTGGACCATCAGCTATCGCGGCGCTGGTCCCACCGTCCCGCCCTCGATGAACTCGGCCTTGGAATATGTCTGGCGACGGTCGTCGTTGCCGCGGCTCACGTTGGCGGCCCAGCTTACGATGCGGCGCACCACCGGGGCGCTGTCCCAGTGGATGTGGGCGATGGACGGTTTGCACCAGAGGAAGTAAGGGTCCCTGTCGGTGCAGACCAGAGAGACGTCCTCCGGAACCCGGAGTCCCCGATGCAACAGGAATTGCTGCGCCGCGAAAAACAAGTTGGCCTCTTCGATGATCAGAGCTGTGGGCGGAGTAGCTCTGTACAAGGAATCGAGAACGCGGTGGAAGCCTTCGGCGCTCTCCTCCCAGTCCGGGAGATGGTAGGGGAGGCTGGTTCGGATGCCGTGGGCTTCGAGTTCTTCGAGAAAGGCACGCTCGCTGCGTCCCGGCACCGGTAGCCTCCGCTCTTGGCGGGCCAGCAGGACAATACGACGATGGCCAAGGCCGACGAGGTGACGCGTGGCTGCGGTAAAGGCGGGCGCTTTGTCCGGCTTGGTTCCCGCAATTGGCAGCCCTTGCAGGCGCCCAAACAAGGCGAAGGCCGACACCGGCTGCGTCGAGAACCACTCCAAGACCTCGAGCGACCCGGCTGAGACCACCCAGGCGTCGGCCTCGGTCTGATTCACCAGGCGTGCGACTCTGCTTGGATTCATGCCGAGTTCGAGGAGGTTCCCGGGGGCAAAATTTGCATTGTGCCCCGCCTTGTTGAGGAGGTGGAGCAGCTCGACTGTATATCCATCCCCTCCGAAGGTTTTATCGTATTCCAGAATCGCGATTCGCAAGGCAGACGTGGCGGCGGTCTTCGGCAGCACGATTTTGCGTCGCCGACCCTTCCCCTGCGCCAACAGCAGCCCCTCCTTTTCGAGCAGATCCAGAGCCGCGGTGATGATTCTGCGGTCGGTTCCCAACTCCGTCGCCAGCTGTGGTGTTCCGGGCATCTCCCCACTCCAAGTTCTTCGCAGAAGTTCCCCGCGCAGGTGCGCCGCGACCTGCTCGGAAGGGGAGTGGATGATGAACTCGAGCATGAGCTAAACGTGTGCAGATTTGTACAGGTGTCAATGGCGAAATCTCTCGCGGGAAATGTGAGAAATGCGCATCTTACCTTCGTGTCCGCATCCTAGGGCGCTTGGAACCTCCACAACAACCCATTCATATGAAAAAACTAATCCTCACAGTCTCCACTCTATTCGCCAGCGTCGCGATTTCCCAAGCCGCCCTCGTCGGGTTCTGGAATTTCGATGATGGCACTGCCAATGACAGTTCTGGCAACGGCAACAATGGCACTTTCCAGAACGGCGCAGGGGCATCAGCGAATGTTCCTGCCGGCGGCGGAGCAATGTCGCTCGTGGTTGGCGGTGGCACTCAGCACGTCCTGATTCCCGACAGCTCCAGCCTTGATATTTCGGGAGCGATCACCATTACCGCCTGGGTCCAACGCCCGGCTGCTGGTTGGGGAGCAATCCTCGCCAAGGGCCCAAGCGATATCAGTGGCGCTAACTACCCCGGCAACTACGAGCTACGCCTCGGAAATGGCAATGGGGTCATGGATTTCCTCTGGGAAGATGGGGCTGCAGCGAACACCTTCACGAACATCGCCGACGCCGGCGGGGCGGTTGCAGCCGACACCTGGAGCCACATCGCATTTAGCGCCACCAACAGTGGGACGTATTCTTTCTACATCAACGGCGTTGCGACCGGAACCGGGGCGGCGCCCGCCAACTTCCTCAACGACCAAAACGGCAGCTCGCTCTTCCTCGGCAGCCGCAACGACTTGTTCACCACCATAAACGGGGGGCTCGACGAGATTTCCATCTGGAACGAGTCGCTCGACGCCACACAGGTCAACTCCATCTTCGAGAACGGCGTAAACTCTGTCGTCCCGGAGCCTTCAACGACATTGCTGGGCGCCCTCGCCACAGCCTTTCTATTCGGGCGCCGACGTCGGCTTTAGACCTTGAGCCGGAGCTGATCTTCCCTTCCGGCCTGGAGTTAAACGCTCTGGCTCACGGATCACCTTCCTCCCCTTGGCGGCACGATGGTTGCGAGACCCGGGCTACCCCAGAGACATTCCTCACTTCCATTGCCAATCCTTGCCCCAGGCGAGGATTGGGGAAGTCACCCATAAAGACCAAATGAAAAAGACAACAATCCGAAGACAGCACAAGCGATGGCCCTCGTTGATCAAGCAATCCCGGGAGTCCCGTGGTGCTCCGGATATCGCTCAACGGATTGCCCGACTGCTCCCGATTGCCTTCCTGGCTATCCCTTTGCAGACGGCCCGGAGCCAGACCATTGAGGGAGTTACCATCGAAGACGTTTCCAGCGAACTCGTTGGCGGTTTTGATCGCCAGGCGGCGTATCTCCTGGATGGGAACGAATTCGACGAAGACCTCGGGTCCCATACTCTGGTGCCCGACGGATTCATGTGGCTCAACAACGGCACCTTTACCGACCCCAACGACCCGAATGTGCCGGGAGCAATCATCACCTTTGACCTGGAAGCCAACTACGATCTCGGTTCGCTGACGGTCTGGAACTACAACGAAGCCCTCCCGGACAACCTTGGACTCCTTTTGCGAGGGGCGAACGAGGTCGAGATTCTTGTGGCTGGCAGCGAAGGTGGCCCCTTCACTTCTCTTGGGGACTTCGTTTTCACGGTAGCACCCGGGCTGGATACGGAGGACTTCGGCCAGACCATCGACCTGAACGCCATTCCGGAAGCGGCCAATGCGCGCCTGGTTCGATTCAGCATCACCTCGAACCACGGTGGAGACAACAATTTCGTGGGCCTCAGCGAAGTGCGTTTCACCGGCGCATCGAGTCCTGTTCTCCTCTCCCCTGCCATCATCTCCACCGCGGCAATTCAAGGCACGACGGTCGGAGATCTTTCCACTCCGCGCGGAGACGAGGGAGACACCTTCAGTTATGAATTGATTGCGGGTGATGGCGACGCAGACAACGGGAAGTTTCAAATCGCCGGCGACGAGCTTCAAGCCGGTCCTTTCGACTTCAGCACCTCAGCTGACGGGGCTGAATTCTCGCTACGGGTGAAGTCCACGGGTTCTCCTTCCGGGGAAGAATTCGAGGGAGCTCTCTTCGTCACCGCCACTGCCGATTCGGATGCCGATGATCTTCCTGACCCTTGGGAGGAGAGGTGGGCGGGAGTCGGAAATCTTTCGGTGCTCTCCGGCCTAGACGATGCAAACGCAGACGACGATTCCCTCACCGATCTCGAGGAATACGACCTGCGGATCCAATTTCCAGATCTGAACCCGACGGAACGAGACAGTGACGATGACACGCTGGACGATGGCGCTGAGATTGCCGGGGCAGGCTCGCGTCCACCGACCGATCCCACGAATCCCGACACCGACAACGATTCCCTGACTGACGGAGTGGAGACCAACACCGGGATCGACAACGGTCCCGAAGATACCGGATCCGATCCGACGCTCGTCGATACCGATGAGGACAGCTTCAGTGACGCCATCGAGGTCGCCGGGGGGAGTGATCCCAACGACCCTGCTTCCACACCAGCAGTGCAACTGGTTGGCCTGTGGCGTTTCGAGGGCACCGCTGAAGACAGCTCCGCATACGAGAACCACGGCACCTTCGAAAATGAGGCATCGTTGAGCGATGACACTCCAACTGCTCTCGGCGGGGGGCAATCGCTCGACCTCGCCGGCGGCACCCAACACGTTCTAGTGCCACATGCTGCGAGCCTGGACATGAGCGCCGGCATCACCATCACCGCATGGGTCAAACGCTCCGAGTCCGGTTGGGGAGCAATCCTCGCCAAGAGCCCGAGCGATATCAGTGCCGTTAACTACCCCGGCAACTACGAGCTACGCCTCGGAAATGGCAATGGGGTCATGAATCTCCTCTGGGAAGATGGGGTTGCAGCGAACACCTTCACGAACATCGCCGACGCCGGCGGGGCGGTTGCAGCCGACACTTGGACCCACATCGCATTTAGCGGCACCAACAGTGGGACGTATTCTTTCTACATCAACGGCGTTGCGACCGGATCCGGGGCGGCGCCCGCCAACTTCCTCAACGACCAAAACGGCAGCCCGCTCTACCTCGGTAGCCGTGGCGACCTGTTCACGACGCTGACCGGCGGCCTCGACGATGTCGCACTTTTTTCGGGCGAGCTGCCAGCGAGTCAGATCATCGACATCATGGGCGGCAACTTCAGCAACTTCGGAATCGGCTCGTCGGAACTCAAAATCACCGCGATCAGCGTAGACGGGCCGCCCGTCAACCCATCGGTGACCCTGACCTTCAACTCACGTCCTGGAAGAAACTACATGGTCGAGGCCTCAGCCGACCTCAAGGACGCTGGGACACCCGGGGGCTGGATCGAACTCGATGACAGCTACCCTTCCCAAGGCGAAACGACGACTTACGTCGATACCCAGTTTGCCGGTTCCGCCCCGCGGGTCTTCTACCGCGTCAGCCAGAACTAGAGCGGCCCTCAGGCGCTCCAACTAGCCCTTGCCATCCAGGTTGGGGGCGAACTATAGTTTTCCACTCCCTTATCCCGAATGTTCCGCCGCCTATTCCCCTACCTATTTGTCTCGCTTTCCCTGTCTCAGATCGCCTCTGCGGGTTCGCCTGACGCAATCGTCGTTTTCAACGAAATTCAATATAATCCGGCGGGTTCGTCGGAAGACGGCGAGTGGGTTGAGCTTTTCAATCAGATGGGGATCAAGACAGACATCTCCGGCTGGCGGATCAAGGGCATCGACTACACCTTCCCGCAGGGGACGGTTGTCGATCCCGGCGACTACGTCGTGGTCGCGAAGAATCCAGGTGCCGGACAATTCGGGCCATTCACCGGTAGCCTCGATAATGCCGGCGAACGTCTCGAGTTGATCAACCAGGGAGATCGACTGATGGACGAGCTCGATTACAACGACTCGGGTCGCTGGCCGGTCGAGGCCGACGGGTCCGGCGCGACGCTTGCCAAACGCAATCCGTATTTCGCAAACAAGCCGAACGAGAACTGGTCCTACTCCGAGCAGGTAGGCGGCACACCCGGCGCCTTGAATTTCCCTGATGAAAACGCGCCACCAGCGACCACGACTATTCCACTTTTCGGCCTCGATACGACTTGGCGCTTCAATGAGGCTGGCGATGATCTCGGTGTGGACTGGGCCGCGACCGCCCACGCGATCGGCGGCAATTGGGATTCGGGGCAGGCCGTCCTGGCAAGCGAAAGCGGCCTCGCGGAGACGATCAACACGAGCCTCGCCTTCCCCGGTCTTAATTTTCCCTATCGCGTTACCTACTATTTCGAAAAAGAATTTGAACTGAGCGCAGCGCAGGCGATCGCGTTGCAATCCCTGCCTATCCGGCACCTGATCGATGACGGGGCAGTTTTCTACCTGAACGGAACCGAAGTCTTGCGCACGAATCTTCCCGGAGGAGTCATCACTTCTGCGACGCGTGCCACCGAAAATATCGAGGCCGCGCTATCAAGCCCGATCCCGCTGCCACCGGGTGCTGCCGTTGCGGGGACGAACCGGTTTTCGGTCGAAGTCCACCAGCCCAGCGGCAACAGTAGCGATATTGTTTTTGGTGCGGAGCTTGAGATGGTGATCGAAGACGCCACTCCTGGCTCGGCGCCCCAGATCGCGATCAACGAGATCCCATCCGCGATGGAAGCAGACTTTTGGATCGAGCTGGTGAACACCGGCGGTGTGGAAGTCGAAATCGGCGGGATGGTTCTCTCGATCGGCGGAGATCCAGCGCGCGAGTATGCGCTCCCTGCGCAATCGCTCGCGGCGGGCGGACTGCTGCTGCTCGACGAGGCCACCCTTGGATTCCGTCCCGCAGATACTGAGAATATTTTCCTCTATGATCTCACCAAGAGCATTGTGCTCGATGGGCAACAGCAGACCGGTCGCCTGCGAGGTCGCGCTTCGGAGAAGGACGCTGCCTGGCTCTATCCCGGGAGCGCCACACCGGGCGCCCAGAACGTATTTGCCTTACGTGATGAGATTGTCATTAGTGAGATCGCCTACAATCCGCCTGCCCTCACGGCAATCCCGGATACACCTGCGGCGTTCGACAATGTCGAACTCTTCGGGTTTAACGTCGATTGGCGTTACAACGATGGCGACGAAAATCTAGCGTCGAACTGGGCGAGCACGGCCCACGCAATTGGTGGGAACTGGAAATCCGCCGGTGCCCCAATCGGGCGCGAATTTGGAGCGCTCGACGAACCCCTCGTCACCGATCTGAATGCGACTTACGACTCGTCGACCATCACCTACTATTTTGAAAGAGAGTTCGATCTGACCGCCCAGCAACTTGCGAGTGCCGACTCGATGGTGATCACCCACCAGATCGACGATGGTGCGATCTTTTACGTCAACGGCGTCGAAGTCGGCACCTTCAACCTATCAAGTGGAGCCGGCTCCGAGACTCGTGCCAATCCTAGCGTAGGCAACGCCGCGATAGAGACTATCGCGATCTCAGCAGACGCCCTGATCGTAGGAAGCAACCGCATCTCGGTGGAGGTTCACCAATCGTCGACCGGTTCGAGCGATCTCGTTTTCGGACTAAAACTAGACGCGCGCTTTGCCACGACCCCATTCATCCCCGGTGCGCCCTACCGCAATTCTGACAACCAGTGGCTGGAAATCGCCAACCGCAGCGGAGCCCCTGTCGATCTGGGCGGGTGGGATTTCGGCGACGGGATCAGCTTCGAATTCCCACCTGGAACCAGCCTTGCTGCCGGGGAATATGCCTGTATCGCACGCAACGCGGTCGATTTTTCCGTCGCGTTCCCAGGTGCACGCTTGCTCGGTGAGTTCGGCGGAACCCTCTCGCGCACTGGCGAGCATCTTCTGCTACGCGACGCCAACAACAACCCTGCCTGCGAGATGCGCTACTTCGACAGTGGGCGTTGGCCGGACGTCCCGGACGGCGGAGGCGCCAGCCTGGAACTTCGCGACCTTGATGCCGATCCCAGCAACGGTGCCTCATGGGCTGCCAGTGACGAGACCGACCAGACAGGATGGAAAACTTACACCCACAGCGGGATTCTCGCCGGAAGCCGTGGTCCGGACACGAAGTGGAGCGAATTCAACATCGGCCTGCTCGGCGACGGCGAACTCCTGATCGACGACATCAGCGTGATCGAGAACGGTTCGACGCAAAAACTCAGCAATATCGATTTCAGCAGCGGAGACACCGGGTGGCGATTCCGCGGCACGCACCGGCACAGCGAGATTATCGCTGAGCCCGAGGCACCCGGTAACCAAGTTTTGCGCCTTGTCGCCACTGGTGGCACCGGTCACATGTCGAATCAGATTGAGACCACGCTGCTGAGT
>Ga0307985_10000922_pt1 | contig 16852 bp, 16 predicted proteins | sample EllFjometageno80_FD_203155 | JGI IMG/M metagenome (GOLD analysis project Ga0307985, IMG submission 203155) | Marine microbial communities from Ellis Fjord, Antarctic Ocean - #80 | ecosystem: Environmental > Aquatic > Marine > Unclassified | place: Southern Ocean | collected 2014-10-09 | reverse complement strand
AGTAATTGATCAAGATATCAATGCAACTAGCTCTCAATTAAATGTAGCTAACTTAGTAACTGGTGCTTACCTAATGCAGGTTTCTGTAGACGGTAAAACAGCTACTTATAAAGTGTTAAAGAACTAAAATGTTAATGTTAGTTTTAGAACTTAATAAATATTAAGTTCTAAAGCCGCTCCTATTAAATTAGGGGCGGCTTTTTGATTTATTTCTTACACAGTGTATTTTTTTATTTTAATTCTTTTGTAAATAAAATATGATTTGAATGTCTTGTATCAAAAAACCCATATTAGTCACACTACTAACATTCCATGAGTAAATACTCTGATAAAGAATTAGACAATGCTATTGAAAGTCAATAATCCTAGAAAAGAAATAATAGAAAGTTATGTGAGACCAGTTCTTTATAAGGATAGTATCATCCATAATGGAATAGTTATAGTTAAATATAAAGCTTAGCTGAATAATGCTTAAAAAAAGAAAAAATGTGTACAATAAATAAAAAAAAGGAACTAGATTTCTCCAACTCCTTGCTAACTATAGTGACCACGGCAAGGTTTAAACATTTATTATATCACACCCTTAAAACACTACTAAAACTTAATAATATTGTTTTATAGCTTATAATAGAAGAGTTTATTAAAACACAATAAAGCAAAGGAAAACAAAAAGAGATTCAATAAGTGTGGACTTTAAGTGGATTTATTAATTATCTTTGTAATATTCAAATTTTAATTTTTATGAAAATCACACTTTATACCCAGTCCAAAAAAGATTATGCCCCTATCAATATAAGACTTCGAGATGGTCGCAAAGTAGATGCAAAGGCTTTAACTCCTTTTTTTGTTAACCCAGATAGGTTTAAAGATGGTATATTAAAACAACATCGCACTCCTGCGAGAGCAGATGCCAAAATTAAAAGGCAGATAAAAGAAAAAAATGATACTGTAATTAAGTTGCAAAATGATATAGATAACCTTATTAATGAAGTAAAGAAACAATTTAACAATCGTAATGATTACGAAACTATTAATTCTAGATGGTTAAAGAACATTGTAAACATTAAGAAAGAAAGAACCCCAACCAAATTAGTTAAATACTTTGATGTATATTTTAAAGACAAAAAGACATCATTAAGAAAATCAACTATAAAGAAATTAAAAACTTTTCAAAGTAGATTAAAAAAGTATGAAGCAAAAGAGGGTATTATATATATTGCAGAGATTGACAAAGGTTTTAAAAATAATCTCATAAAATGGTTAGATGAAGAAGGATATGCACATAACACTAAAGTTCAGACTTTTAAAGTTATAGTTACAATCTGTAACCACGCAAAAGAAAAAAACAAACCTACACACTCCGATTTGAGTTCTTTAATTTCTGGTTTAAAGTATCAATCAACAATACATATTTATTTAAACCTATCAGAGATTGAAAAGATTAAAGATGTTAAATTAGATGATCTTAGGTTAGATTATGCACGTGATTGGCTTTTAATAAGTTGTAATACCGCTCAAAGGATGAGTGATTTTTTAAAGTTCACTAAAAAGAATATAATTGAAATTGATGATGATTCATTCTTAGATATAAAGCAAGAGAAAACTGATACACCTGTCTACGTTTATTTAAATGATAATGTTAAAGAGATATTAGAAAAATATGATGGTGATTTTCCACCTATCTTTGCTAATAATGTTGGAAGTAATGAAACTATTTACAATAGATTGATAAAAAGAGTTTGTGAAAATGCTAAGATTAATGAAATTGTAAAAGCAAATTTAAGACAGACTAAAAACAATAGATACAGTGTTGTAGAAGTGCCTAAATACAAAGCTGTTTCTTCTCATATAGGCAGGCGTTCTTATGCTACTAATTATTATGGAAAGATGAGTACAGAATTACTTATGAGTGCAACAGGGCATAAGTCAGAAAGACAATTTTTAGCATATGTAAAACTTGCTCAAATTGATAGAGCAAAGGCTCTTGCTAAGGCTTATAAACAACTTTCAATGAATAAAGATGTAAAGCTATCAATCGTAAAAGAAAGTTCAAATAGTTGAAACAAAACTAAAACAAAGAGATGTTTAGTTCACCTAAAATACAGAAAGCAGGAGAAAAGCGAAACTCCTTCCGAAGTGACTATCAAAATCCTTCTTTGCCAATTTTCTAATATATTCTTGGTGTCACATCTGTTTATTTCAATTCCTCGTTTCGTCTTTTATTAGCCCCTTTAACTTTAATTCTTCTAACTTCTGTAATAGGCACACCATTATACTTCCTTTGATCGGTAAATGATGGGAGGCAGTTACTACCAATACTTTCAAAATACATATTAAGCTTTAGGTATTCATCACTAAGTATACAAACTGCCCAAGTTATATAAACACCATCCCAATCTAAAAGCCATTGTTCATACTCTTCTTTACATCTTCCTGTTAGCTCTAACTCATACTCTTCCTTCATAACTTTTTTCATATCTCATAGGTTTTTTTATGCCAAACAACATTCCCTTTTTCAGTAACACGACTGTCTAACCATTTTATTTGTTCTGTACCTGGGATACGGGTATTCAAATGAATTGCACCTCTATTATCCACCCCATAAATTAATTGCTCTTCAAGAAAAACATAATCTGCTCCATATTTAAAGGATTTAGCAATCAGTTTTTCTCTCACCCATTTCTCCAAGTGATATCCAGGGCTATTCATCTCGGATAATACATATAATTTACCATTGGTAACTCCACCTTTATTATAAGTTTTAATAAAAGTAGTTAATGTCCCGAATTTCATATTGATAGAGGCAACATTAATTATAAGAGAGACAAATGAGATTTGCATTGTCTCAGAGTCAATATAAGATACAGAGTTAGGCATAACATTATTTATTTAGTTGTTACGCATCAGTATTTAAGTACAAACAGAGTGATAATCATTTATTTTGACAGAACTGTCCGTATACTAAACCACCGTAGCTTTTGTGCTCGGTTGGTACGCTTTATTGCGTTCCTGATACTGGTGTAAAATTAGTAAATTAAATTGATTGAAGAACTATTTAATCAATACAAATTATTTAATTTCAGGTGTTTACATCATTGATATAAGGTGTTCTATTGTATTATCTTTTGTGCGTGACCATAGCTGTGGTAAAACGCTTGAAATGGCTTTAAAAGAGGGTTGTGGTGGTTGGGTTTTGGGTGTTAAAAACTATCTCATTTATGAAATATGATTTGAATGTCTTGTATAAAAAAAACCACCCTAAATTAATAGAGTGGCTCACAACTTTACACTTATAATTGGGAGTTATTTAATTCAAGTACAAATCCCCATTTCCACTCAAAAATGCTACTCTTTAATAAGATTCCTATTAAAAGTTCCTCTATTAGTTTCTATTTGTAAATAATACATTCCAGTAGCTAAATTTTCTACGTCAATAGTAGGGGTGTTGTTTTTGGAAACTAATTGTCCAAGATTATTTAATATCCTTACTTCTTTTAATAACACATTATCTGGGATATCAACTGTAACTATTCTGCTAGTTGGATTTGGGAATAAAACTATTTGTCGTTCCAGCTCTTCCCAATTATTGATGCTAAGATTGGGGTTAATATATTTCAAATTTGATTTAAGAAAAGATGAATTAAAAGGAATTCCAATACAGGTATTTACTTCAATAGAAACATAATACTCGTAGAAATTATTTAAAACATCTGCCTCAGTATCATTATATGAAGTATTGCTTGATGAAAGTGAAACAAGTAATTCATCGGCTCCACCGTTGGTTTGCTTATAAATACTATAGGTACTGAAATCAAAACCAATATATGGGGTCCAACTAAGATTTACTGAATAATCATTAGCAATACTGCTTTGAAGTAAGATAGTTTTATGATATGGTGAATATTGGGAAGTGGCACCACAAACATCTGTGGTGTTGATTTTATACCTATACGCTTGTTCATTGTTATTGGAAGAGGAGTCTAAAAAAGAATTCTCTGGGGGAACTATGTATCCAATTGTTTCATATACACCGCCAGTGCTAGTTTCTCTAAGCACTTCATAGGAATCTACATTAAGACCATCTACATTATATAAAAAAACTCTGTTTTTAGTTACTTCAATTTCATCACTACTTACATAACAGATTTCTGCAATGTCTACTTGTAAGGTTACCGTTACCGTTTGTATGTCAGTAGACTCAATACCACTTCCATCAACTAGTGTCCAAATCACTTGTGTAACTCCTATTGGAAACTCCGATGGAGCATTATTACTAATTGTTGCAACTCCACATCCGCCAGTAACTGTTGGTGTACCTAAATTGACATTTGTTGCGAAACAAGTGCTTGGGTCTGGTTCAATATACACATCATTTGGGGCTGTGATATTTGGTGAGTTAAATATAACGGTTACCGTTTGTATGTCATTAGACTCAATACCATTTGTATCAATTAGGGTCCAAACCACTTGGGTTTCACCTATAGGAAATTCAGATGGGGCATTATTGGTAACAGAGCTAACTCCACATGGAGCAATAATATTAGGTGCACCAAGATTCACATTTGTTGCTATACAAGTCCCCGAATCTGGGTCAATACTTACATCATCTGGTGCTGTGATTTGTAAAGAATAATCTTGGTCCCAAATTGTCCAACCTTTATTATTTATTAAATCTTCTCTTGCTGTAATATTACAATAGACTAAGTTATCGGCCCCCAAGGTTTTATCTACAAGATTCTGATTAACAAAAGCTTCCAACAAGGCATCATAATTGTTAACGTCTAAGCTAGAATTCTTAACAAAACCCTCAAAATTAACATTAGTATTGAATTGCCAATTACTGATATCTTGGTTAAAAGCAGTAGCATTCCAAAACATATGATCAATATAAGTTACACTGCTTACATCCCAAGAACTAATATCTTGATTAAAAGAAGAACCTACAAACATACCATGCATATCAGTCACGCTACTAACATCCCAAGAACTAATATCTTGGTTAAAAGGTGTATTAGCAAACATACCATCCATATAAGTTACATTACTAACATCCCAAGAACTAATATCTTGGTTAAAAGGTGTATTAGTAAACATTCCATCCATATAAGTTACATTACTAACATCCCAAGAACTAATATCTTGATTAAAAGCAGTAGCATGAAACATACGTCTCATATCAGTCACACTACTTACATCCCAAGAACTTATGTCTTGGTTGAAATCCATAGGAGAACCCCCTCCATGTAGCATAAAAAACATATTAGTCACACTACTCACATCCCAAAAACTTATGTCTTGGTTGAAAGAATACGCGTATTGAAACATCTGTCTCATAGTAGTCACATTACTAACATCCCAAGAACTAATATCACCATTAAAAAATTCATGTTCCCAAAATATATCATGCATCTCAGTTATCCCACTCGTACACGTACTATCAGCATTTGCATCAGTTATTTGCTCTCTGGTTCTTTTGGTGTAGGTAATTCCATTGACCACACCAGTATCTCCAACTGCAGCATCAGGACACATACAGGTAACACCATTAGTATTTAGATAAAAGTCTTGAGCTGATAGATTGGTTAGTCCAGTTAATGATAGTGCTAAAAAAAATAGTAGTTTTTTCATTTTTATTTAATTTAGATTATTGTATAATCCTAAATAGGTTTGAACTATAAATTTAATAATATTTTATTATTCACACAAAAAATATTAAGTGTATTATATCGCACCTATTTATTTTATATGATAAAAAAGGCTATCAACTTAATGATAACCCTACTTATAATTGGGAGAAAGAAACAAATTTATTTAATATAATCTAGTTAGTATGAATTTATCATTTCTATCACCAGAATAGGTACATACAATCGTATTGGTATCTTTTAAGCTATACTTTATTTTTACTGAATAACCATTTGCAGAATTATTTAGTGTTGTAGTGAATTTTGATTTACCCTGACTTGTAATTTCTTCAGGGATAACTCTATATTCTTCAAAGCTAGTATTGTAAATATCAAGAACAGCATACTCACTAGCTATTATAGTTGTTATGTATGACGAATCCTCAGATTCCCACATACCGTTAAATGATTCTTGAGCAGTTAGGGTCGATAATGTAACTAAAAATGATAATGCAATAAATAATCTTGTCATAAGTTTAATTTAAGGTTTAAATTAGTTTAATTAATTGTTTTAAAGCTAACGCTTGTGTTTTAGCAATATTGCATAACCATCTTTTTAATACACAAAGGATGAGGTGATTACGGCGATCTGTAACGCTAAATATAACACATTATTATACTAACTTTAACAAGTTTTTAACACCTTAGGTGTGTGTTGTTTGGATGTGTTAATGCTTAAATAATAAGTGATAAACAAAGCTTTAGTATATTTTATTTATTCATATGTTTCATTGCCTCCATTAAAACTTTTGAGTCCTTTTCTGCAGGAACTTCATCCCTATGAAAAAATCCAATTGGCACCTTGTTTGATGTTTTTAACGAATAACAATTAATATATATTTTTGCTAATTTCTCACCGCCTATAGAGTAGATATTATAACAGTCTATATGTCCTTTAATATTCGGTAAAGATATACTTGAAGCAGCAAATGCTGTACTTGGTTTTTTTGTTCCAACCTTAGATTGATCTTCATCTGATGTTCTTAGGTAATCAATAGAATTATAAGTAATATTTCCTGATTCAGATATGGATGTGTATTTATATCTTAATTTATCCATGTATGCCGGTATATTATCAATTCCATAAACAGGAATTGGATTAGACGACACAATACCAAATTCTCCCTCTCCATTTGGGAATTGATCCAGAAAAACAACGTTCTCATGTTCGGAGGAAACAATCATACTATGCATCTTGCTTTTTGATTCATGAATAATAGTTTTTTTTCTTAATTTTTGCATAAACATTATATTCTTCTCTGCTTGTGACTTTCTTTTAAAAATATCAAATGTTCCCATAATTAGTTGTTTAAAATATATTATCTATTTAGTACTGTAGTCTGTTTGCAATAAATATAATTATCTGTGATCATGTTACTTAAAGAATTTTAAGTGTATCGTATTACACCTATTATTTTTATATGGTTAATGAGAAAAAGATTGCAATTAAGTAAATGGCTTTGATGTGTTTTCTTTAATAGTTCTTATCTCCTCTAATTCTTCTTCTGTTTAATCCTAACATTTCCTTCATTGCCCACTCCAGCTCTAGTTTTCTTTTCTTCTCTGCCTCTTCTTTACTTAATGGTTTTGGTTTCCTAGAAACTTTTATCTCATCTAGAAGATTATCTAATTCATTACAAATGTCTTGTGCTGATATTTGTTCTTTATCAAAATGGCTTCTTTGCTTTTCTATTTCTTCAGCTCCAGCTTTATTTCTTTCTAAAACTACTTTACTATCAAAAGGTTCTCCTTTTACTTTTATTAGAGTCTTTCTAAATTTAAAATACTTTCTAATTTTATCAATCAACTTAGTTTCAGTCATAATCAAATATTCATACAATTATTAATCAGGATACAGCCCTCTATATATAAGTAGTTTGTCAAGCCCTAAATTCGTTAAAAATCAAATTTTATTGATAATAATTAAATTAATACACTTATTAACAGATAATAACATAAAACTTTAACATTAATTAACTATATTATTATGAATAAATCAATATAAAAACAACCAAATAAGTACATTATTGACCCTTAAGCAGGTGTTTCAAAGTTAAAACACTTATTAAAACTACAGTTAATTACAAATCAAGTTTTAGCTCCTTTTCTTTTCTGCTAAATATTTAAATTGCCTTATAAATTACTTATTGAAAGGGATTATATCATTAATGTAAGGTGTTCTATTGCATTATATTTTGCAAGTGACCATAGTTGTGGTAAAAGGCTTAAAATGACTTTAAAAGAGGCTTGTAGTGGTTGGGTTTTGGGTGTGAAAACTCTCTCATTTATGAGAAAGCTTAATTAAATTTTAGTGTGTTAGGGGGGCTATTCTCGAGTATTAATTTCTAGTTTTTAGATTAACTTAAACATTTTTTTACCGTGTCTTTCTATGAAGATTTTAGTAGCTTCCTCTTGTGAGCTAGAGGTGTGTGATAAGCCTTTGCCTGTAGCAATAAACTTACAATTATCTACTGTTCTAGCAACACTTAAAGGTTTCTTGTCTATTGCCTTAGCAATTTGTTTCATTAGTGTTTGCCATTCCACTCTACTAAAATTAGCGTTTGTTTGCTCTAAGACATACAGGTTGTCTTCCACAGACCACTTGTCATTTGGTACTTTATTCATTTTTTTGATGCCTATTACTAGGGCTTTGTTAGTTGTGGGATTATTGCCCTATATGATAGTTCCTTATAATATAATTACACGTTTAATTCATTTGTCTTTTTAATTAAGGTGTACAGTTAGTGAAGTTAGGTTTTGGTTCTGTCCAAGCAGTAGCACCATCACTAAAATCATCACAAACTTTAACACCATCAACACTCCAAGAACTTAAGTCTTGGTTAAAATAATTAGCTCTATAAAACATCTCAAACATATTAGTCACATTACTAACATCCCAATCACCTATATCTTGGTTAAAACGTCGATTTTGAAAAAACAGCATACTCATATTAGTAACACTACTCACATCCCAATTACCAATAGGTTGGTTAAAAACAGCATCTCCAAACATACTATTCATATTAGTAACATTACTCACATCCCAATTACCTATTGGTTGATTAAAAGAAGATGCATCAAAAAACATCATTCTCATATTAGTAACATTACTAACATCCCAATTACCAATAGGTTGGTTAAATGAAGAAAATATAAACATAGCCGCCATAGTAGTAACATTACTTACATCCCAATCTCCTATGGGTTGGTTGAAAGCAGTACCCCCAAACATACCACTCATATCAGTCACATTACTTACATCCCAAGAACTTAAATCTCTGTTAAAAAAAGCACTGTTAAACATCCCATTCATAGTAGTAACACTACTAACATCCCAAGAACTTATATCTTGGTTGAAAGCAGATGCATATTGAAACATTTGTTTCATATCAGTCACACTACTCACATCCCAACTATTAATATCTTGGTTAAAATTAATAGCCCGACTAAACATACCACTCATATCAGTCACATTACTCACATCCCAAGAACTTATGTCTTGATTAAAAGTAGTAGCCTCATCAAACATATTTGACATATCAGTCACTTTCGTAGTAGCTAATTTGGTTACATCTTCTTCATTAGCAACCATCTCTCGTAACATAGCCTCATTAACAACAGTATACGTAACACCATTTACCACTCCTGTATCTCCTACTTCTGCACATTCTTTAGCTTTTATAGTTACTCCATTGTCAGCTAAATAGACAGGGTTATCTCCGTCACAAGCAGATGGGACGTTTGGAGTATCATCACTACTACAAGCAACGATTAAGATTGTTAAGACTAAATAGATTAGTTTTTTCATAATTTTATTTGTTTTAATTATATAATCCTAAACAGGATTCAACTATAAATTTAATATTTTTCTATTAGTTGCTATAATAATAATAATAGGTGTATCGTATTGCACCTATTATTTGCACTTGATTAATCCCACTAAAAATAATGCATTGGTTTAGTAATTTTTATGATATTTATCATAAGGCAAACCATAAAAAAAAGCCACCCTAAATTAATAGAGTGGCTCACAACTTTACACTTATAATTGGGAGTTATTTAATTCAAGTACACTAGCTGATTAGTATTTACACTTCAGGTTCTCTGCCTGGCACGCCCATAATATGCTGGGTCAACAAAAAGACTAACATTTGTAATATCACCCGTAATAACTCCCGAAGTATAATTAATAGTATATGTTATAGTATCACCATCTGAACTTGCTCCTGTAATAACTACTTCAACTTCCTTTATTTCATCTCCATCCATCCAAGTTAATACTGCATTAGGTGGGTCAGTTTTAAAGCTATTTTCACTTGTTTCATCCCAAAGTGAAGCAAACTGCTTACCACTCATATAAACATAATCTCGATGAGGGCTATCAGTAAATGCAAAAATGTCATTTGTTACAGGTATCACAATAGTTGTGGTATTAGTTACTTGAGCATTGTCAGCTGTATGAACGAATAACCAAGATTCTTTAGAGTTTGAGGTGTCATTACAGTTACAAGAAACGATTAAGACCGTTAATACTAAATAGATATATTTTTTCATTGTGATTGCTTTAATGCTTCTGTAAATATAATAAAATAGGATTTGAAGGTCTTGTATAAAAAAAACCACCCTAAATTAATAGAGTGGTTCACAACTTTACGCTTATAACTGGGAGTTATTTAATTTATGAGGTCTTTTATATTTATCAAAAAAAGAAGTCTTAAAAGTAAACCAAAATTTAGTATTAAAGTAAATATTTAACACAAAGTAAACCGACACCACCAAGAACAATTGCATAAGGAAAAGCCATTTTTACCATTTTACCATACGATAGATTAATTAAAGGCGCTAATGAAGATGTCAACAAAAATAAGAATGCTGCCTGACCATTAGGAGTTGCAACACTCGGCAAATTTGTTCCTGTGTTAATTGCTATCGCTAATTTTTCATATTCACCTCTAGTTAAGTCACCAGCTTCAAATGCAGCTTGCACTTCATTTATATACACCGTAGCCACAAAAACATTATCACTAATAGCTGATAAAATTCCATTAGCTATATAAAACATGGTCGGCTGGATTGAAGCATCCATAGCTAGAGCATAATCAATAATGGGCTTAAATAAATGTTGGTCATGTATCATTGCAACAATAACAAAAAACACTACTAATAATGCAGTAAATGGTAAAGCTTCTTCAAAGGCTGGACCTATTTGGTGTTCATCTGTTATGCCCATAAATGCCGTTTGGAGTATAATTAAAGCTAAACCTATAAACCCTACAGGAGCAAGATGTAATGCTAATCCTATAATCAATAAAACCATTGCAGCAGCCTGTATTATAAGTTTTTGTTTCTCTTTTTTAGTTCTTTTATCATCTTCTATTTTAGTGTAGTTTTCAATTATATTACGAGCGACTTCTGGTAATTTTGCTCCAAAACCAAACAGCTTGGATTTTTCAAGAAACACTGTAGTTAGTAAGCCTGCAAAGAATACCGGAATTGTAATAATCTTCATTTGCAAAAAGAACTCAATAAAATCCCAACCCATTTTTTCTCCGATTAGTAAATTTTGAGGCTCACCAACTAAAGTCATTACACCTCCTAGCGCTGTACCAACCACACCATGCATTATTAGGCTACGTAAAAAACTACGGAATTGCTCTAAAGTTTCTCCACTTAGCTGTTTTCGATCTAGTATTCCATCTTTATCCAAATCGAGATTACTAGAATGAATTTTATGATAAACCCCATAAAAACCAACACCTACACTTATTAAAACTGCAGTAACCGTTAATGCATCTAAAAAAGCGGATAGAATAGCTGCAAGAATGACAAACAAAAGAGATAATGCCATTTTTGATTTCACCTTTGTAAAAACCTTACTAAAAATAAACATTAGCAACGGCTTCATAAAATATATGGCCGCGACCATAAACATTAATAATAAAATCACTTCTAAGTTTTGTTCTACTTCATGATATGCGTTTTTGGCATTGGTAAGGTTTAACATTAAAACTTGAATAGCCAACAGGCCTCCAGATATTAATGGGTAACACTTTAAAGCCATTGCGAGAGTAAATATAAACTCTGCAATAAATATCCAAGAAGTTATGGTTGGTCCTAATGTAAAATAGGATATGATATTAAATATTAAAAAGCCAATTATTGTGTATTTATACCATTTGGGACTATCCCCTAAGAAATTTTTGAGCATTTTGTAAGTTTTTGATTGTTAATTTGAAATCCAACAGAAAATAAAATCTTCTTTTGGTTAATAAAATTTTAATTAGCAAGGGTTTTTCTGAAATCTGTATTAAAGAACAAAGCAAATTGTAAATACCACTTTCCAGAATTACTTAATTGTTGATATAACATACCTGTTTGTATACTTATATCCTTATTTATCTGATACCCTAAAGCTCCATAAAGTCGATTCCTATCAAAAAAAGATTCTTTAATATTGATAAAAATTTCATCATAAAAACCTAAAAATAAAGTTCCTTTTTCAATAACTGGTTTGTTAAGAGGCACAAAAAGCATCAACCGGTAGCGCAACCTATTCTTATAATCTTGATTCACCCATCGCTGTTCAACTCTGTAACGATGTTCAAATTTCATTCTTCCTAATTTATTTGTTAAGATAAATTGTTGCCAGATTCGGTGTTCTTCAAACTCTGGAGAATTTTGTTCAGATTCATATACATACGATGGTATATACGCGTATCCGGCAGTAGCAGTTGCTTTCTCAGAAAAATGATAATTTAATCCTGCTCGAAGTAATAACTGCTCTACATTATTTGGTGTTATAGTATGGTTTCTAAATTGTATTTCAGTATGAATACTAAAATTATCACTAATTCTATTTGTGCCAAAATACATTAACCAATTACCAACCTTATCCTCTTGAGAATAAGACATAATCGGAACTAGAAACAGTAAAAAAATACTGTTTCTAGCTAATTTATTTATAAGGTTCATCTTATTACAAAAAATTTACTTTTCCTGTAGAAACATCATAAATAGCTCCAAATATTTCAATAGTACCTTCCTTTTCTAATTCAGATAATATGGAGCTTTCCTTTCTAATTCTATCAATTGATAATTCCACATTAAGTACGGCAACATCTTCAATAGATTTATCATCCATTTTAGAAACATTTGCCTCTACAGCTACAACAGCAGGTTTAATTTTCTGCAACAATGGCGTAATATTTCCTAATTCTACATGATTACAAGCAGCTGTAACTGCACCACATTTAGTATGACCCATAACAACTACTATTTTTGATCCTGCAACTTTACAAGCATATTCCATTGAACCTAAAACGTCTTCATTAATAATGTTTCCAGCAACACGCACACTAAATATATCTCCTATTCCTTGATCAAAAACTAATTCTGCAGGTACTCTAGAATCAATGCAACTTAATATTACAGCAAATGGGTACTGTCCTTCACTAGTTTGAAAAACTTGTTCTTTCAGGTTTCTAAGTGCTTTTAAATTTTGCACAAACCTGTTATTCCCTTCTACTAAAATTGCGTGTGCATCATTAGCAGTTAGGTTATCTTGTGTTATTTTTGTTTGAGTATTCATTTTTGTTTTTTTTTAATTATTATTTTCTTTTATCCACCTAATACACTCTTTAAAATTGCCAAAAATTTGTTCTTCTGGTATTAAATCTGGTATTAAATCTATTTTTTCCATCAAATATCTAGGCTGATCAATAATATTCACTAATAATATTCTCTTCCCTTCTCTTACTAAATCTATCAAAACATCTTCCATTGCATAGAGTCCAGATTGGTCTATATATTGCATTCTTTCCATCCTAATTATAATGGTAGAAGCTGTATCTGGAATTTGTTTTATCAATTGTTGAAAATCACTTGTAGATCCAAAAAACAAGGGGCCTTTGATATGCTTTATAAAGACTTTCCCTTCTATGTTCGCAGGAAAATCTACTTCATCTGGCCAAGCTTTTTCTTTCTTAAATGAAGTAATATTAGATTCTTTTGCTGTAAGATCTCCTATTTTTTTCATAAACATTAAAGATGCAATTATGAGTCCAATTCCAACAGCATAAACTAAATTCCATACAGATGAAAGAACCATTACAATTAACATTATAGTCACCTCTGGTCTTGGCATTTTTGGTATCGCTTTTAAGCCTTTATAGTCCATTACACCTATACCAACCGTAATTAATATACCCGCTAATACAGCCGCAGGAATTTGCGAAGCAACAGGACCTAATGCTAGTAGAATTACTAAAAGAAGTACTCCTGACAACATACCAGAGAGTCTTGTTTTCCCTCCAGCATTAATATTTACTACCGTTCTAATTGTAGCTCCCGCTCCCGGAATACCTCCAAAAATGGCTCCAATACTGTTACCAATCCCTTGCCCAATTAATTCTTTATTAGGTTTATGCTTGGTTTTAGTCATATTATCTGCAACGACGGATGTTAACAACGAGTCTATCGCTCCTAACAACGCCAATGTTAATGCGGTAAAAATATAAGGGGTAATGCTACCTAAACTAAATCCAGTAAATATTTCAAGGTTTGGAATGGGTAATCCACTAGGAATTTCTTCAATAGGTCTATAATCGAGTCCAAAACCAAATGCGATTCCAGACATCACCAATAAGGCAACTAATGTACTTGGAACTACTTTGGTAATTCTTTTAAAACCATAAATAATTAAAATAGTACCTAAAGCCAATAATAGTTCTAACCAGTTGATGTTTCCTAATGCTCTTGGCAACACTTTTAATGAACCCAAAACTCCTGACGCTTCTTTACTTGCAAGAGTTTGTGATTCTTTTAAAATTTGAGTTTGAGTTATTTTTTCAGCTCTCTTTACTGTCTCTTTAAAATCCTCTAAAACCAATATTCCTTCCCCTGCTTCTTCTTTTAAAATATTATCTAAAATTATTTCTTCCGCTTGAGGTTTAAATTGATTAACAAACTCTGCATCTTCTTTGGGGTAATAACCAACAGAAGGAAGTATTTGAGTTACCAAAATTATAACCCCTATCGCAGTCATAAATCCTGAGACTACAGGATATGGAATGTATTTTATATACTTTCCTAAACCTATTAATCCGAGACCAACCTGCATTAAACCTGCTAATAAAAAAACAGTTAAAATAGCAGGTAATGCTTTTGAGATGTCGCCTTCAAAAGAAGTAACTATCCCCGCAATTACCACCATACTAACTGCTGTCATTGGAGCAGTTGGTCCAGATATTTGAGTATTGGTGCCTCCAAAAAGCGCCGCAAAGAAACTGACAAAAATGGCTCCATAAAGACCCGCACTTGGGCCAAGTCCTGAACTTACACCAAAGGCCAATGCAAGAGGTAAGGCAACTATTCCTGCGGTTATTCCGCCAAATAGATCCCCCTTAAAATGTTTAAAATTAAATAGGTTTTTCATGTTTATTATATATATCACATAAAACTCCAAATTTATATTATGTTTTTTGAAGCTTATGTGAAATGTTAATTAATTATTAAATTTAATAATCTAAAAACTATATAATGTATTCGGGAGGTGGTAATACTATTTTTGAATAGTGATTTGAGTTATTCTCTATATAATAATAATAAAATGAAGATTTTTTAATTAAAGCCTTTAATGAATAAGAAAGTTGGATGATTTTTTCTTCAATATCTTTCTCTGATTTTTCAGATTTTTCAGATTTTTCAGATTTCTCTTTCTCAGTGGTGTCAATATATATATAAGTATCTGTTTCAGTTAATAAATTAACAACTGAAGGCGCCAATATTGAAAATATCAATACTGAAGAAAGCATTATATATACAAACGATTTTAGCATAGCCGCGAAAATAATATTTTATTCTTATTAATCTTCTTTATGAATTGTTAATTTTCAATTTATTCTCTATTTGTTTACGCTTACTTAACAATTTATTAACATTGGTGTTGGTATTCTAACAATACGTATTTAAACCACATAAAAAAATAAAATATAAAAAAAATCTCACCTCGAGCCTTTAGGGTATATGATAAATACACCACAGAAAGTTCAAAAGGAAAAGTGACTTTTTAAAGTGATCCTATCTAGTTGAAATTAATTCAGGATCAAATGTTTTGAACTTTTGTTTGGGGTGTCACGACTCAGGTTTTAAAGGACTGTGTTTTACCTATCTGATATTAGTATACGTCTTTGGCAGAATGATAAACAAAGCATATTAATAGTATGATTTTAAACCCTCATTTAAAAGGTTACACTTTTTCCTTGCTTAATCATTTTAATTAACATAAGTTTGTAACTTAATAGAGCAATCCTTTATTACATTACACTATGAAAGCAATTTATGTTAGAATTTCGACATCATCCCAATCTTTAGAGTCTCAGTTAAAAAGAGATCATCCAAACCTTAAAACCTTTATAGATGTTTGTAGTGGCTCAATACCCTTTGCAGATAGAAAGAATGGTGTTAAGTTATTAAGTAGTAAGAGCGTCACTTCAATACAAGTGAGAGAGGTTTCTCGCTTAGGCAGGAATCTAAAAGACATCCTTAATACTATTGAGCATTTTACAAATAAAGGTGTCAGTATATTTATTGAGAATCAAGGACTCCATACTTTAATTGATGGTAAAGTAAATCCATCAGCTACTTTAATTATCTCAATGTTTGGAGCAGTTGCAGAGTTAGAGAGAGATTTATTAATTGAGCGTACAAAAATTGGAGTAGCTATAGCAAAAGGAAAAGGTAAGTATAAAGGAAGGAAAAGGGGAGCAGTTAGCGACCTAATGACAAAGAATGTAACTCTTATTTCAGCTATTCAGTCAGATTTAGATAAAGGTTTATCCATTACTGATATATCTAAAAAGCATGATGTAACAAGACAAAGGATTTACTCCTACCTAAATAAAGAACTAATTGTAAAGGGATAGTTAATACAGCATTAGGAGGTCGAACTGAAAGCTGTTAGTAGTGTCAGTACTAATATATTTATGCTCGCGACTCAGGACTTTAATGACTGTGTTTTACCTATCTGATATTAGTATACATTAGACTGCAGTTTTGATAGAGTTGTAAACGGTTAAAATCTGTGATCATATAGCCCGTAACTATTATGATTAGGTTAGTCATTTCTATTTAAGAATGAGCCAACTTAATTAAAGCGTAGTTAATCATCA
>Ga0307985_10000918_pt1 | contig 16867 bp, 15 predicted proteins | sample EllFjometageno80_FD_203155 | JGI IMG/M metagenome (GOLD analysis project Ga0307985, IMG submission 203155) | Marine microbial communities from Ellis Fjord, Antarctic Ocean - #80 | ecosystem: Environmental > Aquatic > Marine > Unclassified | place: Southern Ocean | collected 2014-10-09 | reverse complement strand
TCTAGCCAAGTACGTGTCTTTGTTTCCTAGCCTTGCTTTGATTATCCATGCGGTAGACTCAGGCCCAGAGGGAGAGGTAGGCATAGCGTCCGCGCATAAAGCACTTGCATGGTGCGAGTATTTAGAAAGCCACGCTAGGCGAGTGTATGCGCTTGTGGATAGCCCTATCGATAGCCCCACGGCTTTGCAGAAACGATTGCATGATATGACTAATCCTTTCCGCATTAGTGCGATTAACAACCGCGACTGGCAAGGTTTAACAACGACCGAGCAAATACACGAGGCATTAGATAGTCTATGCAAGCATGGGCACCTTCAAAAGGTAGTCAGTGGCGCGCATAAGCCGGCAACCGACTATTATAAGCACCCGGACTACTGCAATGGTTAATAAATAAATAAACTGTAGCCCTAATTTGCACCTATATTACCGATATTACTCTCAAGGCCATTAGTATTATCGGTAATATAGGTGCAAAAGTGGAGTAGAGATTAAAAAATTCTTTTTGCGCAAAAGTAATGATGGCTATACCTACTCGTTAGATCCAATGGATCGAAGGTATGGAGATACGACTGCAGGCTTAATGACAAGCGAGTGCCCATACTATAGGTTCCTACCCTGATAGGGTTTTACCCAGATTTCACGGACAGGTTAATTGAGTAAGAGTGAGTGATCTTTGCATGCTCAAGCTTGCTTAATTGATTGCAGATCGCACTTGGCTTCTTTTGCTAATAAGTTTGCTAGAGATCTAAGGTGATAAAACGATGGCTGGCTTTCTCCAGTGAATCTTGCCAACTCTCTTGATTCCTTAAACATAGTGATCAATCGTCTTGCAGTTACTTCCGCAAAGTGATCCTTAGTTTTTCCTACACGCTTTTTCTTGGGCCAATATAAAATTAAATAAGGGCATTCCCTATTTTTAAAAACCTGCGCTCGTGCAGTACGCATCAGTTGCATCAATAAGTCATAGTCGGGGACATTCGACTGAAGTCTTGCTGTTTTGGCATCGCCTTTTTTGGGCTTGGCTCTTTCAAATATTTTTTTGAGTAAGTTGTCTTCTAAGTTTTCGCTCAACTTGAGTTTGCATATATCCCCTTCTTGCATGAACGTAGTTGGGGTAAACTCAGTTAAATAACTCCTGTGAAATGTTAATGCTTGGTGAACGATATAGCTCAGATGAGCTTCTTAAGACTGGCGTTGCATAGAAGGTCTCAGAAGATGCTACATTGTTAGCCGATACCAATATGGATGCAGAAAAGCTTGCCTTGCTGCCGTCACTGTCGCTACATGCCATGAAACGTGTTTTAAATCAAACGGCATTAACTGGTGTTAATGCCACAATTTCATTGGAACGTGAAGCCACTATCAGTGGATTTATGGACCCTGGAACTCCCAAGCTGCTTAAACTGTTTTCATGAGATAAATGCAACTTTTGGGTAGTGCCGGTAGATATCTTTTGGGCAGGATTAATTGGTTGGTGGGTTCTTGGCCCAAGAATACTAAGCACTGATAGACAGCCCCAATACTTTGGGCCCTCGACCAAATTTTCCAAATTTCACATCACAGGTTATTATTTCCCCTGTGTGAAAAGTCTGCACATTCTCCAACGTTGTGCTAATAATTCGGTGACGTAAATTTTTTGGTTTAACATTATGACTCGACTCCTTTAAACAGAACATTCTGGTCAAGAAGGTAAAGAGAGAAAAAGGGTAAACTGGCTCCCCCAAGCGCGCGTGCACCATGACCTACCATGCCTTCTAGAATGGCACACGCACCATTCCCGCGCGTATCCAGTTTATCCACTTCAACTCGAATGGCGGCCACTATTCTTTGACGAATATCAGTAGGAAGGGCTCCATCAACCACCGCTGCTTGAAAATCAATAACTGAACATGATGCGACAATAGCCCAAGCCAGGTGGCGTGCCGTATCTTCTATCCACTCATCAACAAGTGACCCAGGTAAGTGCCAATTTTCGGGTTCATGCCATTGTTGTGACAGGTTAAAACCTTCTGCTTTTAAACGCATTTCTAGTGTGTAGATAGACGCATGGTCGATAAGGGTGGTTATTTTCCCATCGGGTTGCATAATCGGCATCGGGCCAAACCCACCAGCATTACCAGTTCTCCCAGAATACAGGCCATGGTTTAACACAATGCCACCACCTATAAATGTGCCTATAAAAAAGTACACAAAGTCGGTCAGTTCTTTGCCGCGGCCGAACACCAGTTCTGCGCCACAAGCTGCAGTAGCATCATTTTGGACACTGACAGGTAGATTAGTTGTCGCTGCCAGTTCTGAACTAAAGTCCAGGCCTTTCCACACTTCAATTGCATATTCTGGAGCACCAATTTTTTCAGCCCAATCCCAGAGTTGAAACGGCATGGAAACACCAAGACCTACTACATGTTTTTGCTCGAGGGGCGATAGTTGATCAGCAATTTCAGAAATTCCATTTTCCACAAAAGTAATGATTTCTGAAGGGGTGGCATAGGCAAAAGCCTTGCTGATTAACTTTCGTTGGTGGCCAAGGAAGTCGACTAATACAAGGTCGGCGCTTCGGCGTCCAATTTTTAATCCAAACGAAAATGCCCCGTCAGGATTAAGGCGCATCGGGATAGAAGGCTGACCAACCTTCCCACGCTTTGGCTCACCCTTGAGCAACAGTCCATCGTGCTCTAATGAGCGCATGATTACAGAAACTGTCTGTGCAGAAAGTCCTGATCTACGGGCAATCTGAGATTTAGCAAGGCTGCCGTGGCGGCGTACAAGGGTTAAAACAAGGCGTTCGTTATAGTCCCGAACGTGGCTTTGGTTTACGCCACCACTGAGGTCAGTTATCTTTGTAGACGGTTTTTCTAACATTGGAAAAATAAATCATCCTCTAATTTCAACAGCATCTAGCCACAGAGAAATATAATCGGTTATGTAAGACAACAGTGCACGAAATAAATAAATAAATCAACATGATTTATTTATTGACGTCATGTTGGAATTCGTGAGATTATTCTTGAGGTGAGTGGCTGTTCTAAACAAATTTAAGGATTGAAAAAGCTTGATTAATTCAGGTATACAGGACTTTTAAAATTGGTTTATTGATAGATTTCTGCAACATAGATTGAAGCGAAAAACTTCAAAAATCCGTGCATTGCGCAGCCACATATCTAGCGCTTACTAGGTTCTCAAAACTTCATCCGAGCGACATGCAAGTTACTTAGCACCAATCGTCAGGTATTTTTTTGTATAAGTCCATTTTAACCCGAGTAAGTAGCTGTCTCATCTAAGTAATATTAGGCTGCATCAAACTTAATTGAAACAATTCCAATCCTAATAAAAGAGAGACGAAATAACAATGAATAAACTACAACAACTTAAATCGATGACCACAGTAGTCGCTGATACAGGCGACTTAGAAGCCATTAAAAAATACCAGCCACAAGACGCAACCACTAACCCCTCTTTGGTGTTAAAAGCGGCACAAATGCCTCAGTATGCACACCTGTTAATTGAAGCTAAGGAATGGGCATCAGCGCAAGGTGGCAATAGCCAAGCGCAAATGGATAACACCTGTGATTACCTAGCCGTAGCCATTGGTAAGGTGATTCTTAGCGCTGTGCCCGGCCGTATTTCTACAGAAGTAAATTCTCGCTTGTCTTTCGACACAGACGCTACCGTAGCCCGAGCCCTTAAAATTATTGATTTATACCGTCAACAGGGTGTCAGCAAAGACCGTGTATTGATTAAGATAGCCTCTACATGGGAAGGCATTCAGGCAGGCAAGAAACTTGAAGAGCAAAGTATCAACTGCAACCTAACGCTATTATTTAGTTTTGCCCAAGCCATTGCCTGCGCAGAAGCAGGTGTTTACCTAATCTCGCCATTTGTAGGCCGCATTATGGATTGGCACAAAGCTGCAATGAAGGTAGAAGGTTTTGCCCCTGCAGAAGATCCTGGCGTTATTTCGGTGAGCAAAATATTTGATTACTACAAGCAACATGGCTACAAGACTGTAGTAATGGGTGCGAGCTTTAGAAACACACAAGAAATTGAACAGCTAGCCGGTTGTGACCGTTTGACTATTAGCCCTGGCCTAATGCAAGACCTAGCAGACGATACAGGTGAGCTGATTCAACAACTAAACAGTAAGCAAGTAGTAGAAGTTCAACCCAAGTTAAGCCTTAACCAAGCGGACTTCCGTTGGATGCATAATGAAGATGCCATGGCGACAGAAAAGCTAGCGGAAGGTATTCGCAATTTCACTAGGGATCAAGAGAAGTTAGAGGCTCTGCTAAGATAGCATTGCTACTAGTTCGATACTTGACCGGTGGTATGGCAAACCACCAATAGCCACATCGCTCGAGCTTGCCCCATCTTAGCGCCTACGAAAATAGACTTGGTTAGTTATAAAGGCTGAGCTCGAGTGAGTATTGTGCCTGCAGTCTGATTAATAAGCCTTACAGCTATTACCACGAATGCAATAATGACCGTTGCCAAGGTTGTGGGTGGATGAGTGAACACAACGTATGGCGCACTCCGCGTATAGTGTTTTCATAAGATAAATACCATCTTTGGCTATGCTTGATTTGGCATTGTATATGTTACGTCTATTTGGCGGCGACGGTTGGTATATTTTGTCTACGACCCATGGGTTTGATCGGTGGTGGCCCCAGAATTTTGAGCACTGGCAGGCAGGCGGCTCCAATAGACTGGGCCATTGAGCCAAGTTCGCCAAGTTTCACATCACAAGTTATTATACCCTCTATGTTAAAACTATTCACATGCATCAACGTTGTGTCAATAATTCTGTTAAGTACAGATTTTGGTAATGCACCGTCTAGAACGATGGCCTCTATATCTATGAGTGACCAAATCCCAATGAAGCACTGAGCTAACGCTTGTGAGCAGTCTTCAATCCATTCGTCTAAGCATTTGTTTGTCTCAGTGCACGTGATTGACTCTAACCCAGCCAGGTCCAAATCTAAGCCATTTTTATTGGCATGCTCAATAAGTGAATATAATGATGCTCTGCTTAGAAGTTGTTCGAATGGTTGACCTGAATTTTGTGCATTTGGCAGTCCGGAGCGAGAGACTGGAAAAGGTGCCAGAGCGGCTGTATTTCCGTGAGTACCTGTTCGGAGTGTTCCATCAATCACCAACCCTCCACCAATTAAAGTGCCAATATTCACATAAAGAAAATCTTTATGAATTGCACCTGTGCCAAATGTTAATTCACCTAGCGCAGCTGAAGATCCATCATTTTCAACTGTCAGGCCTTCTACACCAGGGATGTCGAACAAACTTGTAACGAGGTCAGAGCCCCAAGGCGTGTCAACAGTATTATCTGGCTGGAAAATAGGCTGCCAACCTTCCCAAAAATAGGGCGTGGATATGCCCACACCTACAATATGTCGTCCCTGAAGATGTTCTGACTTAAGGAAGGTATCTAACTCTTGTTGGCTCAGCGCTTTAAGTTTTTCTTTTTGAAGAAACCCAATGGGCATTGTGACGCTCTCGAGAACATTTCCTGTGATTTCAACTGCCACAAACTCAAGCCGACGGCGCCCAACATGAATGCCAACAAATATGTTTTTGTCTGAAATGCTATAAATAGTGGCGGGTTGTCCGCGTGGGCCTTTGCGCTTTTCTTCATCTTCTTGAAGGTAGCCTAATTGACAGAGTCTTCGTACGATCTGTGTAACTGCAGGGTGAGACAATTTTACACGCAATGATACGTCTGCCTTTGAAGCTCTCTTTTGGAGCCTAAATTCGTTAAATACTCTTTTTTGATTCTCGTCGAGGCGCATCAATGAAGTCCCTTCTAGTGGCCGTTAGTATCACATTTCTAGGTTACTAAACCTTTGAATGGCAATTTAATGATAACTTCAAACATCATGCAATTAATTTTTAACAAAATCAGTTGTTCATGTATAAGTAAGTTAAGAATAGCCCCATATATTTATTAAAGCAACTAACATTAATTATTGACAAAGGTAAAGCCTTGAGTTTAGTATTGAGCATCGACTAAGTGGTCGAGGAAAGAAAACAACAATAAATCCAAATCCTCCGGAGGAATTATGATGAAATTAAAGAATACCCTGCTTACTGTGGCGGCTGTTTCTGCAGTTAGTGCAGTTGGCGTGCAGGCAGCCGAGATCACAGTTGCTACTGTAAACAACGGCGACATGATTCGCATGCAAGGCTTAACTGCCGATTTTACGGCTAAAACGGGGCACACTGTTGAGTGGGTCACACTTGAAGAGAATGTACTGCGTCAGCGTGTAACTACGGATATCACTACAAAAGGTGGTTCTTTCGACGTTATGACGATAGGTATGTATGAAACACCAATCTGGGGTTCAAATGGCTGGCTTGTTCCGCTAGATGACCTTTCAGACGACTATGATGTTGCCGACCTCCTCCCTGCAATGGCTGGTGGTTTGTCGCATGATGGCACACTCTATGCTGCACCATTCTATGGTGAAAGTTCAATGGTTATGTACCGCACAGACCTTATGGCAGCTGCGGGTATGGAAATGCCAGCTGCACCTAGCTGGTCGTTTATTGCCAAAGCGGCCCGTGCTATGACTGACCGAGACAACGAAATTTATGGTGTTTGTATCCGAGGAAAGGCTGGCTGGGGTGAAGGTGGAGCCTTTATTACAGCAATGTCTAACTCGTTTGGTGCGCGTTGGTTCGACGAAGAGTGGAATGCACAATTTGATACACGCGAGTGGTCAGATACGCTTAATTTCTACGTTAACATGATGAATGATGCAGGCCCTCCTGGTTTTGCAACTAATGGCTTTAACGAAAACTTGTCGCTCTTCCAACAAGGTAAGTGTGGCATGTGGATTGACGCTACTGTTGCAGCTTCGTTCGTAACTAACCCTAAAGACTCTAGTGTTGCAGACAAGGTTGACTTTGCTCTAGCTCCAGACAATGGTTTGGGTGTACGCTCTAACTGGCTTTGGGCATGGGCTCTAGCAATTCCTGCTGGCACTCAGCAAGAAGCTGCCGCTAAAGAGTTTGTTGAATGGGCCACTAGTAAGTCTTACATTGAGCTTGTAGCAGCCAAAGAAGGCTGGGCGAACGTACCTCCAGGTGCACGTACTTCACTCTACAAGAACCCAAACTACATGGCAGTTCCTTTTGCACAGATGACTCTGGATTCAATCCTGTCAGCTGATCCGTCTAACTCAACCGTTGACCCAAGCCCTTATGTGGGTATTCAGTTCGCGGCTATTCCAGAGTTTGCTGGTATTGCAACAGAAGTTAGCCAAGAGTTCTCTGCAGCTTATGCAGGTAAGCAAACTGTAGAAGAAGCATTAGTGAAGGCACAAGCCATCACTAACGAAGCTATGGAAGCAGCTGGCTACCGCTAAGCTGTTGGCTTTAAGCCAGGGGGCATAAGTTATTGCCCTCTGGTACTTCTACCCCACATAATACAAATTCACCCAACCTAACTTAATCTTGTTTTTTTGTGACAAGTAAGTGTCTCGCCATCAGAGGAAATATATTTATGTCCACTACTGCATCCCGATCTGCCGCACGTGTGATGATGGCGCCAGCTGTGATCCTGCTTTTGGGCTGGATGCTGGTCCCTCTGACCATGACCGTTTGGTTCTCTTTTCGAAAATTTCTACCCCTACGTGGTGGTGATCTTGGCTTTGCTGGCTTTGACAACTACGTTCGGTTCTTCACCTCGAGCGCCTTTTGGCCCTCGGTCTATACAACACTTATTATAGTAATAAGTGTGTTGGTTATTACTGTTGTTCTAGGCATTTTTTTAGCCATGCTTTTGGATCAACCTATGTGGGGCCAAGGTATTGTGCGCATCTTAGTGATTGCGCCGTTTTTTGTCATGCCTACTGTGTCCGCATTGCTATGGAAGAACATGTTTATGGATCCAGTCAACGGTCTATTTGCCCATCTCTTTAAGGCCTTTGGGGCAGAGCCGGTAGTGTGGCTTACCGATGCTGCCTTGCCATCTATTATTATGATTGTGTCCTGGCAATGGCTGCCGTTTGCGACCCTAATTTTACTAACTGCAAGACAGTCATTAGACAGTGAGCAACTTGAAGCCGCAGAGATGGATGGGGCGCCACTACTTAAACGTTTTTGGTTTATTGTATTACCCCACTTGGGTCGCGCTATCACTGTGGTGATCCTTATTCAAACGATCTTTATATTGTCTATTTTCGCTGAGATTTTCGTCACCACGTCAGGCGCCTTTGATACTAAAACACTCACTTATTTAATTTTTCAGCGTATTACTGATTCTCAAAATATTGGCCTTGGTTCGGCTGGTGGTGTGTATGCCATTATCTTAGCCAATATCGTTGCACTCTTTTTGATGCGCATCGTTGGCAAAAACTTAGACACATAAAGGAGGCTCACATGGCACGTACTCATTCACCCCAGCTTAAAATGCTGACTACCTTTGCTGCATGGTCTATCGGTCTAATGATCTTTTTTCCCATTCTTTGGACCATCTTAACCAGCTTCAAAACTGAAGCACAGGCTATTGCTAGCCCGCCTATTTTTGTTAATTTTGACTGGACTCTAGAAAATTATGAGGTTGTAAGGGAGCGCTCTAATTATATGCGCTTTTTGTGGAACTCAATCTTCATTGCTGGCGGTTCAACACTGTTAGGTGTGCTCATTGCTGTGCCTGCGGCTTGGTCGATGGCCTTTGTGCCATCCAAACGCACCAAAGACATATTGCTATGGATGCTTTCAACCAAGATGTTGCCAGCTGTAGGAGTGCTTTACCCACTTTATCTCATCTTTATTGAACTAGGAATACTGGATACTCGTTTGGGTCTAATTGTGGTGCTGATGCTTATTAACCTGCCAATTATTGTGTGGATGCTTTACACCTATTTCAAGGAAATACCAGGTGAGATTCTTGAGGCTGCACGCATGGACGGGGCAACATTAAAGGCAGAGATCTTTTATGTGCTTATGCCAATGGCTATACCTGGAATTGCTTCGACTATTCTTTTGAACGTTATTTTGGCTTGGAACGAGGCCTTCTGGACACTGAATTTGACTGCTGCTAAGGCTGCTCCACTGACAGCGTTCATTGCCAGCTATTCTAGTCCTGAAGGATTGTTCTACGCAAAACTAAGCGCGGCTTCAACAATGGCTATCGCTCCGATACTGATCTTAGGCTGGTTCAGTCAAAAACAACTTGTACGCGGGCTGACTTTCGGCGCCGTAAAATGATAAGGACCTGAGTCATGGGACGCATTATACTCGATAAAGTTACCAAGAGATTTGATGGAGTTGAAGTTATACCACCACTGGATTTGATCATAGAAGATGGAGAGTTCACTGTCTTTGTTGGCCCCTCAGGCTGTGGCAAGTCGACACTTTTGCGGCTTATTGCAGGCCTTGAAGATGTGACTGGAGGACATATTGAAATAGATGGCCAAGACGTAACTGGTGTGGCACCCGCAAAACGGCGGCTAGCCATGGTATTCCAGTCTTATGCTCTTTATCCACATATGACAGTGCGCAAAAATATCGCTTTCCCTCTTCGCATGGCTAAACTTGACCGAGCCGAAATTAATAAAAAGGTTACGGCGGCGGCTGAGGTGCTCAACCTGACTGACTATTTAGAACGTCGACCAGGCTTGTTATCTGGTGGGCAGCGTCAGCGTGTAGCCATAGGTCGAGCGATTGTCCGTGAGCCAGAAGCGTTCCTATTTGACGAGCCCCTTTCAAACTTAGATGCTGCACTGCGGGTTGAAATGCGGCTTGAGATTGGGGAGTTACATAAGCGGCTAGCCACAACCATGATTTATGTTACTCATGATCAGGTTGAGGCGATGACTATGGCTGACCGAATCGTTGTTTTAAAAGCGGGTAACATTGAACAGGTTGGCAGTCCATTGGAACTTTACACCAAACCCAGAAACACTTTTGTGGCGGGCTTCATAGGTTCGCCTTCAATGAACTTGCTTGAAGGGCCTGAAGTTGCCAAACACGGCGCTAAAACCGTTGGCATTCGTCCTGAACATCTATCAATCTCAGATAAGGAAGGAGTTTGGTCTGGCATAATTGGTGTATCAGAGCACCTAGGATCAGACACCTTCTTCCACGTTAAGTGTGACGCTTTTCCAAACCCCCTCACAGTAAGAGCGAGCGGGGAGGTTAGTCTTCACTATGGCCAAAAAGTGTTTCTTACACCCAACAAAACTTACATCCATCGCTTTGGAAAAGATGGGCTGCGAATCGCATGAAACGACTTGAAGGAAAGTGCGCACTAATCACGGGTGCTGCGGGCGGCATAGGGCTGGCTTTTGCCGAGACTTACGTCAAAGAAGGTGCCCGGGTGATGATGGCTGACATTGATATTGAGCGTGCGCGCAAATCGGCCATGGCCCTAGGCGATTCGGCTATGGCTGTCGAAATGGATGTCACTCAACAGTTGAGCATTGATGCTGCTGTGAGTGAAACTATTGAGGCCTTTGGGCAAATAGATATCCTCATCAACAATGCAGCAATTTTTACCGCCAGCCCTATCATCGATATAGACCGACAGGACTATCAGCGCGCGTTTGATATCAATTTTTCGGGCACTTTGTTCACTCTTCAAGCGGTTGCACGTCATATGATTGATTCTAGTATTAGGGGTAGTATTATAAATATGGCAAGCCAAGCTGGACGTCGTGGTGAACCGCTAGTTGGCGTTTATTGCGCCACCAAGGCTGCAGTGATTAGCCTGACACAATCAGCTGGTCTTAGCTTGATTGAGTACGGTATTAATGTTAATGCCATTTCACCTGGTGTCGTTGACGGTGAACATTGGGATGGGGTTGATGCTTTTTTTGCAAAACATGAAGGTAAAGCGCTGGGCCAGAAAAAACAAGAGGTTGGCGATGCCGTGCCTTTTGGCAGGATGGGACAGGCCAAAGACTTAACGGGCATGGCCGTGTTTTTAGCCAGTGACGAAGCTGAGTATATTGTGGCACAAACCTATAATGTTGATGGAGGTCAGTGGACAAGCTAATGGCATTATCAAACTCAAACGTGGGCAACCTACCCGCTAATGTTTTGTATCCGCACTATGACCGAAGCACTTTGACTTCAGGCATCGTGCATATCGGCGTGGGTAATTTCCACCGTGCGCATCAGGCCTGGTATTTGCACCGCCTCTTCGAGATGGGGCTAAATCACGATTGGGCCATCATTGGTGCGGGGGTGCGTTCGTTTGACACCACACAGAGAGAAAAGCTTTTATCGCAGGACTGCCTGACCACTTTAATAGAGCTGGATCCTGCAGGAAAATCCGCTGAAGTTGTAGGATCAATGATTGGCTATGTGCCAATCGAAGATGGCAACGGCCCACTAATCCACAGAATGACCGATGCTTCTATCCGCATTGTCTCACTGACTGTGACTGAGGGGGGATATTATATCGACCCTGTCACTAAGGCTTTTGATGCCAAACACCCAGATATAGAACATGATGCTGCTAACCCTGCCAGACCTCGAACGGCGTTTGGCGCGATTATTGCCGCCTTGAAAAAAAGGCATATGCTTAATGTTGGACCTTTTACGCTACAGAGTTGTGACAATTTGCAGGGCAACGGCGACATTTTGCGTCAAACGGTTATTTCTCTGTGCAAGTTATCAGATCCGTCACTGGCCAGGTGGATTGATGCTCACTGCACTTTTCCAAATTCTATGGTCGATTGCATTGTCCCAGCCAGTGGGGTGCGAGAAGTAGCCTTGGCTCAAACATTCGGCGTTGACGATCAGGTCCCCGTGACCCATGAAAACTTCCGCCAATGGGTGATGGAAGATTCTTTTTGCGCAGGTCGCCCCAACTGGGAGCACGTGGGTGCAACCTTTTCCGATAGCGTACATGACTTTGAAAAGCAGAAAATTCGCATACTCAACGCTGGTCATCAAGTTATTGCGAGCGTTGCTGAAATTCTCAACATTGAGACTATATCAGGGGCTATGAGCCATAGGCTGATCAATGCCTTTTTTCACAAGGTCCAAACTGAAGAGATTGTGCCGCATGTTGCTCCGGTGGCAGGAATGACGCCTAAACAATATGTTGATCTTATCGATCGGCGTTTCTGCAACGCAGAAATTGTTGATACTGTGCGACGTGTGGCTTTTGACGGCTCATCACGCCACCCAGAGTTCATTTTGCCTACTATTCATGATGGACTGGCTGCTGGAATTTCTGTGAAAGGACTGGCTTTGGTTGAGGCTGCATGGGCGCGTATGTGTGCAGGAAACCGAGAAGATGGCAGTACTATCGAAGCTAATGATCCGTTCTGGAACAGCTTAACGAAGACCGCAAATCAAGCCAAAATAGAGCCACAAGTTTGGTTGGAAATGCGTCATACCTATGGCAATTTAGCAGATCAAACACGCTTTGCAAGCGCCTTTGCTAAATGGCTGGAGATGATTTGGGAGCTAGGTGTAGAGGCTGCTTTAGAGGCATACTGTGGCAGCCCTTTAATTTTAAATAACCCCGAGGAACTTGCATGATTAACACTGGGGTTGAGTCTAGGGACGCCCAAAAAAAATTAACTAGTAAGCTAAATCTTGAGCAGCTCACTCTTGAGATATTGGAGAGGGCGTCTGGAGCTGTTAGATTTGTCATTGCCATAGTGGGTCCCCCAGGTAGTGGTAAGTCTACGGCGACAGCAGCACTAAAAGCACAGTTGTTGCAGAATAAAAATGTCGCAGTGCAAGTGGTGCCAATGGATGGTTTTCATTATGACAATGCGATTCTAGAGCAACTTGGACTGACACAAACAAAGGGATCCCCTGAAACTTTTGATATAGGTGGGCTGGAATCGATCTTACAACGGCTGATAAAAACAAATCCTACGCAACAAGTTGCAGTGCCAGTGTTTGATAGAGATCGTGACCTATCGTTGGCCAGTGCACGAATTATTGACAAAAGTACCAATGTGCTTCTAATTGAAGGCAATTATCTGCTTTTACAAGCGGAACCTTGGTCGCATCTCGAAAAATATTTTGACCTGTCTGTGATGATTCAGTGTAATGAAGAAATCTTACGAGCAAGACTTATGCAGCGTTGGCAAGGCCTCAATTATGATGGCAAAACAGCCACCATGAAGGTAGAAATAAGCGACATTCCCAACGCAAATTTGGTGATTAGGCAAAGTCGCTCAGCAGATGTAAATCTAATGTGGAATTAGACTTAGGAGTTCATTAGATTTGAAACTTACTAGGGTTTTTAAATAAAGACCGTATACAAGGTTATCAGCTTACTTTTCCAAGGGTATTTTTTAGCATTACAAGGGTGGTTTAGAATGACATTAGAAATTCAATTAAACACCATAGGCTAGAGCTACTTGGGTTATACATTGGCCATAGTTGAAGTTGGATTCAACCCCCTCTGCTGCAGAAAATAGACTTATAATTTGGTGGAGAGCCGCTCTTATGTAGGGTCTGTGGGTGAGCAGTATAAGCCAAGACATCAAGCTAAAAAACGCTATTTTTATGGCCCATAATGATGATCGGTTTGGAGATTTTTATAGGTCTGATGCAGACCAAAAGCTGCCCGTAATGGTTGTTCTTGGCAGCACACAACAGACTGGATGAATACCCTACACAAGTCTATAAATAAGAAGTTATTATTGTACTTCCTTATAGAATACCGGCAATAACGCTCTAATAAGGTTACGAACAGCAATACATACTGATTATCTGTCAACTGTAATATAGCGTATTAAAATCTGATATGTAAAAGGAACTGAGATGTATTTGGGAATAGATATAGGTACATCTGGTGTAAAAGCACTACTGCTTGACCAGAGTCATACGGTGATTGGAAGCTGTAGCGCACCCCTAAGTGTCAGTCGTTGGTGTATAACCGCTGCGAGTTCTGAACACATCTACGTCCAACTGCTTGGAGAGAAGGTCTTTAAGCGTTAGGTGCTTGATGCTGTCGTTTAGGTCGCGTAATCGCTCCAAATAGCGAGCCGTGTTATCGCGTGCAACAAGTTGTCGTTTACCAACCTTTCCGTCCACTGCAATTTCTATATATTGGTGTTTATCCAATCCCGTGAAGTAACGAATGTTTGACCACTTAATACCTATTGCTTCAGTGCCGTGACGAATGCCAGTGTTTGCCAAAAACAATACATACTCACGTAATACTTCTCGTAACTCACGTGTTTCTTGACGATGACCTGTCCCAGTCCAAGAGCGAAGTCCTTTATAAATCGCTTGATACTCATCTAATGAAAAAGCACCACGACTTTCCGCTTTAATGCCTTTGTTTAATACAGTGGGTTTAATTGAGTCGGTAATCCAGCCGCGTAATAATGCTTCATCAAAGATACGATTTAGTGCTGAGTTGTGTGTGTTGATGGTGCTTTGTTTTGCTTTAAACGGCTTAACGGGTTTGGCTAGTTCATCTTTAAGTCGCTGGTAGTCGCTTATCCTGTTCCGCAATCCACGAACGCGAACATCTTCTTTAGCAGAACCCATTTTCAGATCACGCCAAGATGCATATTCCATCAACTTGCGAGTGTCTATGCTGTCAACTTTTTGCGTTCCGAAATAAGGAATAAGGTAGTTGTTAATGACCCGTATGTAGTCTTTATAGACGACTTTTCCACCACCAGCATCAAGTTCATCACTCATACGAGTGACGGCATAACGAGCCACATTGCCAAACTTGCGTGTGTTTTGTGGGAGGTTGTTCTTGTCGCGTTCGTCAGCACCATAATACAACTTGAATGCGATGTCTTCGGCTTCTGCTTGGTCGTCTGTGCCAGTGCTTTGACGATACCATTCGCCATTATCTAACTTGTAGCGACACTGCCACAGCGGACTTTGAGGTCGCTTATAAATGGACAGTTTTTTGGGTCGTAGGTTGATGGTGGACACTGGTTAGTTCCAATTCATTGGAGTAAAGTCAGTGTATTGGGAATGCTGGTGGTGGTCAACACGTTGGGCTAGTGTGCTACAAAAGCCCCACAATTAAGACAAAGAGACTAACGTATATGAAAAGTATGACATGCAATCAACTAGCAGGTGCTTGCGACCTAGTATTTCAAGCCAAAACATTTGAAGAGATGTGTGAACTCAGCAAACAGCACGGAATGGAAATGATGCAGTCTGCCGACTCGGCACACATGGCAGCCATGAATGAAATGGGCTCTATGATGCAAGATCCCGCGAGCATGCAGGCTTTTTTTGATGGCAAGCGTAAAGAGTTTGATGAGTTGCCAGAAGACTGATAATTTCAGGGTGGCATAGCAAGATCGGTATGATCCAGCGACGCTAGAGAAGCGGGTTTTCTAGCGCCTAAAAACTAGATGCAAGCGGTCAATACGGTCGTAAAAGTGTGCTACGAGGATGATTTACAACTTTTGCGAAGTTCTGTGCTCGTAGGAGCAGACACTAGGGCAGTGTGAGGACTAGACTTCGCGTGAGGGGTGACTATACTTAAACTTAGTCTAAGTCTAAGTGTAATAACGCCCACGAGACAGACCACACTTGGCGCTTAGTCTGGGGTTATAAGGAGAGTGACATGAAGGCAAAAACAGCAATTACAATCAGTGCTGCTACCCTCGCAATACTCGCTGGAGTGTTCGCAATACACCCTGAGTTCTTAACTTCATCGGCGTTTCCCGAAGCAGATGCCTATGCGATGGGGGTTGGAGTCTCGATGCGCCAAAGTATGGCGGGAATGTTATTAATGACGGCGCTAGTATTGTTTTTTGCTCGTAACGTAGAAACGGTAAAGGATCAGAGTTCCGTTTTATTGGGAACTGCGCTTGGATTTACTGTTATGTGTGCAACGATTATTGCGCTGCCGGTGATTCACGACATACCTCTAGAGTCCCCACCAGCGGTCGCTACAGGTTTAATGGCTGCTATGTGTTATTGGACCCGTAGTAAGTTAGCGTAGCGAAATGGTCTGTGAAAGATTGTTCAGATTCTTTGACTAGTACTCAGAGACGTAGTGTTTTGGCTGTAACTCCCGATATTAAGGGTTGGGCGCTGGTTAATGTCGTGCCTTCATTTCACCCACATATGTAATATCAGAGCGAATAGCGGTCAATACAGTCGTTGAAGTGTGCTACAAGTGTGCTATGGAAATAAATCACAACTTTATAGAAGTTAGTGTATTTTAGCGACAAGATAGAGGGAAATGGTGCCCGGAGACGGCAACTACTATACTTGCTAAACCATTGTTATATATGGTAAAAGTAGTCTATCAATACACTTCAGTTACAGGAATAGTTACAGGAATGACTGAAATGACACTACCAAAGTACGTACGTGCCCTTAAGGGTAGCCTCTACTTTCAACGAGACTATCCCACAAAGCTGAGGCATTTGACGCCTAAGAAAACCTATACAGCACCTCTAGGCCTCAAGGTGAGCAATGTTACTGAGGCTAGTATCAATAGAGCATTAGCTACTGCACTTGAGTCGTATGAGTTGCGTTTACGACTTATTGAAAACTCTGACCCTACTGCTTATAACAAAGATGAAATCAATAGTGCTGCTCTTGAATGGTTGCGTAAGAGGAACCTGAGTGCAGGACAGTTTGAATATTATAAGCCAGACCAGGCTATAGCAGTGCAGGAGCAGCGGGAGCAGATACAACTGCAGCCAACTGCGTATGATATGGCTGAGATGGCAGCACCTGAGTTTGAAGATTTGTGGTACAAGGAACAACGAGGTGAGACTCTGACGGCACAAGACGCTGTGGTAGGTGCTGCATTCGAGATGATACAAAAGGCAGCTAAGTCTAAGCCTCAAGAATTGGCTGGCCTATGGAAGCATTATGTTAACCATAGAAAACTAGACTTAGACTCACGCGCTGGTAAACGCTCTAATAGTCATTGGG
>Ga0307985_10000916_pt1 | contig 16870 bp, 19 predicted proteins | sample EllFjometageno80_FD_203155 | JGI IMG/M metagenome (GOLD analysis project Ga0307985, IMG submission 203155) | Marine microbial communities from Ellis Fjord, Antarctic Ocean - #80 | ecosystem: Environmental > Aquatic > Marine > Unclassified | place: Southern Ocean | collected 2014-10-09 | reverse complement strand
CCCCTCCCCTAGTGCCCTATCATGAGCAACCCCACGAGCGTCCACCCCGAACCGTTGGACAGTTACGGCCAGGCCAGTGAAGGCTCTGAGAGAGAGAGTGACAGAATCTCGGCTCTGCCAGTGGCAGCTCTGCCAATCACCAAGACAAAGAACAGCGGGAAGCAAAGGAATCAAACTTCTCTTGGCGCGTCAATCAACTCTTACACCCCCGGCTCTCCCGGTCCACTGCGCACAGGCTCCCCCGGCAACGTGCCCATGAGCCTGTCCAGTCCAGGGGCTGCTGGGTCGCCTGGCATCTCCACTGTCGACCTCGAGCGCACGGCAGCCAACCGGCGAACCCGCGCCACGGTTGGTTCTCAACCCGTCGAGCTCAAGACCCTGCGTCGCGGCAGCGCCGCCGTCGTCGTTAACGGTCGCGCGTCGCCCGCCAATCTCGCCGACAGTCCGAGTCACGCAAGCAGAGAGAGATTCGAAGATGAGGAGGAGCGCAGGTCCGAGAAGGAGAGTGAGGGACCCGGACCCATGCTGGTAAGGCCCACGCGCGCACACACACATGCTCGGGCTGCATTTGTGGCTGCATTTGTGGCTGCATTTGTGGCTGCATTTGTGGCTGCATTTGTGGCTGCACTTGTGGCTGCATTTGTGGCGTTTTGTGGTTGTTTTGTTTTGTGGCTGCATTTGTAATTTGCCTCACACATGACTATTAGGGGCAGATCGAATCGTCCACGTCCTTCCGAGGACTCCCTTACGACCACTACGTGACTCTCACTATGAGAGAAAAGCTGTACGTCTTCCTCGAAGACGAGACGTCGGGCAGGGCTGCGTTCTTGTTTGGCAACTTCATCACCCTTGCCATCCTCCTCTCCATTCTGCAGATTTGCGTCGAGACAATGGACGGTCCCAACCACTACGAGGACAAGAACCCTCCGCAGGACGTGGGCATGGCTAGTCTCTCGCTCCCCTCGGCCAGCACTTACTTCATTTTTGAGACCATTTTCTCTCTCGTCTTCACCGGCGAGCTCGTCATGCGCCTCATCGCCTCCTCGTCCTACTTCATACAGTACGAGAAACCGCCCACGGCCTTCGACAAAATGGTCGGGGTGCAAATCCCCTTCTTCATGAGCTACATGAACTGGGCCGACATTTTCGCGGTGGCGCCTTTCTACGTTATGCTCATGCTGGGCGGCGGCGAGCAGTCGGAGGGCGTGGAGAAGATCGTGCAGGTAAGCGCGAGGGGAGCGCGAGTAGCGCCTGGGCAGACTGGCGCTTGGGTGGACAGGCGCTGGACAGGCAGCGCACTTGGACAGGCAGCGCATCTCCCCCCTCCCCCCCCGTCCCCTTACACATGTGTGCGCCCCCAGTTCACCAAGGCCCTGCGTTGCCTGCGCATCTTCAAGCTGAGCCGCCAGTTCGAGGGGTCCGAGGTGCTCTTCACGGCCATCTCCCGCGGCCTGAACGCCCTCTCCTTGCCGCTGTTCTTCTTCATGCTGTTCACGTTCGTGTTCGGTGCTCTCATCTTCTTCGTGGAGCCGTGCTACAACTACCAGGAGTGCAAGTTCAAGGATCTCTTCGTGTCGTGCTACTTTGCGACTGTGACGATGACCACGGTGGGCTACGGCGACCAGTACCCGCAGACGCTCCTCTCGCGCGCAGTCACCAGTATCATCATGATGTTCGGCTCGCTGTTCCTCGCCATGCCCGTTGCGATTCTCGGCAGCGAGTTCAACGACGCGTGGTCGGAGCTCGAGGTGAGGGAGGGCAAGAGTGAGGAGGACGTAATCCACGCCGAGGAGGACCTCAAGATGAAGAGGAAGCGGCTCGGTGTGAACCTCCTAACTCGGCTAAACCGAGCCAACTCCAAGATCTCCAAGTCCGCTGCGCTGGCGATGATCGAGAGGGTGACCAACAAGGTGCTCGGCGATGAGGAAGGCGGCGGTGAATCTCCGACTGATTCCCCCCGCACTCCCCCCCCCGCGGAGGAGCGCATCTCCGAGACAAGGTTCTACATTTACGAGCTGTACCTGCGCACTTCGGAGCACCTGAACGCGGCATACGAGCTCATGGACGAGAACAAGATCACGCTGGACAGGTGCGACTGGTGCGTCGACGTGGTCGGGTCGTGCTCGACACTCATGAGCAAGGTGGTGCAGATCGTGAACACGTCTAACGGCTCCGAGAGCTCGGAAGGGCAGATCAAGGCCGGGGTGATGAAGGCCAAACGGAAGGTCGAGCCGCTGGACCAGGCGGGGAATTCGGTGAGCGACATGGACTACAGCATGTCGGGTGGAAAGAGGGCCAAGGGCAGAGTACGCAAGGCCTCCCGCATGGCGAGCGGAATTTTCAAAGGCGCCGAGGGCGCCGAGCGGAGCGGGCGCTACCAGTCTGGGAGGGGGAGCGTGGCGCTTCCGTCGCTTGGGCTGAGCGAGACGAAGGTGAGTCGAAGCAGGCGTCGGGGCACACCGGCGTACAGCAGCGAGAATGGCGGCGGCCGGCGCCGCAATATCTTCACCTGCAACGTCGCCCCCTTTGTTCGCGCCGCATTTGTGGCCACACTGACCCTCTCCGCTCGACGCAGCTGATGAAGCTCCAGGAGATCCACGATTCGCGCAAGGGACCAGCAGTTGGATTCGTCACCGGGGGGATTAACAACTTGCTGAAGCAGGGACAGAACATTTCGGCCGACATGCAGAACGACGAGGACAAGAACTTCATCAAGTACATTACTGATGCTATGTATACGGACAGCAAGCGGGACCAGGTCTGGTTGCTGTTGGAGGTGCCCCAGAGCAGCAACGCAGCGAGGGGGCTGAGCTTCTTCATGATCGTCGTCATCACCATGAGCATCATGGTGTTCGTCATGGAGAGTGTGCCGCAGCTGGTGTACTACGGCGAGCCGACACAGGCGTGCCAGGACGTCACGAAGCTGTACGTGCGAGAGCGAAGCGAGCATATCTCTCTGACGAGCAGCGGGTGTGGTCGTCGCTCGAGTGCAGCAACGTCGTGCTTCAATGGGCCGATCAAAACGCGCCATCAAAACGCGCCGATAGAAACACGCCTGCCCCTTGTCCACACCGCCTTCTAAGTTCTGGGCCAGAGGTGTGTACGTTTGGCGCTCATTTACGCACACTCACGCTCGCTTCGCTTGCAGGTACTGCGAAGATAAGGTCAATGGGAACTACCCCAAGATGAATTTCGACTCCAACATCGGATGCTACACGTACAATAGCACTAAGGAAGACAGTGTGCCGCTGGAGTTCAATTGCGAGCACGAGAACTGCTTCGGGATAGGCCGGAACTTCGGCAGCGGGTTGTATGTCATGGAGGACGCGTCGGCGGCTGAGAAGGTCGACTATATGCTGAGGAAGGCGGACGTGCCGGAGGGCACGGCGTATCACACGTGCAAGGGGTTCGCGTACACCGATCCGAGCGACTTCGAGCCCGACTACGAAGAAGCGCTGCGACCGTTCGCTCGGCAGGCCCAGCTGAAGCGCATCAACGACTTTACTTGGCTGCACGACAACATGAACGAGCACTACGACGTGTGCTTCAGGCAGGAGTGCAGCAACGAGCACTACCTCTTCATGGACATGACGACGGTGTGGCTGCCCATGGAGGTCTTTTTCGCCATCGTTTTCACGCTGGAGATCGTGGTGAGGTGCGTGGTTAGCAGGAACATTCTCAAGTTCTGGACGGAGCCCATGAATCTGATGGACTTGGCGAGCGTGTCGCCGTTCTACATTGAGGTCGTTGTTAGTTTCATCGAGGGCGAGAAGCTCAACTTCAACATCAGTAGTTCGGACAGCGCTGCGATATTGTTACTCAAGATATTGAAGGTGACGAGGGTGTTCAAGATGACGCGGCACTTCAGTGGGACGCTGGTATTAGTGGACACCTTCAAGAGGAGCATCACCAAGCTGAGCATCCCGTTTTTCATGCTCACCATCATGAGTGTCGTGTGCGCCGTGGTGTTCTTCACGATCGAAAGCGGGTCCGAGTGCTTTATTATGGAGACGTGGGAAGAGACGATCGAGAACTGCCCGCAGCAGTGGCCGAGCGAGATCGAGGACAACTACGCCAGCGGACTGGAGGAGGTGGGGTTCAGGTATCTGATCACCGAGTACGGCCAGGCGCAGGCCACGGATGCCATGGCGGCATTGTTTTACGTGCTGGTGACGTTCACGAGCGTGGGGTTCGGAGACATCACGCCCCAGACCATGATGGGCAAGAGGTGAGCGGCCACACACACATCGTATGCCACGGTATGCACACACCGATGCCCCCCCCCCACACAACTCAGAAGGAAAACGCGCCACAAACACCGGCGCCTCACACACCGATGGCCCACACACACACACAACTTAGAAGGAAATCGCGCCACACACACCGATGGCCCAGAACTTTGAAAGAGCGCGCGCGCCATTCACACACCGACCACACACACACCGAAGGCCTAGAAGTTAGTGCTTGCGCCTGTCCAATATTTTGCTCAGAACGCGCTGCTCGGAACTCGTGGCTCTGAACTCGTGGCTCAGAACGCGTGGCTCAGAACGCGTGGCTCAGAACGCGTGGCCCAGAACGCGTGGCCCAGTTGCGGAGTAGCGAAGCCCTCCTCTCCACCCCTCCACACAAGCTCATTCAAGCCTCCCTCCCCACAGTCTCGCGTTCATGATGATGCTGTTGGGCACGCTGTATTTGAGTATGCCTTTGACGATTGTGGGCGGGCAGTTCATCAGAAGCTACAAGAACATGGAGGAGACGGATCGGCTGTTCGAGCTGGCGGTGACGAACGTCAGGGAGATAAGCATCAGGGAGACGGGGAACGACCTGGGATTGGAGTTTGCCAGAGCCGGGAAGGACGGCAAAACCAAGGTGATTAGAGATGCGCTGGAGAACTTGGTCACGAACCAGAGCTTCAAGATCGATTTGCCCGCGGAGATGCTGAGCCATCTCAAGGACTACGAGCAGGCGCAGGAGGCGTTAGGGAGAGATTGCAGGGAGCTGGACGACACGATCGAGAAGGCTATCTCGTTGCTGTTGGGGGAGCCTGGGGCGGCGGAGCAGGTCGCGGGGACATCAGAAGGGGGGGAGACGCCGAGGAGCGCTAGCGAGGATCTAATCGTCCAGGCAGTGAGGAAACTGAAAGCGACGGTCGACAGGGTCAACATCAGTCACATGCAGCTGAGCCCGTTGGTGAGGTTCATAGACAAGCTGCTCGTGGCGGAAGAAGATCTCGAGAAGCTGGCGAAGGGGGAGGCAGGGGAGCGCTCTCCGTAAGGAGAGCCATGCTAAATATATTTGTAACAATGGGACTCCTGTAGGATTAGGATTAATGTCTCCCTTGCGCGACCTCAATGCTCACGACCCTTATCTCGAAGTACAAGACACCGCCTCTCCCGGCGCCCACGTCTTGGTCCTTGTAGCCAGCGTTTGGCGGAATGTACAAGCACCTCGTCCCCCCCTCCCGCATCCCCTTGACACCAATGTCCCAGCCCTTGATGACGTCCCCCCGTCCCAACCGGAACTTGAACTCTGACGACCGGTCGAAGACCTTGCCCTTGGGGTCGTGAGCGCGGCCAGTGTAAGCCACAGTCACAGTCTTCCTATCCTCTACTTCGGGACCTTTGCCGACTGCACATATATGTGTGAGTGCGTGCGTTCCAGGGGGTACGTTCCAGCGTGTATCTAGTGGGCGCAGTTACCTTGCTTGTCGTAGTAAGTGATGCCGCTGGGCAGGGGAAGGAGAGTGGGCTCTTTCTTCTCTTTCTTCTCTTGCACACCTTCCTCTCCCTCCGGGTTCTTTTTCTTCTTCTTCTTGGCACGCTTTGGGTCCAGGTTCCTTGCTCCAGCTTCAGCGTTCTCCAAAATCGTCTTCAGCTTCTCCTGCTCTTTCTTCTCCTTTTGCCTCAATTTTTTTGCCGCCTTCCGCGCCTTCTTCTCCTCATCCACATCTTCAGCAGTTGCAGAGGCCTCTTCTCCTTCCCCATCAGAGTCCACCTTTTGCCGCTTTTTCAGATAGTTGCGCTCCATCGCATCGTCGAAGTCAGCATCGCCTCCCTCATCGTCGTCGCCGCGGCCACGGCTTCTTCTTCCCATGAACAGTTACTGAGGAAGGCGGGCAGTTTTGTGGTGCGAGTGAACCGAAGGTCAACGAGTACGCCATTTCGATACGTACAGTCATCATCACTTTGATACGACAAATTAAACTCGCTACATGGTCGCCGTCCGTGCCTTCCTCCTCCCCTCCCCACTTCCTCCGCGCTTCCGCCCCTCCTCCCCCTTCTTCTTCCCCTCCTTCCCCTTCTTCGCCCTCCGCTTCTTCTCGCTGTTCATCTGCGACTCCACGAGCTTGTGCTCCTCCAGCTCGCGCTCCCTCATCAAAGCCTCCTGTCGATCCTCCTCCTCCCTCAATTGAACCAGGGCCAAGCTGTCCGCCCTCTCCTTCCTCTCTGTATACCAAACCGCCCCGCCCTTCTCCACTCCCCTGACCTCGGACGCCGCCGCCTTCTTCTCTTGCGCCAGAATCTCCTCAAAGCTCAGCTTCCTCTCCGACCCCCTGCCCCCCCATGGAGTTCCGAGTGCTTTCGCCGGACTGGGCGTCTTCGCTTTCTTCGTCATGAACATGTCCAGCGAGAACCCGCTGCTCCCCCCTGGCGAGGCGCCGTACGAGCTAGAGGCACCCTTCCTCGCTGGAACCCGGTGCTCCTCCTCCTCTTGCATCAAACTGCTGAAGTTGCTTGGCGGCGACGCCTTCTGTGGGGTCCACCCCCCCTCCTTCGCCTTCTTGGGCGTCTCCGCTCTGCCCCGCGCCTCCATCGCCTTGTGCCTCCTCCCAACTGTGTGCAAGATCAGCGAGTTTTCGTCCGGGCATTTCACGCCGCACAAATCGCAATTGAAAATTCTTTTCACCTCCTCCACAACCTCCTCCACAACACCCTTCTTCTCCTCATTCTTCTCCTCCTGCAAGAGTGTTAGGAGAGCGGCGCGAAGCGAATGAAATGCATTGGTTTTGAGCAGCGCGAGCGAGCGAGTGAACTTGCGCGTCTGGGCCGGTCGTTCAGCGCCGGTCGTTTTGCGCAACAAGGGAGAGAAAGAAGGTGCCGAGCCGGTCATTCCGCGCGATTTCCTCGTTCCGTTCGTTTAGCACTCCTCGCTCCTGCAGCGCGCTCTGGGCCGGTCAGTAATTTAGAGCGCCTCTCGCTTCGCCTCGCTTGTGCATCGACGCGTTTCGCTGTTCGCCCTTCTTCTCCCTCCTCCCACTCACCACCACCAACACCTCCGCCTTCGACTCCTCCACCTCCACCACCTCCTTCTCCAGAAGTTCCTTCGCCCAGCCCTTCTCGCCGATCTTCTCCACGATAATCTCCAACATTTTAGCGTATCGATCAATATTCTCGCTCAGCTCGCTCCCCTTGCCCCCCCCCTCCTTCTTCTTCTTCTTCTTCCTAAGCTTCCTCAGAACTCGCGAGACCTTCTTGTGCGCATCTGCCAACCCACCCTTGTCGTCCACCTCCGTCAAAACATCGGCCTCCTCAGCCTCGACCCCCCCCTGCCAAGAGGCGCCCTCGGCGCCCTCCATCTCGCCCTCCTCGCCGCCCCCCACGAAGTCCCGCAGAAACTCCAGTCCCGACTCCTTTCCCTGCAACAGAACGCCGTCCAAGTTCAAGGTCAAGAACTCGCAGCAGTAATCCACGAGCACCTCGCAGTACAAACTCTCCGCCTTCATCAGCACTTCCAAACAATTATAAGTGTCCACCGACCGCGCCACGGCCAGCTCGCAAAGCGTCTTGAGCGCCGGAACTGAGGTCGGAGGGGGAGGCAGGGACTCGCCCTCCGCGCCGTCCTCCGCGCCGTCGCTGTCCTCCGCAGCGTCTCCTCCACCCGCCTCACCAGCCTCGCTCGGCGCAGGCACCCGATAGGCCGTCAGCACCACAGTGTGCCCCTCCGCGCAACTCACACCAACCGCCTGCTTCACCCCCTCGACCCTCTCCGGCTTTGGCTGATACCTCACGCCGTCCTTAGCGAACGTGTGGTTCCGCTCGCTCGCCCCCCACTGCCAGAGATCCCCGCTCTTGGTCACAATCGCAATCCTCGACTCTGACGCGCTGCACGAGACGGCGTCATGAACCCCCTCGACGAGGCGCGGCGACGTAGGACTCTGGGTGGCGGGGGGAGGTGAGATGGGAGGGGAGACGTCGGTATTGGAGCCCCACAAGTACACCTGCCCGCCGTCCGAGACGGCCACCGAGTGGGTCCGCGCGCAACTAATCGCGACGATGTTCACTAGATCAGTGGTGGTGGTGAAATCCGAGGAGGTCTGCATCTGCGCCGCCTTTGACTCGAATTTGATGCGGCTCACTGCACTGCAACCATTCCCCCACACGTAGACATTATTCGTCGGCATCATAAATCCGCACCCGAAGGACATGGCGTTGCTCTCCTGCGAGCGAGCGAGCGAACCGAGTGTTAGAGGGGGGACGTGTTGAGCCTGGTATTTTGAGCGACGAGCGAGCGAACTGCGCGTTGCGAGCCGCTTATGTGCCGGCGGGCGCGGGAGGGCATTCGACACGGTTCAGGACATAGCTCCAATCGCGTATCACTCGTAAACCCAAGGAATTGCAGCTGTTTTAGCCCGGGCGACCGGGAGCCCACAAACGCGTGTGGATAAACGGACTCGCGTGTCGCGCTGAAAGGCCGGCTTGTGTTCGCGGTGTTCGTGGCTCACCTTCCTCGCCAGCACAGTCGTGCTCGTGTCACTCGCCGCGACCGCAAACACGACCCTCTTCTTCCCCTCCCTCGAATTATTCAACGTCATGACTCTCCCGGGCTTGATCGGGGCGGAGGCCGTGGCGCCATGCCCCAGCTGAGCATGCGAGTTGCTACCCCACGTGTACACCTCGCCCAACGCGTTCACGGCGACGGAGTGCTGCGACGCGCAAGCGACTGCTTGTATATGCTGGCGCTTCAAGTTGGGAATCAGACGAGGAGAGACGCTTGCGGTGGAGGAGAAGCCGCACTGGCCGAAGCGGTTGCTGCCCCAAGAGTAGACCTCGCCGGACGAGGTGCAGCATAGACTGAACAAAGTACGCAACGCACGTTCAGCGTGAGCATACACATGTGACCCATACACATGCGAGAACAAGGGGCGGGGGCAGCTCTTGTGCGTTGGCGAGCGTTTGAGCCGGTCATTTTGAGAAAGTCGCGGTTTGAGCCGGTCGTTTGACATCGCCGTTCGTTCCTCGCCTCTCAACCTCGTCCAGGTCGAGCTCATTCAGGTCGAGCTCATTCAGGTCGAGCTCGTCCAAGTCGAGCTCGTCCAAGTCGAGCTCGTCCAGGTTGAGCTCGCCCAGGTTGAGCTTGCCGATGTGTGCAAAACTCACTCCGCTCGCGCTCGCTTCGCTCACGTGTAGTCAGCGTGCTTAAGTAGTGCGTGCGCTTACCTGTGGTTGACAGCTGCTGCGATGCACACCACGATCTTGTTGAGAAGCGTGGGGATGAGGGTGGGCGACACACGGGCCTCCTCGTCGCCGACGCCCAGGCGGCCGTTCTTGTTGTGCCCCCAGGAGTACACGACGCCAGTGGATGTGAGGGACATGGTGTGGTAGGTTGCGGCGGTGACGAGGGTGGTGTTGTGGCTCGCGAGAGACTCGATGCGCTGGGGAGAGGTCGTGGCGTAGACCTTCGACGAGGGGAGCGGATATCCCAGTTGGAAGTCGGCAACTCCGTAAGAGAGGACATTGCCATTTGCGAGAGGGGTTATGGCGAGGGAGCCGCCGGACGAGAGGACTGGCGAGATGGGAGGAAGCGTCGTTTCCCACTGGCGGGCTGCGGGGAGGGACAAGAAATGAGGTTGGTAGTTGAGGAGGTTCGAGGCAAGGTGTTCTGAGAGTGTGTCCAGGGGAGTTAGAGTGTTATTGTGACCATTATTGAGGACTCTGGTGGCTGAGGGGCCATAGAGGATGGCGCCTTTTGACATTAGGTCCATACAGGCGGAGAGGTCACCCGACTCGAGAGCCGTGTGCAACAGCGTTGTTGAGGTTCCGTCCTCGTTGACAATTATTTCATTAATTTTGGACGTCATGGGCGAATTCTTTGAGGTATGTGTTGAGGGGAAGGCGTGAGCAGGTGCTCAGGCGATTAGGAGGGGGGGGACAGTTGTTATCGCCGATGCCCAGTTAACAACAAGGTTTTGGATGAATTGCCGCCGCGGATTCCAAAGCTATTTGCGAAACAACTCGTCTGGAATTTTCCGAGACTTTCTCGCGCCCAGCGGAATTCAGCGCTGGCGGCGTGACAGTGTGTGCGTGGCACGTTCGCGGCTCAACCCAAAAGGTTCGATGCTATGCGTGCCACTTTCGCCGCTCGGTACAATATAGATATCTTCGTTAGTTAGCGTTCGCGGCCAGCCACTCGTCCTGCCAGGACTCGCCGACCTTGAGCATCTGGTTGATGTTCGTCGGCACCGCGGGGCAGGAGGTAACGCTCCACTCCTCTTCTTCGCCCATGCAAGCTGTGAAGCATCCAACGGACCGGACAAATTCGGCATGGACATGGCGGCGGTGAGTCCGAGGATGATTGCTGCCGCTGGACGGAACCCGAAAGCTCGCGTCTTTATCCGCGACCACTCCAAGCTCGGGGTGGTCACGTACTTCTTTCTAAACGTCCTCGCGAGCCACTCCACAATCCCGTCAGTGACCAAAGAGTGCGACTTGGAGTTATGGGTGCTGAACGGAAATTGCTGCGGCAAAAAATCGTGGTCGAGTGCGATCGAGGTCGTCGACTGCACCGACAATGAAGCTGCAAACACTATAAAGGTTTGATGCTAAATTGCCATCGTGTTAATTATCATAAGTTCGCTCGTTGTTGTTCGCTGCAGTGATCGCTCTCGCTCTGTTCTCTGTCCTCTGTTCGCTCCCCTCAACCATTCCTCCCCCCCCTCGTTCGCGCTCATCCGACGGTCTTGTCGATGTAAAATTCGTATTGGCCGCTACCGTGCTGCAGGGGGTTGAAGCCTCCGCCTCCGTTGCTGCCGCATCCTTGGTTCTCGACGCTGTACTCCTTGCTGAACCAGTTCCACGAGCTTTTGAGAGCGTACCCAGTGCTGCTGTGCGTGCCCCAGGGGGGCAGCCCGGGGACGGGGTCGTTCTCAATGAAGTACCTCTTGCCTCCGCACCTGTCCGCGGCGTTCAGGATGCCCTTGGGCGCCGCGAAGGTGTACAGCTCGTTGTGGTCTCCGTCGAGAGCGGCCACTTGAGCCATCGCCGCTCCCAAACTGTGGCCGGTGATGAAGATTCCCCCAGAGCAATACTCGCTACTCTTGGCCCATTCCCAGCTGTCTGTCCAACTGCTCGTGCTCTTGACTTTCTCGTACTCGTCGAGGAAGCCCTGCGGCACCTGGTAGCCCGCGAGGGAGCCAGTCTGCCAACACACATTTGTGAACAAAGGGAAATAAGAAAGGCGGTGTGAACAAAGGGGGCTGCCTGGCACATCGCATCATTGCTTACCTGCATGCCGCCGATGATGTTGGAGTACCAGTCGCTGCCATCATCCGACCCGCGGAAGGCGAGGGTGCACTGCTTGGTGCTTTGCCCGGACCAGCAGACCTGCGCGTAGGCGTTGTCCTTCTGCATGGCGAACCAAGGGTGCCAGCCAGAAGTGCCGCAGTCGTTGAGCTCGTAGGAAGCTTTCGCCATCAAGATCATCTGGTAGTCGAGGGAGGAGCCGAGGCGACGGCGAGATCCGATCTCGTCGTCGCTGGTGAGCCTCCTGCCCAAAGCGTCGATCAAATCCTGCGCCGCGTCCTTCGACACCTCGGGGACGCCGGCAGCGTCCTCGATCACGTCGGCGATCTCCTCCAAGCAGGGGTAACCGGCGGGGACAACCTTGCCGAGCATTCCCTTGAGAGACGAGTCCTTCGCGAAGGTCTCGACGCTGCCGAGCACGCCGCCCCACCTGATCTCTGCGGGGACGCCGTCGTCGCCGAGCGTGAAGAAAATCGAGCTGTCGCCCAAGCTGAGCGTCACGATGTTGCCAGCCTTGCTCACTGCGTACTAAAAATGGAGTGTGAGTAAACAGTGACGTCGAAGGGGGCTTGAGCGCACTCCGCTTACCTGCTCGCTCCAGCTCTGCAAGTGAATCGCCGTATCGTCACACTCAAACATCTTAAACCCATCCACGGGCTCCAGCTCGCTCAGTTCAGCGCCCTCAACATCGCCCGTCGTCCACAGCGACACTTTCCCGTCCTTCGCAGAGGCGAAGTACGTGCTGCCGTCGTCGCCCTTGGCGGACGCCGTCAGCTCAAACGTGACGTCCTTCGTGTCTTCATCCCTCGCAAAGTACACTGCAAACGTGCCATCCCCCAAATCAGCCGGGGTTCCCACGAGGTCAGACCCAGTGATGGACCCTGCGGCACTGAACTCGCCGGTGAAGTCGGCGGGCGTTGCGGCGAGGCCGCCGAAAGAGACGACGACGGCGACGACGACGCCCACGAAGAGGCAGCCACCGAGGAAGGCGCCTAGTAGTTTAGTGTTCATGTTGTTGTTCGGTGTTGTTTCTTGTAGTATATGTTATCTGGGGAGGGAGGGTTAGAGGGAGGGCAGGGGGGGAGGAGACGAAACGAGAGAGTGGTGGTAGGGGGGGGCGGGGGGTCGAAGTATTGACGAGTTAAAATGTGCGGTGCGGCGTTCTTACTATGCTTGATAAAGTGATATTTCAGTAACTTTTACAGTTGACAACTTGACACCTCGCTTCGCTTTTGTCAGCGCTTGTTAGGGTTCGCAGTGTGTCGTTCAAGCAACTTTCTTGAAACTGCCTCCTTGTTCGTCCTTGCCGGCACCAGCGCTTGCGCTAACCCCACCCCTGTGGCAGCGCGTTTCGATGGACTCGTGTGCATCGTTAGAAACGTCGCGTCGTTCGCGTTAGACTTTATTGAGCGAGTCTATGCACAAGCCGTGAGAAGGTTATCACGAGAAGGTTATCACGAGAAGGTTATCACGAGAAGGTTATCACGAGACGGTTTGCCCCAGCTGCGTATGCGGGCGCTGGTTTGCACCCTGTTGTTGGACTGCACTCCGCTGCTGCGCTGACAAATCCAAAAAGTCACGGACCGCACCACGAGGTTTGGCATCTTCCCCACTTCCCCTCTAACAAATGTACGAACCGCCTTAGACAACCACGTCGATTGACAACGTTCAAGACCACCACACTGATCATGTCTGAACCTGAATGGAGTTCGTGGATGTCCGTTTTTTGCCCAGATCAACAATCTCCAGCCGGAGATCCCATCTTCCGGGACCATATTGTCCCCCCTGTGCCACTGAAATCCACTCACCCCCACCACCCCGTTCATCCAGACAATGGCCAAGTGTTTCATTAACAAGCCGGAAGAGTCCGTGACTGACAGCCTCGCTGGCCTCATGATGACCGACCCGGCCATCACCTGCTTGAGCAGCCATCCCACGTGCATCGTCCGGAGCAATCAGTCTACCAACACCATTCTGTTGAGTGGAGGAGGCTCAGGACATGAGCCGAGCCACTGTGGCTTCGTCGGCGAAGGCATGCTCCACGGCGCCATCTGCGGCGGCCAGTTCGCCAGTCCCTCCATCGACCAGATCCTCAGCACCATCATTGCCACGGCCACTAACGCTCCGTTCTGCCTCCTCATCGTCAAGAACTACACCGGCGACCGCCTCAACTTCACGCTCGCCGCCAAGAAGGCCAACCAGCTCGGCATCGCGTGCTCCATGATCGTTGTGGCCGACGACTGCGCCGTGCCTCGCGACCAGGGAATCACCGGCCGCCGCGGTGTCGCCGGCACCGTCTTCCTCCACAAGTGCGCCGGCGCCGTCTCCGAGTCCGGCGGCCGACCCGTCGCCGTTCTCGAGGCCGCCACCCTCATCAACGAACGCATTATGTCCATGGGCGTCTCCCTCTCCACCGTCACCCTCCCCGGCAACACTGCCAACGAGCGCCTCGCCAAGGACCAGGTCGAAGTTGGCATGGGCATTCACGGCGAGGCCGGCGCGTCGCTGCAAGTGAGTGTGGAAGAAGTGCAGTTAACGCGAGACGAGCGCTGCGACGAGCGCTGCGACGAGCGCTGCAATGAGCTCCGCCAAATATACGCTGTTGAGTAGGAAGCTTTGGAAGGTCACTGTGAGGAAGGGTGGGTGGCTTGGAGGTGGGCGGGAGGAAAAGGTTCTTTGTTCACACCGCGTTCTTTGTTCACACCGCCCCCCTTTGTCCACACACATGTGTGTGGCACACATGTACGTGTCTCACACATGTATCCGGGCAGTCCATCGCGCCGTGCGCCGCCCTCATCAGCACCGTCTGCCAGTCTATCATTGACTACGGCTACGGTCCCGACGGCGCGTCCACCCTCGCCTCTGGCGACAAGGTCGCGCTCCTCGTCAATAACCTGGGCGGCACATCCGTGTTCGAGATGTACATCATTGCGCGCGACACCATGGCGTTCTATGCCTCCAAGAACATCACGGTCGAGCGCTGCTACGTGGGCTCCTTCATGACGTCGTTCAACATGCACGGCGCGTCCATCTCCGTCCTGCTCCTCAACGACCCGCGCATCACCACCTGGCTCGACGCGCCCACTTCCTGCAAGGCGTGGCAGATGGCCGACTCCCTTCCCACCGCGCCCGCCCCCCCTCTCCAATACACGCCCCCCGTGCCCGACAACAAGGCGCCCTTCGCCGAGACCGTTGCCATTCCCGATTTCGCAGCCCTCGCGTCCAAGTCCATCTCCAACATCGCGGACATGCTCTCTGCCGCCGAGACCACTCTTACCGAGCACGACAAGGTCTGCGGCGACGGCGACTGCGGCATCACGATGAAGCGGTCCGCCACCGCCCTCCTCGCCGCTTTGCCCTCTTTCAACACCGCGGCGCCCTCCGAGCTCCTGCTGCAGATCGCTGACACGGTCTCGGTCCACCAAGGTGGCACCAGCGGCGCGCTCTTCGAGATCTTCTGCCGCGCGGCCGCCCTCCACGTGCGCGACGCCCAATCCAACGGCCCCACTCCCGTCACCGCCGAGATGCTCACTGCCGCGATGTGCGACGGCGTTCGCGAGATGATGGCAGCCGGCGGCGCCCAGGCCGGCTACAGAACCATGGTCGACGCCCTGCTCCCCGCCGTCGCCGCGGCCAAGTCCGGATCCTCCCTCGCCGACATCGTGGCTGCCGCCAAGGCCGGCGCCGACGCTACCAAGGAGATGAAGCCGCTCGCGGGCAGGTCCAACTACGTGCCGTTCGAGCAGCTCCAGGGCATCCCCGATCCGGGCGCCGTCGCTATCGGCATCATCCTCGAGGCCATTTACAAAGCGACCGCCTAATTCTCTTAGCTTTCTTCTCTTTTGCCTAACTTTAAGCAGGCTGACTTTGGGGAGTGCACCATGAGTGCACCATCTAAGCCTGTTGGTATGTATTGATAGTCGCAGGCCGCGGTTGTTGGCAACTATTTTTGCCATATATTAGCGTCTTGCACCGGCCAATCTTCCGCCGCTCACGTCTCTGCCTTCTCGATCCTTGAGACATGCCGTCTCCCCCTCCCGCTATCGCCTTGCCGACGCCCGGCATCCTCGTCCCCGTAATCCCCCTCTCCACTCCCCCAAATGCCACAACATCCTCCAATGGGTCCAACCGTGGAGCCAACCGTGCAGCGCCCTGGAACCCACAAATGACTTCCTCCGCATTATCCTCGCTCGACGCATCATCTTTCCCCCCTCCCCCCAGCGCCTCGGCCGACGCAACCGGCTTAACCCCCCACCCTGTTCTCAGCCAAACTGTTCTCAGCCAAGATCAGCAGATAGCAGAGGCTCTCCAGACGGCGAAACAAGTCGCGAAGAGGGTGTCAGTGCGCAACGCTGAGAAGTGGCTGTTCGGATCGTCGTCGCCTGAAGAGAAGAAAGAGCCGAAGAAACTGATGCCGGCGAAACTAATGCCAGCCAAACCAGTGCCAGCCAAACCAGTGCCAGCCACAGAGCCATCAGTTCCATCAGTTCCATCAGTTCCATCAGTTCCATCAGTTCCATCAGTTCCATCGGCGCCATCTGCAACTCCCTCTGCCCCCCCAGCTACTACTCGCTCTGCGCCTCCCTCTGCCCCCCCAGCTCCCTCCTCTGCCTCCCCCCCCTCCTCCCCCCGAAGCCCATCGAAGCTCTCCAAGTCCATCTCTGAGCTCTCTGACAACTCAATGCAGTCCGAGCTCGGCCGATCCGCCGACTCGGAGTACCTCCGGGTGTCCTTCCACGAGGTCCTCCACGAGCACCACGCCGAGACGAGCCACGACCGAGCTGATCTTGACCCCGACCAATCCCTCGCGGATCTTGACCCCGACGAATCTCTCGCGGACCTTGACGACATCCTAGGCACTTCGACATGCCTCGACGCCTCAACCACCTCCCTTCCCGGAAGCTCTACCGTCGCATCCTCCTCCCTCCGGCGCTCCTCCTCCTTCTCCACTACACCTAAACGGCGCCAGTCTATAAAAGCGATCGCCGCCGTACACAACGGCACATCCAGGTCCATGTCAAACTCTGACACCTCCATGTCCAACCTCCTCTTTCCCTCCGCGGCCGGCGAAAATACCTCTCGTATCACTTCGCTCGAGTCTGAGAACTCGTCACTCCGCCTCCTCATAACCTCCCTCAAACAGACCAACACTCTCCTCGACAGTGGCGCGTCGTCGACTTCAAACGGCGGGGCGGCGGGGCGGAAGCAGACCATGGTGATTATTGAGAATCTGAGGCAGAGTAACAGGATTCTTACTAAGAAAGTCGAGGAGCTCGCCAAGCACAACACTGAGCTCCAGGAGGACTTCAAGACGAAGGTGGCGAACATGAAGGAGCTGGCGGCACACCACG
>Ga0307985_10000915_pt1 | contig 16874 bp, 16 predicted proteins | sample EllFjometageno80_FD_203155 | JGI IMG/M metagenome (GOLD analysis project Ga0307985, IMG submission 203155) | Marine microbial communities from Ellis Fjord, Antarctic Ocean - #80 | ecosystem: Environmental > Aquatic > Marine > Unclassified | place: Southern Ocean | collected 2014-10-09 | reverse complement strand
GTGACAACCCTAAACTCCCAAGCATCGGTGCGGAAATTGATGCAGCAGTAATGACACCAACTGTTGTCGAACCGGTGACCATATTACCAATGATCCCAATAACAAAAGGTAACATGATGGTGGGAACATTATAGCTCACAAAAAAGTCTACAATATAGTCTACAACGGGAGTACCTTTTAAAATCTCACTTAAAGAACCGCCTAGCCCAGTAACAACCAAAATCATCGCAGAGCCTTTCAAAGCCTCTTCAATCCAAGCGGATTTGGCTTCGATTTTGTCCTCCTTCTTCTTGATTTGACGGAAAGCCAACCAAACGCCTATAGACAAAGCAACTACAGGCCAGCCTAAATAAGTCAATATAGGTTTCATCGCATTAGCATCGTCTATGTAGTATTTGGCAACAGAATGAAGCGCAATTAATATTATCGGAATTACAATTGGCGCGTAAGAATTAAGAATGAGTTTTGTTGAAGGTTTAGTTGCTAAGAGGTCAGACTTAAACTCTGGGTTTGGTAGTGTCTTAATTCTAGGTCCGGCAATCCATTTCCCCCAGGCCCAACCCGCAAGAGATCCCATGAAACAACACAATCCTCCATAGATAATAGTTTTACCAATATCGGCCCCCACAAGGGCAGCGGCTGCCAAAGGTCCTGGAGTAGGGGGGACAATCGCATGTGTCAATTGCACAGCACCAACAAGTCCAATAGACATGGTAGCAATTCCTGTCTTCGCCACATTGGCAACTGAATGCACTAGTGGATTTAGTATTACGTAGGCAACATCTGAAAAGATGGCAACTCCCAAGACAAATCCAGTGATCGTTAAGGCCAATGGCATTCGTTTTGTGCCTACAAAACCAATTATTGACCGCGTAATCACATCGATTGCCTTTGTTCTTTTTAAAGCTTCGGCTATTACAGAACCCAGAACTATTACAACGCCAATTTTACCAAGCGTTTTACCAAATCCATTTTCAAATGCTTTGATGAAATTGTTTTGTTCAATACCAGGAATTATTCCAAACAAAATTAATGGAATTAGTAAAGCTAAAAACACATGCCATTTCCATTTGGCAATTAGAAAGAGCAGTAAAAAGATCAGGATTAGAAATCCAACAAGTGCGACTATGGGGTTAGTGGCAACTTGTGACATTATGAGATATTAGCTTTGATATGCTTAGCTAAGAATTCTAATGCCGCCTGTGCTCCTCCTTTGTTAAAAGGCACTTGATTCAAGGACATTCCCATTTCTACACCAGATAAGGTACCCATCAACATCAATTCATTCATGTCTCCTAAATGCCCGATTCTAAATACTTTGGACTTTAGCTGCCCAAGGCCAGTACCTAATGACATGTTAAGCTGGTTGTAAATCGTTTTTCTTAGTTCATCAGCGTTATGACCATGAGGAATAATTAAGGCAGTGGTAGAATCTGAATATTCACCGTTATTCAAACATTGATTTTCCAATCCCCAACTGTCTACTGCTACGCGGCAAGCTTTGCCTAATAACTCATGCCTTGCCACTACATTTTCCAGCCCTTCTTCAATTATCATATCCAATGCTTCATTCAATCCAAAGAACAATCCACTGGCAGGTGTATATGGATAATAGCCTGCCTTATTCATTTCAACAATTCGATCCCATTTCCAATAGGACTGAGCAAATTCAGAATTCTTACTATAATTAAGAGCCTTTTCGTTGATTGCGTTAAAACCCAGACCGGGAGGCATCATTAACCCTTTCTGAGAAGCACAAATAGCGACATCAATACCTAGCTCATCTTGGTTGAAAGCAGTGGTGGCGAGGGATGAAACAACATCAGCAAGAAAAAAAGCAGGGTGGTTTGCATTATCTATGGCCTGTCGAACTGACTTAAGGTCACTTGTGATGCCATTACAAGTTTCATTATGTATTACCATCACCCCCTTGATGGTTTTGTTAAGGTCGTTTTTTAATGCCTTTTCAACCTGATTGGCGTCAACACCATGGCGCCAGTCACTTTTTATCCATTCAACTTCAAGTCCGATTTTTTGGGCTAAGTTCTTCCAGAGCACAGCGAAATAACCAGTTTCAAAAGCTAAAACTTGATCACCAGGATTAAACAGGTTAGTTAATGCTGCTTCCCAAGCTCCAGTGCCTGATGAAGGATAAATAACAACTTCCCCAGAAGTTTGAAACAACTGTTTTGTTTTTGAGAGAATTTCGGAAGTGATTTCTCCGAATTCTGGACCTCGATGGTCCATTGTTGGTTGATTCATAGCTCTGAGAATACGTTCGGGAGTATTACTGGGCCCAGGAATCTGAAGGAAATGCCAACCGCGTTGTGTTTTCTCAATCTTGGTCATTCAATCGTATTTGGTTTTTGTATTAGTTTCAGTCGAAAGTATTGTTAATACTTTGCAGGAGTTCCGGCCGGAGGAATACTCTTTTTGATAAAGTCTCTAATATCTTGGTTAGCAGATTTAAGATCTTCCGCCCTTAAATACATCATATGACCACTTCTGTAGCCTTTGAAACTCATTCGATCTTTTAGTTTTCCACTCGGATCCATGTTCCACATATTGTATTTAGCATTAAAATAGGTTGTTGCCCCATCGTAATAGCCACTTTGAGTCATTACATGCAAATATGGGTTTTGTGCCATTGCAGCTCTTAAATTTTCCCCAGAGTTATCTCCATTTCTATTCCATGGTCTAACAGGCCCGAACATGTTGTATTTAATGTCTGTTTGAAAATTGAGGTAATTCTTGAAATAGTGATTGATAGCGGGAGTGAAGGAGTGCAACCATGATGTCAATTCAGAATTAAAGTCAGGGCTCATACCAGCATCCATTCTATCGATTCCTTTATATCGAGAATCTAAACGACCAACAGTTTTTCCTTCATGTCTTAATAAGTCTTTCCAAAAGAAATTCGTTGGAACATCTAAGTTATGTTGACGAATAATTTCTTCGTCAAGGCCTGAATATTTGCTAAACATCTTAATTGCTTCATCTGTCTCAGCTTTAGTCGCCCAAGCGCCTTTTGCAATTACAGGAAGTAATTTGTCAATTGCATAAGCTTCAACGAGAGGTAGTAATTCGTCCAAATCCATGCTTTGAACATCAGCAGGAAGTTGTTTGTGATACCATGCCGCTGCCGCGAAATAAGGTAGTCTATTTGCCTTTTCAACTGGGCCACTTCTGTCTATTCCTAAATCGGTAGGAGAGACTAAAATCACACCATTTAGGTACATCCAGTGATTGCTTTGAAGCTCAAGTGATAGTCCAGAAACTCTTGTTGTTCCATAACTTTCACCAATCAAAAACTTAGGGGAATTCCACCTGTTGTTTCTTGTTACAAAAGTATTTACCCATTCTCCTAAATACTTGATGTCCTCGTTAACACCAAAGAATTGTTTAGGGTCCGCTTCAGGATCTGTAATTCTTGAATAACCAGTATTCACAGGGTTCACAAACACTATATCGGCTTCATCCAAAATGGAATTAGGATTATCTTTAATACCATATGGCTGAATAGGGTTCCCTTCGTCATCAATTTTTAGGATTCTAGGGCCAGTATAAGCGATGTGCATCCAAACCGATGCAGATCCTGGTCCTCCATTAAATGAAATAACCAAAGGACGGGTATCTGTATCCTTAATATCTGTTCGTTTATAATAAGTATAAAATAATGTGGCAACCGGTTGACCGTCTGCATCCCAAACTGGCTGCGTTCCAGCGGTTGCTGAAAAAGGAACTTTCTTGCCTTTTATCGTTACTTCATGTGTAGTAGTAACTGCGGATTCCACTGGAATTTTCCTTTCCTGTGCTTTTACCGAAAATGCCATTGTTAAACATAAAATGGCTGCTATTAATTTTATTTTCATGAGTTTATTTTATGAATTAAAAATTCAGTTTATTATTGTTGATCAACAATGATCTTGTCATCACCCTTTAATTTCTTGTTAAGTTGAGGTATCATTTTATCAAGAAGAGCGGATTTTCTTGGTGCCAATTTGTCAACCATTTCTTGATAATACTGGTATTGGGCTTCTTGATCACCAGTCATGATTCCCATATAACTTGAGACTCCTCCATATAATCCTCGTACTCTACTCGAGAGCTCTCCGTACATTCGATTCAATTCTTTAATCTCAGCAACTGCAGAAGCAGACATCTTTTTATCTTCAGATTCAAGCTTAGTTACTTTCTGAGCAATACTTCTAATGGTTCTGTTCTCAGAATTTACGATTGTTTGAAGTGCATCGACTTCTAAGACCATTGCAGTCCAAGCTGTTCTATCAGCAATGCTAATTTCTATTCTAGGGTCGTCTTCTACATTAAAATTTTGCTCCATGACTTTACCCTTTACAGTTAGTCTTGCCACATATAAACCTGGTACCACTCTTGGGCCAGAAGGTGTAAAGCTTCTATTACCAAAACGTTGTGTTGGTTGGTTAGACTTGTAGGTCATGTTCCAAGCTGCACGATTCACTCCGGCAGTTGTATCCACTTTTACTGTATTGATATGATTGCCTTCTAAATCTAAAATCTCAAGCTTAATCTCATCTTTTGCAACCGCACTTTTGAGGTAATAATCCATCAATGCCCCATATTGAGGGTTTTCACCTCGATAGTACATGTCGCCAGTATGCGCACCGGTATTTTGATAGTTAATCATTACTCCAGTCGGAATACTGAATAATGCCGCTTGTTGGTTAAGTGCATCAGGTGTTAATTCTTGTAATGAAGAAAGGTTATCGAGTACCCAAACGCCTCTGCCATGTGTGCCTAATATCAGGTCATTATCTCTTGGATGAATTACCAGATCATTGAAAGGTAGAGTCGGCATATTGTTTTTCAACTCTACCCAGTTTTGTCCTCCATTAATTGAGATGAAAAGTCCTAATTCTGTACCTAAATACAATAAATTTGGGTTTTTAGGGTCTTCCCTTAATGTTCTAGCTACTCTGTCTTTAGGTAAATCACCAGCAACAGATGTCCAGGACTGTCCAAAATCAGTTGTTTTATATACATAATTAGTGAAATCATTGTTTCTATAATTATTGATGGCCACATACATCGTTCCGGCATCATGTGTTGATGGCTCAAATGTGTTAATCCAAGTTTCCTTTGGAAGCCCATTTAATCTTGAGGTAACATCTGTCCAATTGGCACCATCATCAGATGATATTTGTAATAATCCATCGTCCGTTCCAACATATAGCATTCCCGCTTTTAATGGTGATTCTGCAATTGCCGTTAAAGTAGGGTAGTAGGGTATTCCGTCATCCAAAGAAGCGGTATGCTCATCGGCACGTTTACCCATTATTTTTAGTTCTCTACGGTTCACTTTGGTAGTAAGGTCGCCTAAAGACTTCCAATTGTTACCACCATCGTTACTTTTCCATAATACATTAGTACCTGCGTAAATCGTATTTGGATCATGTTTAGAAAGATAGAAAGGACCATCCCAGTTTCCTGGTGCCATTGCGTTTCCTAATTCTGGTTCAGGTAAACCAGGCCCCCATGCGTCCCAATTTCTTCTTGCACCAATTTTGCCTTTAGGATCACCCGGCCTAATAGACTGGTTTTGCCCAGTCTTTTTATTCAACCTAAACAAACCTAGGTATTGTGATTCTCCATATAATATGTCTGAATCAGTATTGTGGGTTAAATTCAAGAATCCATCTCCGCCACCTGTTTTCTTCCAATCTTCGTTTAAAATACCACTGCTGTTATATGTTGCATTAGGGCCATACCAACTTCCATTATCTTGAAGTCCACCATATACATTATATGGTTCCGCCATATCAACACTTACTCTATAAAATTGACTTAATGGAAGGTTATTCACGAACAGCCATGTTTTGGCCCTGTCGTATGAAATACCAATTCCACCATCATCACCTTTGATTACATGCCTGCTGTCATTTGGATTTACCCATACAATTCTGTCATCACCGTGTAATGATTGACGAGGTCTAGCAAAATTTTTACCGCCATCATCTGAATAGCTGAACTGGTTAAGCATATATATTCTTTGGTCATCGCTTGGGTCTACAAGTGGTTGACTGGCATACATTGGTCTTGGATTCCAATCACTCATTAATGTCCAAGATTCACCTTTGTCTTCTGACCTATAAAGTCCAGCTCTTCTTTCGTTGTACGCAGTAGAGGCATTGTATTGAAATCCTTGTTCGACTGAAGCGTAAACAATATTTGGGTTTGAACGGTATATCGATATTCCGATTCTACCGAATTCTCCTTCCGGGAATCCATTTCTTAATTCTTTCCATGTTTTACCACCATCAGTAGATTTACGTAGGCTACTTCCCGGTCCACCACCATCAAAACCATAAGGCCTTCTTCTTCTTTGGTAGGTAGCTGAATAAAGAATGTCCGAATTACTCGGGTCCATTGCAATATCTACCACTCCGGTATTTTCATCGACATGGATAATTCTTTCCCAAGTATCACCTCCATTGGTTGATTTATACAATCCTCTTTCTTCATTTGGCCCCCAAAGATGGCCCATGGCAGCAACGTAGACAATATTTGGATCCGTTGGGTGAAGTACAATTCTTCCCACATGGTGCGAGTCTTTAAGGCCCATGTTTTTCCATGTTTTCCCCGCATCGGTGGACTTATAAACACCATCACCCCAGCTAGAACTTTGTCGGTTAGCTCTTTCTCCAGTTCCTACCCATACATGATCAGGATTACCTTGATGAACGGCTATAGCTCCTACCGAATGTGTGGCTTCATTTTCAAAAACTGGCTTGAAAGTGACACCATTGTTAATCGTTTTCCAGACACCACCAGTAGAGGAGGCAGCATAAATTATAAAAGGGTCTTTCTCTACAACAGCCAAGTCGACTATTCGACCACTCATTGTAGCAGGACCAATATTGCGAAGGCTTAATCCATTAAAGGTTTCTGACGAAATTTTTTGTCCGAATGAACAGAATGGTGCTAGTAATAATAATATACTTGCAAGGAATAATATACGTTTCATGAGCTCAAGATTAATTGAGCTTCAAGATAGTAAAACAGAATGTAGAAGAGGGTTACTTTTTGAAGAGTGGCAGTTAATTCCTAGTTGACTTTACTATATCTTCTGAAGATACCATTAGCTGTAATGTCTAATGTAGTATCAGCCACATCCAATTGCCAATTGGCACTATTTACAATTAACACATAAATTGAAACGCCATTACCATCATCTTGAGCTTGACTTATTACATATTCACCACCTCCAATGAACAACCCATCACTTTTCTCAACCAGGTCTTTATTAGTAAATTCGATTGTCACGCTAACATCTGGATCAGCATTAAGGCATCCGTTTCGGCAGGTTTGATATAATTCCCATGTGACATTTTTAAAATCATGTTTAAGGGTAATGTCATTGCCCGTGCTACATGAAAATAATCCTAAGGTTAATATAATTAACGAGACACCTAACTTCTTCTTCATCATAATCTTTTCCTTTTCTCTTAATTATTACATTCAAAGATAGAAAGAACCCTACTTGTAAGAGTACTTAATTATTTAATTGCGCTGCAAAACTAATAGGCATTTCTGATTTTCTCCAACATTTGTTGCATACTTTTTTTAACCTCACTGGTTGAGCTGGTATAATGGTTTACCATAAAGGTGAATATCAGCGTTTTACCTTTTTTTGTTTTAATATATCCACTTAAGCAATGATTGTTTCGTACCGTACCTGTCTTTGCAAAAACATATGGTCCAGCCTCACTCCCATACCAGTCTTCAATGGTTCCTGATATGCCTCCTGCTGGTAAAAGTTCAAAAAGCCTTTCTTCTCCGACTTCATCTCTAAGTAAATCAAGGAGGTGAACGATTGTTCTTGGCGTAAACATATTATAACGAGATAGGCCTGACCCATCAACCCATACCAATTCATCTTGCCATTCGGTAAAATAATTCTCAAGCATGTAGTCAATTGAATTCGAAGTGTTCAGCGTGTCAGTAAGCTGATCAGAGGCCATCATCAATATTTGCTCTGCAAATAAGTTGTCACTAGGCTGTAACATGTTTTTATACAAAGTATCTATTGGAAGCCCGAATAGTGTTTTAGCTGTTTTTAAATTAGGAAATCCTTCATACTGGCGAACCGCTTTTTTGAGGGTGTCAGAAAGTAATTTTCTGAATAAATCATCCGAATAGATAAAGGGTCTTGCATGTTCTTCAATAATTAAAGTGTCAGGTGGTATGGAATCAGAAAGGCCGATTTTATAATCAAAGTCATTAAGAAATTCAGCCCTTTGAATTGAATTCCTTGTACTTGTTACTGTATCGGAACTTGGGCTAAAGTCGTTTTTCAACCGTTTTGGAAAAACAGTAATACTGCCTTTTGCCCGATTAATGTAAGACCATGTGCTATTTCCATAAATAGGGAATATGGATTTTTCAGCTGAATAGTAACCTTCATAGTCGTCCCAACCCCAGCCTGGGCCAAATCGATCCTCATTCGTTGGTCTTGCCCAATAAAATAATTGCTCTTTTCTTCCTCTCAGAAATTCTAAAACAGTTGTGTCTCCAATTTCTGGATGGAGAAATAATGGATTGCCAGATCCCCAAAAAATTAAGGAATCACCCGAGATTGTATAAAGCATTGCCGGAACAGCATCGTCCAATATTTGCAATCCTGTATAAAACGTGAACAACTTCGTATTTGAAGCTGGGGTCATGTATTTCTCTTCTAGATGAGACGCAATGACTTTGTTTTTTTCTGGATCGTACAATTGAAACCCCACATATGCTTGCTCGAAACCACTTAGATTTTCTAAATCTCTTAGAATTTTTTTATGCGGATACCGCTGTGCATAAACTGAATTCACAGACATGAGAAGTATTGCCAGTAGTATTGTCCATGTTTTCATATAAGATCAAGCATTATATTTTATACTACTCCTTGCGCCAACATTGAGTCTGCGACTTTTATAAAACCGGCTATGTTGGCACCTGACATATAATCATTCTTGAAGCTATATTTATCTGCAGCGTGTAAGCAACTGTCATGAATATTTCTCATTATCATCTGAAGTTTAAGATCGACTTCTTCGCTTGTCCAATGAGAACCTGAGTAGTTCTGAACCATTTCAAGACCAGAAGTAGCAACTCCACCAGCATTTGAAGCTTTTCCTGGGGCGTGTATAACACCATTATCACGCAGGATACTTATGGCTTCAGGGGTACATGGCATGTTCGCACCTTCTCCAACTACGATGTTCCCTCCATTTACAATGTTTTGTGCGTCTATGCCATTCAACTCATTTTGAGTCGCGCAAGGCAATGCACAATCGGCATAATGAGCCCATAATAGGTTGTAATTTAATGACTTGTCGATAGGGATATAAACTGCGGAGTCAAATTGGTCTGCATACTCAGATATCCTTCCTCTTCTTTCGTTTTTTAAACTTTGTATAAATGCAAGTTTTTCTGAATCGATACCTTTTTCATCGAAAATATATCCAGAAGAATCAGAAACAGTTATAGGCTTACCTCCAAGTTCAATTATTTTTTCAATGGCGAATTGTGCCACGTTACCTGAGCCAGAAACTAGGCAAGATTTTCCATTCAAATCTTCACCTATGTTTTCCAAAATATATTTTATAAAATAGATGAGACCGTACCCCGTTGCTTCAGGTCTGATAAGACTTCCTCCCCATTTAACTCCTTTACCTGTTAAAACTCCTGAAAACTGATTTTCAATTTTTCTGTACATCCCGTACATGTAACCAATTTCTCTTCCACCAACACCAATGTCGCCAGCAGGGATATCTATTCTGTGGCCTATATGTTTAGAAAGCTCAAGCATGAAATTATGACAGAAGCGCATTACTTCTCCATCTGATTTTCCTTTAGGGTCAAAATTTGAACCACCTTTTGCACCACCAAGGGGTAAGCTGGTCAAGGCATTCTTAAAGATTTGTTCGAAACCCAAAAACTTCAAAATACTCTGATTCACTGAAGGGTGAAAACGAAGTCCGCCTTTGAAAGGACCAATCGCACTGTTCATCTGTACACGATATCCACGGTTTACTTGTGGAACACCGTTATCATCAATCCATGTGACTCTAAAACTAATGACCCGCTCAGGTTCAACCATGCGCTCAAAAATCTTTTGATCACGATAGCTTTTGTTTTGTGCTATTACCGGAGCAACACTTTCGTAGACTTCTTGTACGGCTTGATGAAATTCATTTTCTCCGGGAGTAGATTGTTTAAAATTATTAAGAAAATCAATTTCAGACACAGCTTGTATAAGCGTATTTTCCATTTAGATGGTGTTTAGATAAGGGTTAGAATTTAATTGGCTCTATAAAGAATTAAAACTAATAGGTAGGAGGGTTTTGTATGTTGAAATATAAGCAGATTTATTTACTCGTAATAAACACTTACATCTTCAAGGTCTTTTCTTCCTAAATCTGGGACATAGACTTCTTCCGCTTCATAGCCGATTGGCAACAATAGGAATGGCCTTTCATTAGCGGGTCTATCTAAAATTTTTGTCAAGAAATTCATAGGGCTTGGAGTATGAGTTAATGTAACTAGTCCAGCATCATGAATTGCCGTCAAGAGGAATCCACTGGCCAAACCAACAGACTCATTCACATAATAATTATTCTTCTTTTCTCCGTGTTCACCGAATTCAAATGCTTTTTTGAATACTATAATGAGGTATGGAGCAGTTTCAAGAAAAGGTTTGTGCCAATCTGTACCCAAGGGAGCTAAGTCCTTGAGCCATGCCTCACTCATTCGGTTATGGTAGCTCTCGTGCTCTTCTTTCTCAGCCGCTTCTCTGATTTTCTTTTTGATTTCAGGGTTGCTAATCACGCAAAATGTCCAAGGCTGTTTATGTGCACCTGATGGGGCAGTGGAGGCAGTCCGAATCATGTTATCGATGACTTCTTTCGGAACCGGTTTACCTGAGAAATCTCGAACACTACGTCTAGTCTCCATCCATTCATGAAATGACCTGCTTTTTGCAACCATTTCATCATTGTCATAGTGTACATGAGAATACCTGATATATGGATAACCGTCTATTAGTTTCGTGCTGATCTTATTCATGCCTTAAAATTAGCAATGATCCATTATAAAAAAGAACCCCGACTGAAAATTCAGCCAGGGCACGATTTGGATGTAAAAACCTCCTTACGAGGTAACTTTAAGACGCTCCGAAGAAAAGAATGTTTCTTCCAGAGTGAAAATAATTACATAATTCTCCTTTTTACTTGTTGAACACCTGCCAAAATGAAGACAATAATTGCTAAACCAACGCTGTAATAGACAGGATCCATACTTCCCCATATTTCAAACCCTTCTTCTTGAAACCCGCTATTACCAAAAATATGATAGCCATAAGGATGATATTTCGTGTATTTCCAACCTTGGATTAATATTATTACCGAAATGACTCCGGCAATTCCGATACCCAATGGCAGGATTAGATTCTTTGATTGCTGGCTGATCCAAAATTGAATCGATGCCATACCTAATACTGTCAAGAACATCTTTAAATAAAATGCATAGAAAAGGCCAAGATTTAATCCTTCTTCAAAACCTAAATCGGGTGAAATGTATCGTAAAAGAAATCCTACTAATAACGTGAATGAAGCAAAAAGAAATAAGCTTATGAATGTCATTAATAGGAAAGCTTTCACTTTTGATAAGTAGACAGCAGTTCGTGATAATGATTGTGAATAGATTTGCTTCCAAGTATTGGCATTGTATTCAATGTTATTCACCAAGAGGGCAAGCATGATCAAAAAGAAAGGAAACAGGAAATTACCTGGGTTGATGCTCAAATTTAGCAACGCATCCCAAGCATTTGTTCCGGGTTGAATTAATGAATCTCCTTTACGCCAAAGTATCATGAAATTAATAAAAGGTATGAATGCAGGGGCGATTATTAATGGCCAGAAAGCCAGTGTGCCTTTAAATTTGTAAATCTCGGCCGAAAGACCTCTTCGAAGTTGTAGCGCTAAATTCATTGGTCTAAACGGTTAGTGATGTTAAGAAAAATTGATTCTAAGTTTTCATCTTCAGCTTTAAGCTGATAGACTTCAATGCCATTTCCCACAAGGGCCTTGTTGATTTTGGCAATTTCTTCTCTCGACTGTATAGCAAGTATGATTGAATTATTATTAATCGATGAGACTGTGAAATTGAGGTTTTTAATAACCGTTGATGCAGCTTCCACATTGTCCAATTCTATGGTTAATTCATTCGAATTATTTCCATCTTGAAGTCCCTTGAGTTTTCCTTCATAAAGAATTTTACCCTGGTCTATTATGGCTACATCAGTTACTAATTTTTCAATTTCAGAAAGCATGTGGCTCGATAAAAAAATCGTTTTGCCGTGATTTTTGTTCAGTTCTTGAATTAATTCACGCATTTCGATTATCCCACTTGGGTCCAAACCATTTGTAGGCTCATCTAAAATCAATAATTCAGGGTCGGTAAGTAGGGCAGAAGCAAGTCCTAGTCTTTGGCACATACCTAAAGAATAATTTTTAGCCTTTTTATCAGCGTTATCTTTTAACCTTACTATTTCTAAAACTTCGTCAATTCTGCTTTTACTGGTGCTAGTCATCCTTCTTATGACTTCCAAATTCTGTCTTCCTGTGAGGTGTTTATAAATGGATGGGTTTTCAATTAAGGCGCCCACTTTACCCAGGATATTGTCTCGGTCTTGACTGATGGGTTTTCCAAATACTTCGACTTGTCCGCTAGAAGGCCTGAATAAATCCAGGAGTATCCTAATGGTGGTTGTTTTTCCTGCTCCATTAGGTCCAAGAAAACCATAAATACTTCCTTTAGGAACATTTAGGTTTACTCCATCTAATGCTTTAAAATCCTTAAAGTAGAAGTCGAGGTCAGTAATTTTAATAATTGGTTGGTCCATAAATCCGTAATTTGATTATAGGACGCGTGTTCAAATGGTTTTGTGAACACAAGGAAACAAATAGGTAGAAAATACTTTAAGAATGGTAATTAAAAATGGTTCAGCGTCATTCTTTAAGATTAGACCTGACCTGATTCTTTAATTTTTCCTTCATCAATTTTTGATTTTTCATGAACTGAGAAAACAAGAAGATACTTACCGCAATTTGTAAGAGGGCATAAGGCCATTTACCAAGTGCCATTCCCATAAATGAAAATTCTTGCACTTCATTTAAAAGCGCATTCGCAGCATTGAGTAGGCAGACAATTCCGCCAATTAAAAAGATCCAGCGTATTCTGATTCCGATACTTTCAAATCTATTTGGTTGATCAGCCATATTTATTGGTCATGTAATTTATTGATTCTGTAATAAGTTCTTGAAGAATATCACTGTCGATATCTTCAAGTTTTTTAACATACAAACAGGATTTTCCCGTTTTGTACTTCCCCAGTTTTTCCATCAATTCAGGATACCTATTGAAACCAGGCATAATATAAAGTGTTAGGTTTTGTGCCCTTGGTGAGAAACCAACTTTTGGAGAATCCCCTTCTCGACCACTATCATATTTATAATGGTATGTTCCAAAACCGACAATCGCAGTCCCCCACATTTTTGCAGGTTCCCGAGATATCGTTTCCATCCAAGCCTTGACCTGAAAACAATCGGCACGCTTTGATTATTCTCCATACTATTCAAAAAATCATCAACACTCACCTCTGTCTCGTTGGTTTTATTATTTGCCGTTGCCATACCTGTTATTTATAACGAATTTAACAAAAGTTAATAAGACAAAGGTTGTTGTAAATATGATGTTGAATATATTTGTAACTTGATTTATAAATAGTGCTATGAGAAAGAACATTTATTTAGTTTGTATACTGATTTTTTTAATGGGCTGTGAAAGTGAACAAGATAAAGCAGACCGATTTTTCATAAAGGGTAATATTGCTTTAGCTGAAGGAAGTAATGATGAGGCCATAAAAATGTACGATGAGGCCATCGCCAAAAATCCTGAATTGAAGGAGGCCTATAACAATAAAGGTGTAGCCTTATACAGAGATGGTAAGCTAGAAGAAGCAATTGAAGTGTATTCAGATGTGCTTTTAAATGTGGATGCCAATTATATTGACGCTTCTCGAAATAGATTGGAAGCAATGCTGGATGCCAATCTATTTGATAAGATGGGGCCAGACCTGATAATTCTCGATAAATTTTATCCTGATTCGGCTTTCGTGGATATGACAAGAGGACTAATTGCTGTGCATAGACAAAGTTTTGGATTAGCAAGAAAGTTTTTCGAAAGGGCGATTTCAAAAGAACCAGACAATGCTGATCCTCTTGTGAACATTGCTAACATATTGTATTTAGATTCAAAATTTGAATGGTCAAATGAGATGTTGGATAGTGCAGAAAAGATCGATCCTTCAGTTCATAGTATCTATAATACAAGGTCGATGATTTTAACGGCAGAAGGTGAACTTGAAGAAGCTTTAAAACAAGTGAATAAGGCCCTTGGCATAGATGAAGGAAATCCATACTACCTTAATAACAGGGGGTTTACCTACATCAAAATGGGTGAGCTAGAAAAAGCGAAGACAGATATTAATGTATCAATTCAGAAGGATTTCAAGAACGGCTGGGCTTATAGAAATAGAGGTATCCTATTTAACCTTGAGAATGATCATGAATCCGCTGTTAGAAACTTCGAATTGGCTGTCAAATATAATCCTGGAATTAAAGAGTTACATGCCAACTATGGTGACGCATTATTTGAGATTGGCAGAAAAGAAGATGCTTGTAGCCAATGGAGCATTTCAATTGACATGTTTGAGAATAATGCGAGGGAATCATTTCAAAAGTACTGCAAGTAAAATCACGTCAATACTGGATATCCTTAATGCTGTTGAAATGGATTTTTTACGCCTTGAAATTCTATTTTGCTAATCTTTAATAAGTGACTTCTCAAAAGTATTTTTTCACTTTAAGATTTAAAGCTTCTCGTTTTTTCTTATTATTATTATTTTGGTGTTATTTAAATTATTTCAAATTGTAACTCATTAAAAAAGAGTCATTTGTCATTTGAATATTTACTATAAATAATATTTTATAACCTCTTGTTAACTTAGTATTAAGAAGTGCCGTCTAACTTATGAATATGGATGTAGAACAGTATAAAATTAAAATACTGCCGCTAAAGAATAAGCTTTATCGTTTTGCTTTTAACATAGTTCATAATGAAGATCTCGCGAAGGATATTGTTCAGGAGTGTATGATAAAAGCTTGGGAAAAGCGAAATGAGTTGCATTTGATTCATAACCTGGAAGCTTGGTGTATGCAGGTGACTAAGAATAAAGCATTAGATAAACTTCGTTCTAAACATTTAAAAAAGACGGATTTATTTGAAGTGGAATTTGATACTCGGAAGGAAAGAGATAATCCTTATGTGGTCATGGAACGGAATGATGTTTTGGCTAGAATAAAAGGATTGATAGCCGAACTTCCACAAAGGCAACGAGAGGTAATGCAGTTGAGAGATATAGAAGGCTATTCGTATAAAGAGGTAGCTGACACACTTGAAATTGACATAAATCTTGTAAAAACAAATCTTTTTAGGGCTCGAAGAAAGCTTAAAGAAAGTTTGACAAAAGAAAATGAATATGGAATCGAAAACAGAGAAACTGCTTCATAAATATTGGGAGGCAACTTCCAGTCAAGAAGAAGAAAGCCAGTTGAAAGCGCTACTAAATAGCGACTCAGATTCGGATGAATTGACTAATGAAAAGGAGCTGTTTGCTTATTTTAAGAGTAAAAAAAGCCTTGAGTTAGATGAATCGTTTGATGAGAAAATATTGGGTTTAATTGAAGTGACAGAGGAGACCAAAGTTTTTAAGTTCTCCGATTTTGTAAAGAGGTACTCAAGTATTGCAGCTGCTTTATTAGTGTTGTTTGTGAGCTCATATATTTTTATGCAACAGCAACAATCATATGCACAGGATGATTCTTTTGATAACCCTGAAGCGGCGTATAATGAGTTTAAAAAACAAATGTTAATGGTTTCACAGATTATGAATAAGGGAAGTGAAACGGTAAATGGGCTCAATAATTTGGGCAAGTTTGATGATGTTGTGAGTGAAATTGGAACTTTAGAAAGAGCTTCAATGACAACCATGAGTCATTTAAGTGAATTGAATAGAACAAATTAGGAATAAATAAAAATTAGATATGAAAAGGTTAGCATTAATAATGTTAGTAAGCGTGATGGCATTTCAAGCAAATGCACAGAACGATGCGATATCGAAGTATTTCGCGAAATACATGGGGAATGATGATTTCATGAGTGTTAACATCAGTGGAAAAATGTTCCAAATGATGAGTAGCATTGAATTGGATAATGAAGAAGAACAAGAGTTCATGAATAATTCAATTGGGAAAATCAAAGGTGTAAAAGTGATTGCTGCTCAAGATTCAGTTGATGGTCGTGGAATGTATGCAGAGGCACTAAAGTTAGTTGAAGGAAAAGGATACGAAGAGTTGATGACGGTGCATGAAGAAGACCAGGACATCAAATTTATGATCAAAGAGAAAGGCAATAAAATTGATGAGTTGTTCATGGTCATGGGTGGCAAGAATGAATTTGGCTTGCTAAGTATCGTTGGCGATGGCATTGACTTGAATATGCTGTATAAATTGTCTAAGACAGTTGGATTAGATGGCTTCCAAGAATTAGAAAGACTAGGAGACGGTAATTAAGCCGCTCTTAGTTTAAAGTAAAGGTCAACTCACAATTTGGATTTTGGATGTATGAAAAAATTAACAATAGTTACCCTTTTGATGGCGTTCACCACTTTTGCTTACGGTCAAAGCAAAAGTGTTGATCGTTTCAGGAACGACAATGACCCCGATTTAAAA
>Ga0307985_10000913_pt1 | contig 16904 bp, 17 predicted proteins | sample EllFjometageno80_FD_203155 | JGI IMG/M metagenome (GOLD analysis project Ga0307985, IMG submission 203155) | Marine microbial communities from Ellis Fjord, Antarctic Ocean - #80 | ecosystem: Environmental > Aquatic > Marine > Unclassified | place: Southern Ocean | collected 2014-10-09 | reverse complement strand
CCAACGCGATTACATACACAATGGGAGCATTTACTTTGCAAGGTATGGCGTATTTCCTTTGGAAAATGCTTGCGCAAGACTCAATGGACCAAAAAGCAAGCATCGCTAACATGCAGAAAAATATGTCGCGACAAATGCAAAAGCAACAGATGAGTTTCGCACAGAAGCAAATGGAAATTGAAATGAAAAAGCAAGAAATGGTCTTCTCTCACCAACTTACTCAACTTGAAACAGACCCCGAAGTGGTTCAATACTTAGCATTGCAACAAGAGATGAAGGAAGCGGCAGAAGAAGCGGCGACAATACCTGCACACGCCGCGGCTGACAACAAACCAATGCCTCTCGGAGCAAGTAAGACAAGAAAGACAGACGGAACATTCGCTAAGAAAAAGGAGTGAAGGTTCATGGGTTGGTTGTTTAAAACACCCGCCGATGATGCAACCGAAGCAACATTGCGCGCGTTACACACTCAAAACACACTTGATAATTACTACGAGCGTGGTAAGGGTTTAGTATTTGCAGTCGTGCTTGCTTTCGTAACAGGATTGGCTGTCTCATGGTTTGAATATGGGACTGACTTTAGTGTTTGGGAGAACACAGTTGAGTGGGCTAAAGACAAAATTGTAGGTTGGGTCAGTTGATATGGTTGCAACATTAGCAGGTAGCGCGCTCATGGGTGCTATTGTATATGGGCGCGAAGCATACCGCTACCTCAAACCGCGAAGAATCGGAGTATATGGACCGACATTAGTTGGGAAGACCACACTTGATTTATTTATGCGCACTCCGGGTGAAATGGAGGCCGTTGAAGAAAGAACTATGCATCCTAAACGCTTGATACAAGGGGGTCATGTGCTACCAAACGCTACAAGAAAGCGTATTCGGTGGCAAGGAGAGAAGAGAGTTGTTCATTCGGCAGATATTGGCGGTCAACAGCGTTTTTGGAATCTTTGGATTGACGATATGGTTGAACGACAGGTGGAAATAGTTATCTTTATGACTGATACTCGCGCATTACAAGGGACCGGCTCTCAAGTTATTGATGTGGTCGGTGGGTTGGAATTTCTTGTTGATGCTCTCATTGAGCGCAGATGGAAATACCGTAGCCTAAAGACGAGATTGAAGGGTAAGCGATACGCGCCTAAGCAAATATGGATTATAGCCAACAAAGCGGATGAGTGGTGGGATGATAAGGCAAACATGCTTTGGCAATCTAACAGACTTCGCGAACATAAAGTCTTTGATGTTCATAGACCGGCTATGCGTCGGTTACAAAAAGCGGGATTACCTTGCCGCGTATCTATGATGGCTACAAATATAGGTTGGAATGTTGAAAAAACACTTCTTGAAATGTTAAATTGGTGATAAAATGCTCGGAAATCAAACACAATCGGACCTATTGCGGCTCGCCGCACAAACAAACATGCCTTTAGCGCAAATACAACAACAAGCGATGGCTCAAGCCGCAATGCAACAGCAATCGGGCGTTGTTGAAGTGCCTCAAGTCAATTTTTATCCATCGCGACACGCGAACCCTATCAAGGCGCGCAGAAAAGATATTAAGCAGGCGTATAGATTATTGAAACCAACCAAAAGACACCTTGCGTCACCTCGCAGATGGTGGTTTGGTGGAAAATATCGCTACAACACTAACACAATGCGATGTTGTATTGATGGTTGTGATGTTGAGAATCTTATTCGGTTGGCAGGTAACATTTATGAGCAAATAGCGGATGAAGAAGTGGGTAAATCTCTTTGGCAGTTGTATTGGCATAACCCTGTGACTAATGAACCTCAAGGCTTCATCGCGAAAGAGAATGTTACGAGTGGTCGCAATATGCGCGGCACTTACTGCCCCGAACATATGCATCTCTATCATATGCTTACTAAGTGGGAGCGCGAAGAAGAGGCTGAACAAGAGTCTAAGGGTGGCACTCTTAAAGCAAAATTGAAGAAGGGTGTGTCCATAGTTGCTGTTCCTATCAGCACAATCAAAAAGAAAGATAACACACCTCCTCAACTATCGCAGTATAAACCATTCTTCGCTATGTTAGAGCGTGACAACATACCAATCGTCCACATCAACAACGCCGCTACGGGTTCTAACGAGATAACAATGATTATTTTTGATATGAAGCAATTTCAAGGTGGGCAAAACAACAGACTGCTCTATGAGGCGCTCGCTATGAACCAAATGCAACAGCAAATGCAAAACGGGACGCAACCTGCACCTCTTCCGACACAATCAAATGATGGGAGCATGTGAGGTGGTAACATGGTGTGGCCGTTTAACAACAATCAACCGCAGGCTCAAGGGAGCGCAATGAATCTTGGGTTGGGTAATAATCAACAACAAGTGCCGATACAACAAGGTATGCAACAGCAATATCAACAGCAACAGAATCCGTGGGGTCAACAACAGCAATATCAACCTCCTCCATCCGAGATGGAGATTATTTCAACGCTTATCTCAACCAATCCATCAATAGACCGCTGGATTTCAACAGATAACAACCTACAAACCATTATTTCACTGATAAGCAGTATTGTAGCGGTATCAGTTAACCAAATGCTTGCTAATTGCACTATCAAAGAAGATGGAGACGCTATGAAGTTTGATTTCAGTGCAGTTCAAGGGATGCCTACTGCTGACAGCATCACTATGAATATGAGTCAGTTACAAAACTCAGCATCAAATGTAGTCCAACAACAGACCATGCAGATTCAACAAATGGTCGCTATGGCTAATCAAGGCAGTATGCAAGGTATGCTGGACACGGCTATGGCTGACCCCGGTATGATTCAAAGCGTGGGCGGCGGACTTGGTTCGTTAGTGCGCGGCATGGCAACAGGAGGACGATAATATGCAAAGTGGAGATTGGTCGGGTAGTTTATACAACGCTATTAGTGATTTTAGTAATATACGCAAGTCTGTTATCGTTGATATGATTATGGTTCAACTTATCAGCCTAACACTTGGATGCTTTGTCATCATAGTGTTTAGCGGACAGAATATGGACCAAAGCAGTTTGACTTACTTACTCGCCGCGCTATTCCTTTGTTTCACTTTCACCGGAGTGGTCTATCGCAAGTTCACTCATGGCGAGTGACCATTTACCAACAGGGCATTGACTTGATGCCAAAGTGGTCTTAAAATTCATAAAACACCCGCATAGAGTGCATCTTGGTGCGCTAAAGTGTTCACAAGAGTGACAAATCTTCAATCTTCTATTTCTTTCTTCACTATTCACTTTATTTTTGAGTAAAGAGTCCTTAACGCCTCTCCCAAGACTGATTGCGGCTGTTTTATTGATAGGAATACCCACAACTCTCGGTGTTTTCTTAAGAGGTCGCATAAACTTCCCACATACGCAATCGTTTTCAAGTGTTTCGTCATGCGTTGGTTTGTGTCGGAGAGAGTTACCCGCGCATCTTGCCCTTTATGTCAAGATGACGAACGCGATGGATTAGAACAATTGATGACTGACGGCATCGTTATCGCAAAACAATTAGATAAAGACAAAGATTGGCGCGAAGGGACTGCTGATAGGCACTTTCGTAATCATATGGGGGAATATCACATGGGTTCTAACAGCGAATGCCTACTTTGCACATCTTTGAAGCGAGAATCTCTTGAATTAGCATATTACAACGCTTCTATGACCACAGAAGACATTGCCGCCGATGTGGACATGGCAGAATCTAATGTTTACCACCATCTCAAATACCATCTCAAACCCGTAGTGCAGAAAGGCGCGGCTGATATTATCGCTATAACAGCAGGTAACGAGATGCAATCTATACGCGGGAACTTATCGCGCCTCAATGGTGAATTATCGTTCTTTCTTGACGACGCGGACCGGAATGACCCTCAATATGTGCGAAATATCGTCGCTCTTCACAAAGAAGTTCGTGATACTGTCACTATGATGATGAAGATTCAAGACCGCGCCGCTGGTAACATTACTGAAAATATCAACGCTCAAACAATTAACATACTCAAGGTTGAGTTAGCAAAAGAATCACCCGATGTTTGGAGGAAGTTAAGGACAAAATTGATGGGTGAAGGCGATGAATGAGAAAGCAGTCTATGTTCCATTCATTCAGTGTGATGATATGCCCGATAATGGCTTATTATTGTTGAGTCGCGGGCTTGAACCCGAAGAATACTTTCGCTTTTTCAAATTAACACACCTTGTCATAGACCGTTGGCATCATGCTGTGAGTAATATGGCTCCTCACATCTATGCAGAATACCATACTCATAGAGGAATCCTTCGCGATGTTGAAACTCAATTCAAAATCATGACTGTTGACGACGGTGAGGAGTTTGTGCATGCAAAATGCATCCTTGCGCACCAATTAACGGCTGTTCATGTCATCTTTAGCGCATACGCGTCAGCATTCAAGGACAACGAGGAGGTATGTTTATTCTATTATAACATACCAAGTATTTTACAAAGGTCTTTTGAATCATTAAGTGGTGGTGTGTGCTAATGGGAGGCGAACGCGGTAGCACATCGGGACTTAGGTTCAATCCTCGCGAAAGCCCGGAGGAGATTCAAGAGGATTCTTCCGTAGGTCGTGAGGATTCGGATGAGCGAGCCAAGCATGACGCTAAAAAGCAACAAGAGCAAGAGGGTCGCGCTCGTTTATTACAAGGTATTCAACATCTCAAAATCAAAATACCTCAGCAGAACACAGAAGACGAAGAGCGACCTCAAGAAGAGGCCGGTCAAGTCGGTCAAATGGGTCAAGCGGACGCAATTGATGGTGCAAACCCTCGTGCTAACGGTCAAGGTATGGGTGTAATGACAGGCGAACCAATGGATGTGGCTTTTGACTCCATTAAAAAAAAAGACAAGCCGCACGAGCCAAAACACGACACAGACAAGCCTCAAAAAACAACTACTATTGACACAGTTCGCGCAAGACAACGCGCGGCAAAGGGTCGTAAGAAAAGAGGAACTAAAACTCTTGAAACTGAGAAGAATAAACGCAAAAAAAAGGCAGGAAATCGGCTAAAGTCGGGAGAAGGGCGAACCCCCGGAAATGTAACCTCTAATATGGCGGGAGCGCGCGCTGTTCAACTCTCACCTGCATATAGTCGCGGAAGTGCGGCATATTCCAACTATTTGACGCAATCTTCGGGTCGCAGTCGTCCAAAAACCTCTTATGACGACCCAAGACAGAAAGAAGCCGAGGCGTTAAAGAACGAACAGCGTCAAGTTATGCCTACTCAACCCGTCACACCTTCTATTCCTACCACTACTACACAATCAAGAGTGCCACATGCGATACGCGGCTCTCCGAAACACATAGATAACATGGTTGGGCCTAAAACCCCACATGTTCCTCGCAAACCGGACACTCCAATGGGTGCAGGTCACACAAAGGACCACGACTTAGCCTCCGGTGGGGCTTCAATGTTTGACTCATCGGCTATTCTTGCATCGCTTGAGTATCTTAAGAAGTCTTCAAAGTCGCGCATGACTAATGCTAACAGACTTGAATACCGAAGAATCCTTGCTAAACTTGAAAAGTTGCTTCGTGGGATGACAAGAAAGATGGAAGCAACGGATGGGCCTTCACCAAATGCGGGGCCTCGTTTGACTTCTGCACCAACAGGTGCTACTGAAACAGACCCCGATGACGACCCTACGATGTGGGGCGCACATGCTTATGGACTCTATGCGCGCAGGGGTGGACTGTGATGCTCAACAGTGACATTATTCTCAAGGGTAAGGGTGTTTTCAAGCAATTGAAAGACGGAACTATGGTTCGTATGTCGTTTCCGGGTCCCGATTCACCACATAAAGAGATGTCTCACTTTCACATAGACCATAAAACAAACGAACCTCACGCAGAAATCCCCAATCATATGCGCCATTGGCCTAAAATGGCCGCGGCTATGTTTTTCGCCGATGAACTTGTTAAACAAGGCTATCCCGAAGATAAAGCGTTGAGTTTTTCAAAGAAAAGATTCAATGCGTCTGCTATGAAGTTCAATAATATCAAAAGAAAACATGGTGATGATAGAAACATTATGGCAATACCGTTTGATGAAAACGAAGAGTTGCACCCCGACTACATGAATAACAATTATGGCGACCATGAAGCACGAAGAGTGCCAACTTCGCGAAGAAAAGTAAGAAATCACAAGGGTGAGCAAATAAATCTTCACGCTAACAACGCGGCTCACCCAACGGCGGGTCGTTCTTTAGAAGCCGCGTCATTTCACGACCATAAGGAGTTTCAAGAAGACATTGCGGAGTTAGGTTTTGAGAGTGAGTTAGGTTCTAAATCAAATGTGTTTGAACCTCAGCATATTGTTCGCGCACCCGATGAAGACGGAGAGATGAAAGGGCTTCTTCGTCGTTATAACTCAAACGAGCAAGACCCAACTCACCCTAACAACCAAAAATACCCCGAATTTCACTCTAACAAGCGCCGCGAAAAGGCTTTTTACGGAAAAATAGGTCCTGCTGATATTGTCGCTACGATTGCAGACACTTATCCTCGTTTCTTCATACCTCATACCGGAGCAGGCGCGCCACCTAAGAATGTCATTGCTGATTTAATGGCTGAGGGTGTTAATGAAAGGTTGGCTCAACAGATGGCGCGCGTTCCTATTGCTCAAATGATGATGGGGAGGGGTAAAGCAGGTTCGCCTACTCAATTCAATAATCTTCTTACTGCCATAAGCGGCCATATGGAACTTGACAACCCCGACACCGCTAAACTATACCATGACCATAAAAGTCAATTCGCTAAGAGAATTGAAGGGATGGATAGAGGAAGAACGGATGGTGCTATCCGGCTTATGGCTATGTTAAAGACCGCGCAAGAATTGAAAATGGATGTTTCGTCTGCTCTTGGTTCTGCACCTGCACCTGCAAGTCTTGTTCAAGGATGGAAAAAGTTCGCGGTTGAAAATAGAGACGGGCAGGTGTTGGATTTTGATGATTTAGGACTTGCGCCGGGTGGACATGAGATGCATAACAACATTGACTCCGACACTTCTCACTATTACGACACTGTTCCTCCACATATCAATATGGATGAGGGAGCAGGTGCGGCCAATTCACAACTACCACACCCCGACGGTGGTGGTGGTGGTGAAGGTGGTGGCAAACCGTTAGACCAACCTACAACTCAAAGACCTTCGTTTGATGACCCTTACGCAGAAGAAGGTGGAACTGTGTCTGCGCGCGCAACGGGTGAAGCAGGTGGAGGTTTCTCTCCATTCCCTGCGTTCACTCCTCAATTTGACCCTAATCAATTCAAGTATTCCGAGGACGACCCAATGGGCGCTATCGCTACCGTCATGGAACGCGTTCAAATGCATGATAATTGGGCGGATGCAAGCATCATGAAATCGGTGTCTCGGACAAATCTCAATCCTAAGAACCGTAACCATATGTCATATTTAGCGAAGGAATTAGACCTTCAACCAACCGATGTTTGCGCAATCGCTATGAGCGTCGGCGATTGGAGTAAAATAGCGAAACACTTTCAAGTAAGGCGTGATGTGGTTAACATCATCAAAGCGTCGTGCGCGGAGGTTTTACTATGAAAATTGAAGACGAGTTAGAATGGAACAGTAGCATGATACGCGATGGCGTAGTAGTTGGAACAATGGATTATATGTTCAAGAAAGGTCATACTTTGCAAGAAGCAAACTATGTTCTATTCAATGATGCAGACACAGGCTACGCGCCTATTCTAAAGGCAATGTCAAATGTTAATGGCACTCATCCCGACATCATTCTTAAAGAAATGGAACCTCAGCAACAGCAATTTCAAGAGCAACAACAGCAACAACAGCAACAGCAACCTCAGCAACAGCAATTTCAACAACAACCAACTCAAAACCTCGCGGCAACAGGCGGAGCAACTTCATTCGGTGGTAATATGGGTCGCGGTGCTATTATGGACAATTCTCAAAAATACCGCGCTACAAGTGGTCGCGATATGGACCGTGAAGGAAAAGCAAATCGCAGACAAATTGTTAATGACCGTAAAACTCAAAACTTACAAGACCGCGCAAATGCCGGGAAACCTGTCACCGCAGGTGAATACGCAGGTGCAGGTGCAAAAGCGGCAGGTCGCGGAATAGCGGCAGGTGCAGATATAGCAGGTCGTGGCGCTATGGCGGCAGGTAAAGGCGCTTTAGCAGGCGCAGGAATGGCGGCAGGCGCAGGAATGGCAGGCGCAGGATTAGCAGGTAAAGGCGCTATGGCCGCAGGCCGTGGTGCTATGGCAGGCGCAGGCAAAGCAAGAGACGCTGGTGTGAAAGCACTCGGCGGAGCGAGAGATTTCATGAGAGACAGAATGGGGCGCGACGCAGACGGCGAAGCAAAACCCGGCATGTTAGGCAGAATGGGCGAAGCAGGACGCGGATTGAAAGAGATGGGTAAACACGGCGGTCAAGCATGGGCGGAGAACCGCCATGCAAAACGCGGTCGCATTTCTAACGAAGGTCAACAGCGTCAATCACAAGATGATATTCGCCGATTTAAGAATACTATGCATGCAGGCGGAGATGAAGAACAGCAACAAGAGTTGGCGAGTATGGAAGAAAATCAACGAGGTATTGCGGATAAACTCAATGATGGGAACTCTAAGATGAGTTTCCGTGAAAGAGTCAAGCAAATCGGACAGCGTGGTGGAGAAGAAGCACCCGCACCTGCGGCAACAGAACAAGAACAAGATTCAACAGAAGAAGATTCAACAGAAGAAGATTCAACAGAAGAGCAAGAAGGCCCTGCTGATGAGTCATTATTACCCGAAGCACCGGAGGCTGATGCTCAAGAAGGTCCTGCTGTTGAAGAACCGGAAGTCCCTGCGGTTACACCACTACCTTCACCTGCTGATGCAGTTGAAGAAGGTGCTAAACCGGAGGCTGTTGAAGCGGCTCAAGAAGACAAAACACCCGAATCTAATTACGATAATTACGCGTTTGAAGGCAAACCAAGTAAAGTTGGAAGAAGTAAAAAGCGTATTGATGCACAGCGTTCATTGAACTTTGACCCCGAAGATACAGAAGCATGGGGTGATAACCCTGCCGAGCAACGAAAGAGAATGCGCGCGAAAATACAAGGAATAGCAGGGGGCAGAACTATGGCACACCACGATGACCAAATGGAACAACACATGGGGCGACGCGGATGGAAACAAGCACAAGAAGAGCGACAAGACAGAACTGCTGATGAAGGACCTGCTGTTGAAGAACAAGAAGGTCCGGCTCAAGAAGGTCCGGCTGTTGAAGAACAAGAAGGACCTGCTGATGAGATAGACCCTCAACAAGAAGATTTCAATAGACGCACTGACACAGATGACGAGGAAGAAGAGGATGAAGAAAAACCTTTCTTGGCGAATTTCAGTGAAGACGCGATGAACACCGCTTGGGATGCTCTCACTATACTGAAATACAGGTGAGGGTGATTAGCCGATGGAGGGCTTGAGCCTTAATACCGTTGAAGAAATTGACTACGAAGTCGCAAAGCGCGATTTTAAGTTCTTCTTTGAAGATATTCTTGGCTTTCAATTATCTCATCATCATGAAGAGTGGTTTAGCAATCTTGAATCGCAACGACGATACTGTGTAAAGGCGGCGCGGGACCACGGCAAATCAACCCTGTTCTTATGTTATCTTTTATGGAAAGTAGCGTTCAATCCAAAATGTAAAGCGGTTCTTATCAGCCACAGTCTGCACCAATCTATCCACCACATGCGCACACTCAATGACCTCATAGACGGAATACCCTTTATGGCGCGTATGAAGAAAGCCGATTCATGGTCTAAGACATTCTTCGGATTTGATAACGGTTCAAACATTAGCGCAAAGTCAGTGGGTGGTGCTATTCGTGGTATTCACCCCGACCTTATACTATGTGACGATATTCTGTGGGGGACAACCGATACAGAATTACAAAGAGTCGCAAGTTGGTTTTACGAAGTTCTTGTCCCTACACTCCACCACACATCAAAACTGATGATTGTCGGAACACCGTTCACACCGACTGACCTTTACACAGAATTAGAAGCGCGCGAAGGTTATCTCGTTGAGACTTACCCTGCTATCAACGCTAAAGGTGTAGCGCTTTGGCCGGAGCGTTGGGATTTAGAATCGCTTGATGCGCGCAGAAACGACATGCCTGCTATCGCGTTCGCTCGTGAATACTTGTGTGAACCTATGGATGATATGAGCAGTCTGTTCCCATCAATAGTGCTTCAAGCCGCTAAGGATAGCGACTTGAGAATCATAAATCGCGCCGAAGGCGACCCCGACGACCAATACTTCGTCGGTTGGGACCCTGCTATTTCGTCCGACAGGTCTGCTGACTACACCGTCATGGTTGTCCTTCGTCGCCCATCAACCAATCCCGAACTACTTGAGTTGGTTCATGTAGTTCGCAGAAAGAATATGGATTTCCGAACACAGATTATGGAGATTCAAAAACTCAACGCTAAGTTCGCACCCGATGTGATTGAACTTGAGGCTAATAACTTTCAACGAGTGTTCGCTACTGAACTACGCGCGGACACAGACCTTCCGATTAAGACCTTCATATCAACTCGTCAGCGACGAGAATCGCTTCTAATGGGATTGGTTATGCGGTTTGAGAAAGAACAGTTGCGATTACCGTGGGGTGATGAGAATTCAAGAACACTTATGAGCGAGTTAGAACGGGAACTACTTATGTTCGGCATGTCAAAGAAGGGCAAGTTGGACAGCATCGGGCGGCACGATGACTTTGCTATCGCTCTCGCGTTGGCACATTGGGGAACTACTGAGTTCCGTGAACGCGTGGTTGACCTTGATGATTTAATGTTGGGGTTGATTGACTAATGTGGGAAGGCTCAATACTAAAAGACGATACTATTGAAGAGATACTCAGCACTCTATTGAAGAATGCAGGTTCTATTCAAGGCGCGCAAATGGGCGACGGTGTATCAGTTACGCCTCAAGGAGGTGGTGAATTAGCCGGTTCAGCAGACCCATCAAAACCTAATGATATTGAAGAGAAGAAAGAGAAAGACGACATCAAGCAGGTAGTCACTCAAGAACTACGACGCTCTATGCCTAACAACGGTTGGTTTGAATCAATGTTTGGTAGGGACGCGGAGACTATGGTGAAAGACCTTCGTATGGCTCGGCGCGAGCGTAAAGATATGCGTGAAGATATTGACCTTGCTATTGACGCTATCCGCATAGCCAAGCGTGAAGAGGTTGACACCACACTCAAATCGCTATCGTGGTCGGCTGAACACATGTCGTCAATAAAGGGGCTTGGTGTATCGGATAGAGACTTACAAGCGTTGAGGAAGCATGGCGTATCTCGTGAGTTTGCATTGCGACGCGCTTGCTCATCATGGGAGAAAGCGAACGATGTCATCTCAAAATTGGCTCAAGTTGAGGGTAATTTTGATAAAAACCAATTAGAGATTTGGCTAAGCGCGAATCAAATGAGAAAGGATTCAAAGAAGCAATGGAGACAAACGCTACACTCAATTGACAACATCAAGAAACAAGAAGCAATATGGCTTACGCGCACAACCGAAGTGTTAGAAGAACGCGGTCCACTTTCATCAAATGAAATATACAATTCAATTGGCTCTCCTAAACATCTTAGTATTCGTAAGATGGCATCCTTACTAAAGATACATGGGGTTGAGTTTGATATAGAGAGAATCGGAACAAACTATGGTTTGATACGCGACGATTTTGTAATCGTGAAAGACATTTGGGCATACGCCGCAGGGTTCCTTGATGCTGACGGCTACATCACAATCACAAAAAGATTAGAGCCGCGAGCAGGATTCGTCGCCACAGGGAATCGTGGCAAGATTCATTGCGAGAATCTATACAAAGCGTTGGGTTGCGGGGTTCTTCAAACAGATTTGAAGGTTCACAAGACAAGCACACGCTCACAGCACAGACTTCAATTTTATGGCGCGGATGACCTGCGTAAATTACTCAAAGGAATAGGCCCTCACCTTCAAATGAAAAAGAACCAAGCGAGCGCAGTATTGCAGTTACTTGACATGAGAGGCCGTAAAAGCGACCTTATCAAATCCCGAAGAGATGAACTATACCGTGTCGTAAAATGGGAAAATTGGAAGGATGTTCCACATGAGCGTGAGAAGTTACTTCGTGAGTGGAAGGTTGAAGAGGCTGATGTGCTTGCATGGGGTCAACGGGATAACGAAGTCATCCGCCTCGTGGATGATGTTCACCGTATAGAGAGGTTGATTTGATGGCTGAAAACGACAACAGTGGGTTGGTAGGTAGGTTTCTATCGTCACTTTCAAAACCGTTCCGACGAAGAACTACTCCCGAACCTATTATGCCGCTATGGAAAAGTGGTATTCAAGAGCCTGTTCTTGCTCAAGGTGTGAGCATCCCTGCTCTTTATGCAACTGTTCAAGAATCGGTAGTGTTGAGAACCACCATCAACACATTATGCCAAGAAGTATTCCGCCGCGGTCATTATTGGCAAAAGAAGTTTCATAAGAAATGCACTAATTGTCAAGAAGAATATCAACATGATACAGTTGAAAGTTGTAGGATGTGCGGAATGAAGCACTTTGAATCTCCCGATGTTGACCAAGTTCTATACCCGCGTTGGTTATTAGACCAAAGAAATAGCATGGACCAATCATTTATGGATGTTATGCGAGAACTTGAATGGGATTTGGATATTGTTGATGACTGTTTCCTCATCCTCATCAAAGAATACTTCATTGACCCCGATAGTGGCGAGATAGCCTTCTTCCGAATCAAGGAGATTATGCGGGGCGACCCTACTTTTATGCGAATCGTTGCTGACAAGCGAGGTTCACGCGGAGGTCGCTACTTGTTATGTCCTGTCCACCGTGATAAGACATACCCGCATAACGGAGATTACCATGAGTGTGATGTGTGTCAATTACCACTACAAGATGTTCATTACATCAATACTGCCGGTTCGGGTAAAACCCAATACTATATTGACGGTGAGATTTTACACACAAGTAAATACAACCCATCAAAACTGTATGGTCGTAGCCCTGTGGCTACCATGTGGCGACAGGCTCAAACCCTTACAGCGATGGATAATTATATCTATCTTGCATATCAAAAGCGCAGAATACCTCGTGGTGTTCTCGCTATCACAACAGATAACATTCAGTCAACCGCATCGTTTTGGAAGGGTGCAGAAGAGAAGATGGAACGCGACCCTCACTACATTCCGAAGATAGGCATTGAGTCTGCTTCGGGGCGCGGTAAAGTTGAGTTCGTTCGCTTCATGGACACTCTTGACGAGATGCAATATGCACAAATCCGTGACGAGGTTCGTATGCGTATCGCCGCTTTCTATGGTGTGTCAAGCGTCTTTATGATGGACGCAGGCAAATCCGGCGGTTTGAATAATGAAGGTATGCAGATACTTGTCACCAATCGCGCCGTTGAGTTTGGACAGAAAATATATGCAAAAAATCTATTCCCGCGTATGCTAAAAGAGATGGGTGTTGATGAATGGGAATTGACCCTATATCCTAACGAAGAAGAAGATGAAGTCACACGCCTTAAGCGCGACGAGCAAGAAGTTAATATCGCTCAACGCATGATGCAACTTGGGTTTGAAGCAGAACTTACAGAAGACGCGGGTAAAGATATTCGTTTCACTTACAAGAAACCCGACCCTCAACCTCAACAGCAACCTCCTGCTGGCGGCGGAATGCCTCCTCCTCCGGGTGGCGGTGGCGGTATGCCTCCTCCTATGGGTGGCGGCGGTATGCCTCCTCCTATGCCTCAAGGTGGAGGAATGCCTCCACCTATGCCTCAAGGTGGAGGAATGCCTCCTCAAGGCGGACAGCAACAACCCGGCGGACAGCAAATAATGACAATGGAGAAGGGCGGAATGGTAGGACTCGGAGAAGGAACAGGTCAGCGTGATAACGGTCCCGCGCCTATCTCATCCGAGACTCATATGCAAGGCGCACCTACTACAAAAAAGAATCAACGCGGTGCTGAAAAGACTGTTACGGAACAAGCACTTGACGCTGTTGAAGCCGCGAAAGACCCTACAAGTAAGAACAAAGAAAGCGGCTTTTGAGGCGATACCTTCAAAGGTTGGGCTGTTATGGCCTAATCCATGAGCGACTCTTTGAACAAGATGGACCCAATGGTGCGCAAGTTGGAGACTGCTGTGGCAGAATTCAAAGTTGCACTGTCTAACAACGACCTTGTATCAGCAGAACAATTTTTGCGAAGCATACAAACAACAAGCGATTACCTCGCAGATGATGTGACAGCAATTTACAAATCTCAAACTGATGTTAAAATCATGGGAGTGAATGATAGATTTGCCGGTGGCGCACCTGTCCACCAATTCAATAGCGTTGAGAATGTCATCGCTAAAGGAGAACAGCGTCCAATGGGTTACATTGGGCCGGATAGAATCGGTGGCGTTTTTAAGAAGCAAGGGCAGGTGTGAAACCTTGTCCCAAGAGGCAGACGCTATGGCGTTAATGAAAGCACTCATCGGTAAGATGGAGAGCATGGACACCGAATTAGGAATGTTGCGCAAGCAAGTATCTAACCCTCATACCATGCTTCGTAAGTCGGGCTTTGTGAGAGCAGTCACTCCTGCAAGTGAAGATGTGTGGGGCGACCCACTACGCGGCGACCGAGAAGAAGTAATTTCCAAAGCCGCAAATCAATCAAGAAGCGACGCAATGGGGACAGCAATGCCGGACACAAACGAAGATTGGCATAGTCTATCATGGGAATCTATTCACCAAATGGCTAACACAGCCGCAGAAACAGAAGGTAGGAGAGTGGACCAATGAAGCCTATGAAAGTTGAAGCAGGAGAAATCGCACCGGATTTAGAGGCTCTTCTCAAAGAGGCTAAGAAAGTTGAAGGTAAGTTTGGCTCTAAGAATGCTGACGCTTTTGAAAGCGTTCGCGGTGTTGAGAAAGTTCAACCGGGCTATTACCATACCAATCAACAGAACATTGAAGTTGAAGATGTCAAGCGCACCGACCCTAAGAAAGAAGAGGTCACATTCATGAGTAACAATCCTCACGACAATGCACTACCCGCGCATGAGAACAGTGCGGGAGACAAGTCGGACAAGAACCCCGAAAGCGCATACAACATTACGGATTATTATTGAGGTGGTGGTTGTGTGTCAAAAGACAATCCAATCCGCTATCATACACGCGTAATGAATGATTACATTCAAGCGCGCTACATTCTAAAGACTAACGCTTTAGACGAAGCGGCAGATGTGATGTTCAGCGCAAACAACTTAGAGAATCACGGTTACAGGCTTCCTTCTCATATCAATGAAGTCCAAGAGTATTTGTTAAAAGCGGCTGAAATTGAAAGGACCGCTACAAAAGAATATGACGATGATGGTGGAGAGCCTAAGAAAAGAACTGTAAGTAGGCGCGCAGTTAATCAAATGTATAGAGAGCATAGTGCGGGGTCGCAGAAAGGCTTTGGTAAAAGACACCCTCGTAAGATGAAAGAAGTGGTTAGTCGTGAAGATTTAGACGATGAAAATTTAACACCCGAAACGAAGAGAAAACATATTGAGAGACTTTACCGATGGAGAGGTAGTAGTGAGAACAGAAGCAATATCACGCCGGGCGGATTCCAACCTCACAGTAAGCACCACCTTGAAAAACTCGGTTTGACTCATCGGGCAGGCGCGCATCCTAATCTCCATGTTCACAATCCTTTACTGTTTAATCTTATTCAAAAAACATATCATCGCGATAAAGGCGAGTTGGACGATAAGATGATAGAGGCGGAAAAAGAAATGCCCTCCGCGATGACAAGCAATAACATGCTTGGTAAGTGGAGTGGTGATGGTGTAACCCATGAGAAGTTGAGAATAGCCTCTTACAAGAGATACTGCGAGAACTACAAGACTCATTTTCCTCAAAAACAACCTCCCGACGAAGAAGCGTTCATGCATCATAAATTATACGAGTTAAGAGGCATCCCATCCAAACAATTGTTTGAGAGTGAGTTGTATGATAAGGACACAGGAGGGGTGATTCGCACCCCCAAAACACAAGAGGTTCTTGATACAATGCTCAAGGCTAATCGTCATCGCGAGATGGGAATACTTGCCCCTGCTCTTGGTATCACCATGCTTGATTACGAAGACCAATTGACAGTGATAGAATGGATGATGGATGGGGGAGGCGCGCAGAAGAACGAAGAAGGTGATTACCTCACCGGCAAAGCCTTTGATGATAGTAAGTTGAATGGAGCATTTGATGGGCTGTTAGATGCGCGCGGCTTTGTATCTCGTAATATGAAACTCTTCTCTCAAGCGCTCCATCAAGTTTATTCGGGGAATGTTGGCAGTTCTAATACAGGAACAGTTGAAGGGAAACCAAGTCGTGAAGCATCAAAGGGATTCAAAGACCCGGACTATGGAAAATTATCTAATGATGACGGAATATGGTCGCGAACAATGAGTCCGAATGCAATGTCCAATAAACGAAAGAATTTTATTGAGAACCCCAAAGATAGCCACGCTACTTGGAAACAGCAGTTTGGTGGGTTTGATGCGGAGACTTACGATGATATGGTTGAGGAGGCTCTCAGTATAGAAGAGGCAGAAAACATACGCAGTCACACTAAAGAAGGAGCGTTACCGGATTTTCAGCGCGCGGTTAAATTAGACCTTATTACCGCCGAACAAGCAGAAGAAGCACAAAACTATATCGTTAATACTGCTGAACACAAGCATGCGCAGGCCGAACAATTTGGCTTTTTTAATAATTACAATCATCAATACAAACTCGTAAATCACGATTTCAAGCCGGGTAAAGAAGAGCCGGAATATGAATCCACGCCTCTTGATTTCATGCAAAAAGGATTAGGTAAC
>Ga0307985_10000912_pt1 | contig 16910 bp, 12 predicted proteins | sample EllFjometageno80_FD_203155 | JGI IMG/M metagenome (GOLD analysis project Ga0307985, IMG submission 203155) | Marine microbial communities from Ellis Fjord, Antarctic Ocean - #80 | ecosystem: Environmental > Aquatic > Marine > Unclassified | place: Southern Ocean | collected 2014-10-09 | reverse complement strand
ACGGATTATGCCCGCTGCGCTTAATGCTGCGATTAAGGAAGATAAAGAAAATGGTCTAATCCCAGCCATAGTAATTGCCTCGGCAGGAACAACAGATACAGGTGCCGTGGATCCATTGTATGATATTGGTCAAATATGCCAATCAAATGATTTATGGTACCATATAGATGGTGCTTATGGAGGGTTCTTTATTCTTGTTGACAAGATCAAAAACAAATTCGAGGGAATCCAAATGGCCGATTCATTAGTGGTTGATCCCCATAAAGGATTGTTTTTACCCTATGGTATAGGTGCCGTCCTTGTAAAGGACCAGGAAGCCGTGATGCATTCACACTATTATATGGCCAATTACATGCAAGACACCTTGGATGAAAGCCAAGTGAACAGTCCGATGGACCTATCTCCTGAACTTACCAAACATTTTAGAGGGATGAGGATGTGGCTGCCTTTGCAATTGCATGGTGTTGAGCCTTTTAGTGCTTGCCTAGAAGAGAAATTGCTCCTAGTTGAGTACTTTAGAAATGAAATTGGAAAACTAGGGTTTAAAGTTGGTCCTAATCCTGATTTATCCGTCAGCTATTTTTGGTATCCCAAAGAACAAATGCAGAATGAGTACAATCAGAAATTAATGAACTTAATGATGGAAGACGGGGAATTATTTTTTAGCTCAACTACCATCAAAAAAAAGTTTGTAATTCGAGTGGCTGTACTCTCCTTTCGGACTAAGATTGACGAGATTGATCGTGCCATTAAAATGATCAAAAGAGTTATGCAAAAATTAGATAACCATTAAGAAATCTTTACGTTTTATAAAGTGAATCTTTAATTATCAATAGGGTTTATTGATTGCTAAATTGTTGTAAAGAAGAATCATTATCGGATGAAAAAGTCTGTTCTAACCGTTTTTTTATTACCCCTGCTTCTGTTTGCAAGCTGTTCCAGGGTGGATTTCGATGCCTTCTTAACTTTTGTGGTCTATGAAATTGACTATGAAACCTCTGAATTAGATGGGGCGGCAGTTTTTTCATACACAAACCCCAAATTGAATCCTAACGAAAGCATCCCATTAGACTTAGAGTATTTAGAAGCAACGGTGCTAGAAGATGGATTTGCCAGCATTAATTATCCACTAGAGGATACTCAAATGTTTCATGCCACATTGTCTTTCAATGGTGAGGCAGAGATTTTAACACCTCAATTCACGCCTTCAGAAGAACTCGAAGTCATTGAAAAACAAGCTGGGTTTATTGCAGGATTCACCTTGATTCCAATTCTTAAAGCGCCACCTATTGAATACAGAGAGTTCTGGGAAATTATTAAAAACTACAGCATCACGAGTAATATTACGGATAACGATATGACCGGCTACATCTATCTACATGAAGCAGTAACCACCGATCCTTCCACATGGAAATGGATTCTAATGCTTGCGCATTGATCCTGTTTTTTTATCTAAAAATCTACCACACAATTTAGTATATGGACAATGTATTTGATACTTAGCGTTAAGTTCTTAGTTGTACTATAAACTAATTACACAATGCGGTTAAATAGCCTTGTCCTCACCTTATTTTTATTACAAATATCAGGGTTCAGCGAACTAAATGCTCAGATCGAAGTATCGGACAAAGACTTACAATATTACTCAGCATTAAGTAAAGAGATTGAAATTAAAAATGGCGACCAATTCAAGAAATTAGTCCGAAAAATCGAAAAGTTGGGAAAGAACGATCAAGAACGGGTGATCCTTGCTTATACATGGATCGCTCAGAATATTAATTACGATGTCCGCGCCTATTTATCAAAAAAATATAGACCTCCCTATTCCAAAATTGTGCTAAACGACAAAAAGGCTGTGTGTGGTGGTTTCGCAGATCTATTCAATGAATTATGTTTGGCCATGAACATAGAAAGCGAAACAGTTCTTGGTTATGCTAAAGGAGCTGGATACAGTGAGAATCAAAAACCACTTGAGCACCCCAATCATGCATGGAATGCTGTGAAAATCAACGGAAAATGGCAATTGATAGATTCGAAGTGGGGTTCGGGCTATATAACCAAAGTAAAAGGCAAGTACCAGTACAAACGTAAATTCAAGAAAAAATACCTTTTTGCTTCACCTGAAATGTTTCTCAAAACACATCTACCAGAAGATGTGCAATGGCAATTGACAAAAGACAAAATCGATAAGGCTCAATTTTATAGTGAACAAAATGTGATTCGATAGCTTTCCCGTAATTGAATTTCTTTGAATTATTCATTTTCAAGTTTTAATAGCCAAAGATTTTAACTATCTCATTAATAAAGCGTACCTTTGCGGTTTGAATTTGAGACTCTCATGACTAGCTTAAGAAACATCGCAATTATTGCACACGTTGATCACGGTAAGACAACCTTGGTTGATAAAATTATTCACGCATCACAGATTTTCAGAGAAAATCAAGAGACTGGTGACTTAATCCTTGATAATAATGATCAAGAAAGAGAGCGTGGTATCACCATCCTTTCCAAAAACGTATCGGTCAGATACAAAGGCGTTAAAATCAACATTATTGACACTCCTGGTCACGCAGACTTTGGAGGAGAAGTAGAGCGTGTATTGAAAATGGCCGATGGTGTGCTACTACTTGTAGATGCATTCGAAGGAACTATGCCCCAGACACGTTTTGTGCTTAGTAAGGCCCTTGATTTAGGGCTGAAACCAATTGTGGTGGTCAACAAAGTGGATAAGGAAAATTGTCGCCCAGACGAAGTACATGAACAAGTTTTTGACCTCATGTTTAATCTTGGTGCTACAGAAGATCAGCTTGATTTTGCAACCATCTATGGTTCTTCAAAACAAGGTTGGATGAGCACTGATTGGAAAGAACCAACTGATAACATTTTCCCGTTATTAGATACGATATTAGAAGTGATCCCTGAGCCTCCAGCATTGGAAGGAATACCTCAATTTCAAATCACCTCATTGGATTTCTCCTCGTTTGTTGGAAGAATTGCTGTTGGTCGTATGTACCAAGGCACATTGAAGACAAATACTTCAATGGGATTGACAAAACGTGATGGTACTGTAAAAAGGGTTCGAATTAAAGAATTACAACTTTTTGAAGGTTTGGGAAAAAAGACTGTTGAAGAAGTACATGCTGGTGAGCTTTGTGCTGTTGTAGGGCTCGATGATTTTGAAATTGGTGATACATTAACTGATTTTGATAACCCAGAACCACTTAAAAGGATTGCCATTGATGAACCAACAATGAACATGCTTTTCACTATCAATAACTCACCAGGGTTCGGTACTGATGGTAAATTTGTAACCTCAAGGCATCTCAGAGAACGTCTATACAAAGAAGTTGAAAAGAACTTGGCACTTAGAATCGAAGAAACTGATTCAGAAGATAAGTTCTTGGTATTTGGCCGTGGCATCCTTCACTTATCAGTTTTGATTGAAACGATGAGGCGTGAAGGCTATGAACTAATGGTTGGTCAGCCACAAGTAATTATCAAAGAAATTGACGGCAAGAAATGTGAGCCGATTGAAACATTAGTAGTTGATGTTCCTGATGACGTTTCGGGTAAAGTGATCGAATTAGTAACTCAGCGTAAAGGTGAGTTGAAGATCATGGAGCCAAAAGGTGATCAGCAGCATTTAGAATTTGAAGTGCCTTCAAGAGGATTAATTGGATTAAGAAACAATGTCTTAACCGCAACATCAGGACAGGCAGTAATGAACCATAGGTTCAAAGCTTACGAACCAATGAAAGGTGAAATTAAAGGACGTCAAAACGGATCGCTTATCTCAATGGGTAACGGGCCCGGCACTCCATTTTCAATTGATAAATTACAGGACAGAGGCACCTTCTTTGTACCTCCAGGGCAAGACCTTTATACAGGACAGGTAATTGGAGAGCATTCAAGAGAGAATGACTTAATAATCAATATTCAGAAAGGAAAGCAGTTGACAAATATGCGTTCATCTGGTACTGATGGTAATGCAAAATTCGCCCCACACAGACCATTCTCTTTGGAAGAAGGAATGGAGTATATCCAAAAAGATGAGTACTTGGAGATTACCCCAAAAAGTATGAGAATGCGTAAGATCTACTTGGATGAAAGTACTCGTTTAAGAATGAATAAAGCTTAAGCTTAAAACTTTAATAAATGAATTAAAAGACCGCTGTTTCAGCGGTCTTTTTTTTGTGTACAGAATTCCATTTTAGCTGAGCGCCTTAGCTCCTATTGTGCAAATATGCTTGACGCTATTTTTCCTCTTGTAAAAAGACGATCGCTATGACTACAAACCCTAGACCTGTTATTGCAGGTGGCAATCCTCCCATTTGATAAGCCAGGTAGAACATTACTAAAGCGAGGGCTATAAGGACAATTGCTGCGATCTTTTTCATCTTAACAAGATACAGAACTCTATTTTAATTTGCTGAAATTGAGGTGATTAATTCAAATTTTACTTTGTTGATAAAATCTTATTGCATCATAGCCGTTAATTATGAGAGGTTACCGAGTAACTTTAATTCAAATCCTGGTCTTAAAGGAGTTAAACATAATTTAGACTCAAGAAAGCATGAACAATAAGTTTTTATTACTCCTTCTACTGTTGATTATAGCATCATCCTGCTCAAAGGATGAAGATGAGATAATCCCTGAACTTGATTTAAGTGAATTCGAAATTGATGTTATTGATTATTTTAAAGAAATCGCCTTAGGCTTCGAATTTGGAAATGCCAGTAAAATAATTCGGAAATATTCGTACAACAATAAATGTTTCTAGTCAACCAAGAATAGGCATTGGGTTTTTCAAGCATTATCAAATTTATATTGATAATGACCATGGACGTTATATGATCAAAAAGTAGCATTAACAGCCATCTAAAAACTCGTTTGAATAAACCCAACTCGTTTTAACTCTTTAAAACTCAATATCCTTTAATTTCCGTTTGGCTTTCCAATAGCCCCAAAGCAATTTGGGGCCTATGCTTTTTTTGATCGAGAAGCTTCTAGCATGTCCCACATTTCTTGTGGTATTTTTTCCAAATGATTGAACTCTCCTGCTCCTTGCAGCCATTCTCCGCCATCAATGGTCATTACTTCTCCATTTACATAAGCAGAATAATCAGACATGAGGTATGCCGCTAAATTGGCTAATTCTTGGTGTTCTCCTACCCTGCCCACTGGCACATGATTGGCGGGATCAAATTTCTTAACCAAATCACCAGGTAAAAGTCTACTCCATGCACCTTCCGTTGGGAACGGTCCGGGAGCAATCGCATTCAGTCTAATCTTGTACTTGGCCCATTCTACGGCCAAAGAACGTGTCATCGCCAAAACACCGGCCTTAGCACATGCAGATGGCACTACATAACCAGAACCTGTCCAGGCGTAAGTAGTGGTGATGTTCAATACTATTCCGGCCTGTTCATTGGCAATCCAATGTTTACCTAATGCCAAGGTACAGTTGGTAGTTCCTTTTAAAACGATATCAATCACCACATCAAAGGCTTTGGGTGAAAGTCTTTCTGTAGGGCTAATGAAATTGCCTGCAGCATTATTAAGCAGGCCATGAATTTGACCAAACCTTTCTTTGGTCTTTTCAATCATCGCCTCCACTTGGTCGTAATGACGCACATCACATTGCACCGCCAATACCTTACCACCAGTTTCGGCTTCCATTTCAGCAGCTGTTTTTTCAAGCACTTCCAACTTTCTACTTGTGATAACCAGGTTGGCACCCAATTCCAAAAAGTAAGTCCCCATGGAACGACCTAAGCCCGTTCCTCCACCAGTTACAATTATAGTCTGCCCTTTTAGCGCATCCTCCTTTAACATTCCGTCTGTTTTCATAAAATCATTTTAGAAAGAGAAATATAGAAAATATTATGCATGCAGCATAATAATAGGGATGACCTTAACCAATCCCATCCATTACTTCGATAAACATTGATTATTGAACTATAATTAAGATATTTGTCCAAAACTCGATTATGCTCAGAAAATTCACCTCCCTATTCGTTCTCGCGGTTGTTTTAGTATTCACTTCCTGCGTTGCTCAAAAAGACTATGATGAGCTACTCCTTAAAAAATCCTCTTTAGAAGGAGAGAATCTAAAACTTGAAGAGGCATTAGAAATCGCCAAAGAAAAAATCACTCGGCTAGAAGTGCAAGTCGCTAAACTCAAAGAAAACGGAGATGTTTTACAATCTGACTATAACACAGTTGATGTTGAGTTAAAAGAAATCAGGTCTCAATACAATCGTATCAAACAACTGTATGATAACCTTTTAACGAATAGCGGTCAATTGAATCAAGACCTAACACAGCAGCAACAAAGATTACTCGCCATCGAGGATGATTTAAATATCGAGAAAAAGAAAAATGAAGAATTGGCCAAAGATTTAGCCATTCGTGAGCAACGTGTTAATGAGCTCGAGCAGCTAATTGCAGACAAAGACAAGGCAGTTCAAGAATTAAAAAAGAAAGTAACAGATGCCTTACTGAATTTCGAGAAAAGCGACCTTTCCGTTGAAGTGAAAAACGGGAAAGTTTATGTGTCACTTGCCGAACAATTACTATTTGGATCAGGAAGTACAACTGTAGATGTCAAGGGTGTTGGTGCCCTACAACAATTAGCAGGTGTATTAAGTGGTAACCCTGACATTAATATTATGGTGGAAGGGCATACGGATAACGTTCAATTTTCCAAAAAGCAGCAATACATGAGTGATAACTGGGATTTAAGCGTAATGAGAGCTACTTCTATCGTTAAGATATTGGTTCAGAGCGGTGTGGATTCTCAATCAGTCATTGCATCGGGTAAAGGGGAGCATTCTCCAATAGCACCCAACGACACAGCAGAAAACAAAGCAAAGAACAGAAGAACAGAAATCATTCTTACTCCAAAACTGGATGAATTATTTCAACTCCTTGAATCTTATTAATTAGTATATGGAAAACGAATTCGCCAAATACAGCCTTCCAGAATTAGAAAGGAAAAAGATATCCTTTAAGAGACGGCAATTATTCATAATGATATTCTGTGGAATTTCAGTCCTCATTTTATCTGTTGTGGCTATTGTCAAAAAGAACAATGAGATGTACCAACTCATTCCTTTCCTCTTAATTAGTGGTGTTGGAATGCCCTACATTGTATTCAATCCAATACGTAAAAAGATTCAACAGCAGATTGACAAAAAACTGGCAGAAAGTTAATTTCTAAGTTGACGCCATCATCATTAGTTGAGCACAAACAATTGCCCCGTAAGTTCCTAGCGCATAACCAAGTACAGCCATCAAAGCCCCTACTGGAGCTAATGCTGGACTAAATGCTGCTGCAACAACTGGAGCAGAGGCAGCACCACCTACATTTGCCTGACTACCTACTGCTACAAAAAAGAAGGGTGCTTTGATCAATTTGGCTACTAATAGTAAAAGGCCAACATGCACTAGCATCCAAGTAATTCCAATCGCAAAAAGCCCTAAGTTTTCGGCCACATCTTTGATGTTCATCTGCATACCGATCGTAGCGACCAAAACATAGATAAAGACGGTACCTAACCTTGAGGCTCCAAAGCCCTCCATTTTTTTCAGTTTGGTGAATGATATCGCCAAACCTATAGTAGTTGAAATAACCACCAACCAGAAAAAGCCAGATTTAAGTGAGCTCAAATTATACCGATCCAACCAATCGGATTTCGTCACCATAAACGGAGCTATAATATCAGCCAGTGCATGAGAAACGGCTACAGCACCAAAAACCACGGCCAATAGCGTCATCAATTCGGTTGTGTTTGGAATTTTCGCAACACTTTTCTGATAGTTTTCCACTTTATCCTTTAAGGTTGAAATAGCAGAGGTATCTGCTTTCAACCATTTATCTACCCTCTTAGCGTTGTTCGCTCCATAGAGTAAGAAAGCAAGCCAAATATTAGCACAGATCACATCCACCACTATCATTGAAGCAAATAGATCATCACTCACTTCATAAATTTCCTTCATTGCCGCTTGGTTGGCTCCTCCACCTATCCAGCTGCCTGCTACAGTAGACAATCCTCTCCACAGGTCATCAGCGCCTGCACCATTCACAATGTCTGGTGCGATATAAGAGATTAAAATCAAGGCGATGGGCCCTCCAATGACAATTCCAATGGTAGCAGTGAAGAACATAATCAGCGCCTTTGAACCTAAATTCAAGATCCCCTTAAAGTCGATACTCAAACAAAGCAATACCAAACTGGCAGGCAGCAAATACCGCGAGGTGACAAAATAGAGGTTAGAAGATTCCCCGGAAATCAATCCTAAAGGCCAATTGAGCAATGCTGGTAAAAAATAGCAAGCCAGTAATGCGGGGAAGTATTTGTAGAATTTCTTCCATCCAGGTTTTGGAGATGCAGAAGTAATAAAAACAAAAGCAAGAATTGCTAAAAGCAATCCAAGTACAATAGCATCATTAGAAAAAATCGGCTCCATCAGGTTTTGGTCAGTATGAAAAAATCAGAACTCATAAATCTAATACTTTCAATTGAAGGATTAAAATATTGCTTTAGCATTAAGCTCAAAGATGATAATCGCAGGCTCACAACATCTTTTTTTTTTAAAAGGCATGTCCAAAATCAGATAAACACATATCTTCGGCTTCTAAACAAAATTTTATGGCAAACAGAGGAGGCTTTACAAGTCGAATAGGATTTATCGCTGCTGCGGCAGGTTCGGCAGTTGGACTAGGTAACATTTGGGGATTCCCGTATGAAGTAGGTTCTGGTGGCGGTGCCGCCTTTGTATTTATCTACCTGGCTTTTTGTTTTATACTTTGTTTTCCGGTAATGGCCACTGAAATAGCCATAGGTAGAAAAACGCAACTCAATCCAGTAGGCGCATTCACAGCCTTGGGATACAAAAAATGGAGATGGGTAGGTAAATTGGGAATTCTAGCTGGCGTCTTAATCCTCTCCTTCTACAACGTTATTGCTGGCTGGGCATTTGGTTACATTTTTGAGATGGCCGCTGGAAATTTTGGCGTAGCAGAAAAATTCGGTGATTATACCTCTCAAGTCTTCAAAGTAGGTGGATATGGACTTGTCTTCATGGCAACCACAGCATATGTGGTCTCGAAAGGAATCTCTGGTGGAATTGAAAAGATTGCGAAATTGCTGATGCCAACATTAATCCTTATGATTATTGGCCTTGTGGTGTATGGACTTACACTTCCAAATTCGATGGATGGTATTAAATTTTATTTAGTTCCTGATTTTACCAAAATCAATGGCAGTACAATCTATAATGCAATGGGTCAGGCTTTCTTCTCATTGTCACTGGGTATGGGTGCTTTGATCACTTATGGTAGTTACGTTAGTAAAAAAGAAAATATAGTAACCGCAGCAGCCTGGGTTACAGTGGTAGACGTGTCCATTGCTTTTCTTGCTGGTTTAATGATTTTCCCATTAATCGGATTTATGAGTGGCGGCACCATGGAAGGCGCAGGTGGAGGACCTGGATTGATCTTCGTTACGCTAGCGCAAATATTTGGTGCTATTGGAGGATCTTGGGGTGTTATCGTAGGCACAGGATTCTTTGTCCTTTTATGTTTTGCGGCACTTACTTCTACCGTTTCACTACTAGAGGTTCCGGTAGCCTATGTAGTGGATGAAATGAAGATCCAAAGAAAAAAAGCAGTTTGGCTTGTGGCTGCTGTTATTTTCATAGTTGGTATTCCTTCCTTATTAGGAAATGGATACTCTGCATTTTTCACGAACTTCATCACCTATATAGGTGCAGACCAACCAACAGATTTCTTAAGTTTTGTGGCAGCTGTTGCCAATGACACGCTACTACCTTTGGGTGGATGTATGATTGCATTCTTTGCAGCACATGTATGGAAAACCCAAAACTTGGACGAAGAATTAGCAATTGGCGCGCCTAATTTCAAAGGTTCATTCGTTCAGAAATACCTCAACTTTGCCATCATGTATTTGGCACCAGTTGTACTCGGAGTAATGTTTATTCTGACAGTCCTTAGTACCTTTTTCGGGATTAATATTATTTAATAAAAAATTCATTCATACATAAAAATCCCCCTACAATGGGGATTTTTTATTTAGATTCAACCGTGCTAGTAAAAGCTGCCCTTGTTACCCTCCTATTGATTATAATTCCCAGCGACCAGCTGCGGAGTCAAGAGGATTTTAAAATGCCGAAGCATTACACAATCCAAAGAGCGGCTGAGGCAATTGATATCGATGGTAGCCCTAATGAATTATCATGGGAAAAAGCCCCCTGGTCGCCTTTTTTCGTTGATATTGAAGGTGAGAATAATACCAAGCCCCGCTTTGCTACTCAAGTCAAAATGCTTTGGGATGATGAGTACTTTTATTTCTACGCAGCAATGGAGGAGCCTCATATTTGGGCCACTTTCGAGGAACGAGATGCTGTAATCTTTCAAGAAAATGACTTCGAAATATTTATTGACCCTGATGGAGACACGCATAATTATGTTGAATTTGAAGTAAATGCCTTAAATACCGTTTGGGATTTAATACTTACGCGACCCTACCGTGATGGTGGTCGTGCGTTGAATTCATGGGACATTAAAGGACTAAAATCTGCTGTTACTATTGATGGAACAATTAATGATCCTTCAGATGTTGACAAAGGTTGGTCTGTAGAAGTCGCAATACCTTGGCTATCACTTAAAGAAATAACCAGAGCGCCAGTTCCTCCAAAAAACGGCAATCAATGGCGTGTTAATTTCTCAAGAGTTCAATGGAAAACTGAAGCTGTTGATGGTAAGTATCAAAAGCAAAAAGACATAGTAAGTGGCAAAAATCTTTCGGAGAATAATTGGGTATGGTCTCCTCAACGCGCTATTGCCATGCATGAACCTGAATATTGGGGCCTTGTTAGTTTTTCTGAATTAATAGTAGGCAGTCAACGGGTAAGCACTGCTGTCAATCAAGGAAGTGAAATAATTAGAGATGCTTTATATCAAATTCATCGCGCACAAAAACGCTACTATAAAAGCAACGGTATCTATGCTGATAATTTGTCTGATTTAGAATTAGCAGCATTCACATACGGCAATGGTGAGCTAATGGCACCAACCATTGAAGCTTTTCAAAATGGACTCAAATACCAAATAACCATAGATTATTCTAGTCGTGACAAAAGGAGTTGGAGTCTTGACGAAACTGGACTACTTATTAAAAATAAGCTGAGATGAAAAAAAGAGCATTCATAAAAAATTTAGGCTTGATTACTGGAGGTACGGTTTTATCGCCCTCTTTGCTCAGCTCTTCTAATTTAGTTACAGGTGAAAACGAATTCAGGTATTGGATCTGGGTCAATGGGGATAACAAAAAATCAATTGCCGACTGGAAAACAGAGTTTTCAGGATTCAAAGAGGCCGGCATATCATGTCTAATTATTGGTGGAGGCAGGAATATGCTAGAGAAACTTATTCCTATTGCACAAGAGCTCATGCTCGAAGTTCATGCTTGGCTCTGGACTCTAAACAGGCCTGGTGATAACGAGGCCATGACACATCCCGATTGGTATACAGTGAGCAGGAATGGAGAGTCTAGTCTTGATGTTAAACCCTACGTGGGTTATTATCAGTGGCTTTGCCCATCTAAGCCCGAAGTACAGGAGTATGTCAAAAATTTCATGGTATCGCATTGCGATATTAAAGGTTTGTCAGGCATACACTTAGATTATGTACGCTATTGCGATGTAATTCTTCCAAAAGGACTTTGGTCTAAATATGACCTAGTGCAGGACCATGAAATGCCAGAATACGATTTCTGTTATTGCGATACTTGTTGCTCTAAATTCGAAGCGGAATATGGCTATGATCCCAAAGATCAGGATGACCCATCTCAAGATCCTAAATGGAGGAAATACAGGTGGGACAGTGTTACTAACCTGGTAAATCAAGTAGCATCAGCTGTACATGCTGAAAACAAACTCATTTCCGCAGCCGTTTTTCCCTACCCTGACTTAGCGAGAAAATTGGTACGTCAATCATGGAATGAATGGGATTTGGATATGGTTTTCCCCATGATCTATAATGATTTTTATGAAGAAGGCATTGACTGGGTTGAATTTGCAACCAAACAAGGAGTTGATGAACTTAAAGGAGAATTCCCATTGCACACAGGCATTTATTTACCTCCTACAAAACCAGAAGAGATTAAAAAGGTAATAGATGGCGCAAAAAGAGGAGGTGCTGAAGGAATTGCATTTTTCTCTAATGCATCCTTAAAAGATGAGAAATTAAAAGCCTTTAGCGATTTAGGAAAGCAATAAGCCCAACTGAGTTAAAACAAAAAAAGGCACCCATTGGGTGCCTTTTTTTGTTGATGTTCTTTATTAATCTAGTTGTTCAATGGAGATGTGCTTGTATCTGCATTTTTTGTCTTTTTCTTCTTGATGATAATCGCATCAATCGACTTTTGCTTCACTTTGTCATTGAAGGCAGGCAAGTCGTTCTGCATGATGCTTTCTAACTTCTTGAGTTCTGAGTCAATCTGCTGAGTAAGCTCTCCTCTGACAGTCTCAGACTGTGCAGTTGGTCTCCAAGCACCACCTCCAGCAACACCATTCAGTGCTGCTAATTTGTTGTTCAGTCGGATTGGGAAGTTCAAAGGATCTTGACCAGATCTGTTTTTAGTCTGATAAAGTTTCTCTTCGATTTCTGTCATTTTCTTATCCAATTCCTCAGCAGCTTCAATTACATCTTTGTAATTATCGTCTCCTTTGATTTTATCGGTAAGGGTATTCATCTGCTCTCTTGCAGAACGTATATCCTTAATAGCCACATGCGTCTCAGTAATTTTATCTCTTACTTTAATTAAGAAATCAAATTGCGCCTGAAGATCAGCATCAGTCGATGGGTAACGAGGGTCTCTTAATAATTTGAACTTCTGCTCCTGAGTTTCATCTCCCACAGAAAGTTTAACCGTATACTCACCTGGAGGCGCCATTGGTCCTCTTAAAGAGCCAGACCACATGATCAATCCTTCAAAACTTTCAGCATTGTCATACATCATATTCCAGTTGAAAGTATTCAAACCAGCTTTTGCTCTTTGGTTAAATGATTTGATTAATTCACCATTCGGGTCAAAAACTTCCATTTTCACCTTAGTTCCTTTTGCTGGATCATTCTTCATATTATAATAAACCGCAGCGCCACCAGGCTTGTTAGAACCGTATAATGCAGCAACATCAATGTTACCTCCTCCACCTCTTCTAAATCTACCACCACCACCGCCAATACGGTAAGCATCCATTGGTTTGAACAAATGGAAATCAGCTTGTGCTACTTCATCGGTTAACTGATGAAGAATTGTCAAATCATCAATCATCCAAAAACTTCTTCCTTGCGTTGCCGCAATTAGATTGTCTTCTTTTAAAGCAATATCCGTGATGGGAACAATCGGTAAATTGTTTTGAAACGACTTCCAACTTGCACCATCATCAAAAGAAACAAACAATCCTCTTTCTGTACCAGCATAAAGCAACCCTTGTCGTTTAGGATCGGCCCTTAATACCCTTGTGAAATAATCATTTGGAATTCCTGTGGTGATTTTAGTCCATGTCTGACCATAATCCTTTGTTTTGAACAAATAAGGCTCGTAGTCTCCCATTTTATATTGAGTTCCTGCCACGTAAGCTCCACCCTTTACGAATGGATCTACTTCAATGCTATTCACCATTAAATACTTAGGCATTACATCAGAAGTTACGTTCGTCCAGTTTTTACCTCCATCTCTGGTAACATGAACTAAACCGTCATCTGATCCAGCCCAGATTAAATCTTTTTCATAAGCTGACTCAGTTGCTGCAAATACAGTAGCATAATATTCTACACTTGTATCATCAAATGTTATTGGCCCACCAGATTTACCTAATTTCTCTGGCTCAGCTCTTGTCAAATCAGGGCTAATAACTTCCCATGACTGCCCTTCATTATAAGTAACATGTACTTGATTTGAAGTAGTGTAAAGTTTTCCTGCATCATGTGGCGAAAAGAAGATCGGAAAATTCCATTGGAATCTGTATTTATAATCTTCAGCACCATGCCCCATTGGATTGTCTGGCCATGCATTAATATTTCTATTAACTCCTTTATAATGGTCTACTCTTGTCAATAAACCGCCATAACTACCTCCATAAACAATATCAGGATTGGAAGGGTCTGGTGCTAAATGAGCACTTTCACCACCTGCAGTAGATTCCCAATTGTCTTCTGTTATAGCAAAACCAAATGACCTGTGGTCGATTCTTATCGCTGAGTTATCTTGCTGCGCTCCATAAATTCTATAAGGGAAATTATTATCTGTAGTCACTCTGTAAAACTGAGAGGTCGGTTGGTTCATCATTGTAGACCAACTATCACCAGCGTCATACGAAATCTGGCCACCACCATCATCAGCAATAATCAATCGGTTATTATCTTCTGGTGCTATCCATAAATCATGATGATCACCATGCGGTGCATTTCGCCTATTAAAAGTTCTTCCACCATCATTTGAAGTATGGTACCCTACGTTCATCACATATACTCTATCCTCGTTTTGAGTATCTGCGTAAATTCTAGAATAATACCAAGCACGTTGTCTTAATGAACGATCCGAGTTAGTATTTCTCCAAGTATCTCCACCATCTGTTGATTTATATACTCCGCCTTTATTTGCCTCTATTATGGCATAAATTACTTTAGAATTAGCTGGTGAAATGGACACACCAGAAATTCCAATAGGCCCTTCTGGCATTCCTGTGTTTTCTATAATGTTCTCCCATGTTTCGCCACCATCTTTTGATCTCCAAATTGCAGATCCTTCACCTCCAGATGTTAAACTATAAGGAGTTCTTCTGATTCTCCAAGTACTAGCCATCATGAAATCAGGATTATTAGGGTCATATGAGATATCTACTGCACCTGCATCTGCATTTGCATAAAGTTTATTAACCCAAGTCTTACCACCATCAGTGGTTTTATATATGCCTCTAGTCTCATTTGACTTAAATAAATCGCCCATTACAGCAACCCAAGCAATATCTGAATTGGTAGGGTGAATTTTAATTCTTCCTACATGCATCGCATCTTTCAAGCCCATATTCTTCCATGTAGCTCCTGCATCTGTTGATTTCCAAATCCCTTCAAAACCTGAAGAAACATTTCCTCTTACAGTTTGTTCTCCTTGTCCAACATATAAGACTTGGTTGTTAGACTCACTCACTGCAACAGCGCCAATTGATCCACCAAAGTAGCCATCAGATATATTATTCCAGGTAGTTCCACCATTTTCGGTGCGCCAAACGCCTCCACCGGTTGAACCCATATAAAATAAGTTGGGCTTCCCAGCAACGCCAGTTACTGTACCTGATCTTCCACCTCTAAAAGGCCCTATAGATCTATACTGCATGTCAGAATAAATTGCAGCACTCAAATCAACTGCTGGAGCAGCTGGTTCATTATTTCGTCTGTTTCTACGTTGGGCTTCGGTTTCTAATGTTATGGTTAAAAACATAAGAAACGCCAGACTCAATACCCATTTTGAAGCGATATTTAGTTTGTTCATAGTGTTATTTTTTGGTTTGCCTTAAGGACACGTTTTCTATCAAGTCCAAAATTTATGAAACTCTGCTCAAATAGCAGATATGGCTCCCTCTTTTTATATGAACGGAACTATAAGGGCATAAAAAAAGGAGCCGTTTGGCTCCTAAGAATAAAATCTGATTTATATATATTAGATTGATATTTTGTAGATCGATATGTTGTTGTATTCTGATAAAAACTCTGCCTTGTGGACTAGGTTTTGAGAACTAGCATTGTCAATCACATCTCCTGCTCCCAATTCAATTGTTTCTAACAATTCGTCATTGTTATCATAGATTTTAATTGTACGAACTTCTTGAGCTTCGAAATCAAAAATCTCTTCTTGTTCGAAGGTATCTGCATAAGCCCTCTCAAGCATTTCAACTTTAGCTAATTCAAACTCAGAAGCTTTAACAGGCTTAAGATTATTTGTTTCACCGAATGTACTCATAGCGGCAGTAAATGTGATGATTGCTCCTAACATCAATGCGATGATTGCGGAGGTAGTTTTTTCTGATATTCTGTTTAAATTTTTCATGACCGTTTGTTTGACCTTATTCTTTATTTCTTGCTGAACTCAGGAAATTTTTAACTTTAGTTCTTTCATCCTTTGTTCTGCCTTTAAGACGGCAAGAGTTCTATAAAGGTTTACTCTAATGGGTAAAAAAAGTAGATTATTTCTCTCAACCGGTATATTTGGTGGATGAACCGTAGAATATTTGGATTGAAAATTCCAACAAAAAACCCCGACATAGCGGGGTTTTAAATTTCATAAGAATCAATTGATGGATTTAGGTCCTCAAATCCGCTAATTTCTATCCGATGGCCTGTTTCAAGTCTGCGATCAGGTCATCTGCATCTTCGATTCCTACACTCAATCTAATCAGTGAATCAAGTAAGCCATTGGCTTCTCTTTCTGCCTTAGGTATGCTCGCATGTGTCATTGTAGCGGGATGATTTGCTAAAGACTCTACTCCTCCCAATGATTCTGCAAGTGCAAATACTTTAAAGTTCTCCATTACTCGGAAAGACAGTGCTTTATCATCTTCAGTAAAAGTGAATGATATCATGCCTCCGAAGTCTCTCATCTGCTTTTTGGCAATCTCGTGATTGGCATGAGATTCAAAGCCAGGCCAATATACTTTACCCACTTTCGGATGATTTTTCAAATACTCCGCTACCTTCATACCGTTTTCACAATGCCTCTCCATCCTAAGGTGCAGTGTTTTAATGCCTCTTAATACTAAAAAACAGTCTTGTGGTCCACATATCGCACCAGTTGCATTCTGGATATAGGCTAGTTTTTCGGCAA
>Ga0307985_10000911_pt1 | contig 16915 bp, 17 predicted proteins | sample EllFjometageno80_FD_203155 | JGI IMG/M metagenome (GOLD analysis project Ga0307985, IMG submission 203155) | Marine microbial communities from Ellis Fjord, Antarctic Ocean - #80 | ecosystem: Environmental > Aquatic > Marine > Unclassified | place: Southern Ocean | collected 2014-10-09 | reverse complement strand
ACTCGGCTTCAAGCAGCGACTCAGACAAAATCTTCTTCCGCACGCGGCGCTTGTCGGCGAACTCAATCATGTCGAGGACACTCACGGTCTGCATCGTCACTTCTCCTTGTGTTCAGTCTTGTTGTCGGTTGTTTGTTCGTCTTGATCGGCTTTGCCCTCGGCCCTGGCCGGCTGCGTCCGGAGCCAGGTCCGCCAGGGCATGAAGCTCGCTGAGCAGAGCCTCAAGCCGCTGCTCGCCAAATCTTTCCTCGGGGCGCTCATAGAGGACCGCAGAATATGGTGCCGCTGTTGACCGGGTCCCTGCCAGCGGCACTCAACACTCACCGCTGTTGTTCGGCGAGACCCTGGCCCTCGAGTATCGGCCGGAACAACCGCAGCGACCACGCGAACGGCCGCTCGCGAGACCATTTTCGTCGTGCATCAGACATCCTTTGAGAGACGGGGGTGCAGGGCACTTGAGATGTCACCAATATGTTGAACATGTTAAACATATGGTGCACCTTCGGGCAAGTGCTTTGGTTGAAGAGCGCCGCCGAGAGAGCACAACGAGAACTGTTGCGTTGAACGGTCGCGTGTTCGTTCGCGGCCCATTGACGGCCGCTTATTCGCAAGATCAGATGACCTCGGCGAGTTCGTCACGGAGTTCTTCAACGTCGCTGCAGGAAAGCCCTTACCGTTGTTCCCAGCGCACCGCCAACAAGATCACCTCAGGCAGGAACCGGCAGCCAGAGACGCAGAACGAGCGAACGGCGAGGCCGTTGAACAAGGCCGGCGCATCGTGACAGCCTCGCCGGCCACCGACCTGATCGACAGACGCACCAGAGCCCTGCCAGCGGTGGCTGGTGTCCCGGTACCGCACTTCCCGACGCTTGCCATTCTTCGTTCGCAGGATGCTGTCCGTACACGAGTTCAACCCGCAAAAAATACCTCACGCGGGGTTTTTGTGGGACAGCTTCTGTTGCCCCAACTGCCAAACAGTCCTAGAGCCCTTTGTTTATATGGCGCCCCCGACAGGATTCGAACCTGTGACCTACGGATTAGAAGGCCGTTGCTCTATCCGGACTGAGCTACGGGGGCAGAACGTTCCATGGTAGGGCCGACACAGGTCACACCGGAGGAAATAAGGCGTGGATTCCTGGGCTATCCGTTCTAAGCTAACTGGCCTTGGTGATTGTAGCTCAGTTAGGTTAGAGCACCTGGTTGTGGTCCAGGATGTCGGGGGTTCGAATCCCCTCAGTCACCCCATCTATATTCCCGCAAATCGACCTTGGTCGAGATGCGGACAGACTCCGCTCCGATAGCCTCGGATGGCAGTTTGTAAGAACAGCAATACAACAGAACATGCGCCTCTAGCTCAATTGGCAGAGCGTCGGACTCTTAATCCGCAGGTTCCGGGTTCAAGTCCCGGGGGGCGTACAACGAAAATCCCAGAACTAGCAACGATCTTGCCGGTTCTGGGGTTTCGTCGTTTTCGGACGAAGCGGACCAGTGATCACGGCGTGGTCACACTGGTTCCCGAGACCGAGAAAGGTCGCCCCCATCGTGCGTTCCCCGAGGTGAGGACCCAGGGCTCGGCGGTCAGCCCTTCGAGTCCCGATCCAGAGCGGCCGCGGCATCGGGATTCTGCTGGATCTTCGCCATGACGGCCCGACCGGCCTGCTCGAAGATAGCCCGGCTGCCGGCCACGAACTCCTGGGAGTCTCTGAGATTGGCGAGAAGGCCATTCACCTCAGGGATCACGTAACGGGCTACCAGATCCCAGGACCGTAGCGTGTCTTCGCTATTGGCCCAGTCGTGGGCGAAACCAATGACCTTGCCGAACCCACCGGTGACCTCGGCGACTTGGCGGATGGCAGCCACCAAGTCTTCGGGCGTACCGACTACCGCCGATGTGGTGGTCGCAGACGTGACCGTGCCCCCGGTGATCTGCTCAAGGGCCTCGTCGGGGTCCTCGTATGCGACAGCACCCGGTCGTTGCAGGGTGCCGACGATGTATTCGTTGTGCCAACGCTGCATACCATCGCGGGCCTGACGTCGAGCGTCTTCGCGGGTCTCGGCCAGGTGCCAGCTCATCACGACACGCCAGTCGGCTCGGTCGACGGTCTGACCGTGTTCCGCTGCTGCCGTCTCGGCGAAACCCCACTGGGTGGGTAACGCCTGGAGGCCATCGGTCGACATCGAACCGATCGACAACACCCCAGTTCCGTGCTTGCCGGCCAGGGTCATACCCGACGGGCTAAGAATCGAGGCAGTGGCCTGAGGGATCTCCTGTTGTAATGGCAGGATCTGGAGCCGGGCATCGCGCAGGGTAAACCAATCGCTTTCGTGGGTGAACCGCTCGCCGCCCCGCAGGAGGCGGTTTATGACGCCCAGGGCTTCGTCTTGGCGGTCGCGCTGTGTCATCGGGTCGATACCGAAAGTGTGCGCGTCCGACGGCAGGGCGCCGGGTCCTGACCCGAAGATCAGTCGACCGCGGGTGAGATGGTCGAGCTGCACCAGCCGTTGGGCGACGTTGAAGGGGTGATGGTATGGCAGAGAGATCACCCCGGTACCAAGGCGAATCCGTTCAGTTCGCTCGGCAGCGGCCGCGATCATCAGTTCGGGCGACGCACTGGTCTCCCAGCCTGAGGAGTGGTGTTCACCGAACCACAACTCGTCGAACCCCAAACGATCGAGATGGGCCGCGAACTCGAGGTCGCGCTGGAACATCAGGGTCGGATGCTCACCGATGGGATGGTGGGGGGCGAGGAAGGCGCCGAACTCCAGACGGGTCATAGGTCGACACTAGGGCCACGCGAGCTAGCAGCCGAACTACCCAGACCTCAGACTCACCGGGACCGTCGACCCGGACGCTAGAACACAGCGACGAAGGAGCGGACTACCCGCAAACCTCAGACTCACCGGGACCGTCGACCCGGACGCTAGAAAACAGCGACGAAGGAGCGGACTACCCTTGTTCAATGACTGATGCATATGAAGTGGTCTGGCCCCGGAGCCCCCAATCGGTCGAGCTCCAGGACCTGGCCTATCGTCCCGACTCGCTCGATGGGCGCACGGTCGCGTTTCTCTGGGACTACATGTTCCGCGGCGACGAGATCTTCCCGGTCATCGCCGAAGAACTGAAAGCCCGCTTCCCAACCGTCGAGATCATCAATTTCGATCAGTTCGGAACGACCCATGGCGACGGTGAGGCCGAACTGGTGACCGCACTCCCCCAACTCCTGCGAGAGCTTGGCGTCGACGCCGTGGTCTCCGGGATGGCATGTTGAGGTAGCTGTACGCCCGCCGTGTTGCGGGCCTCCAATGCCGTCGAAGCCGCCGGCATCCCCTCAAGCTCACTCACGTGCGAGGGATTCGTGAACCAGGCCACCACCACCGCCGCCGGGCTGGGCCGACCAAACCTGCCAGTGGCCCTCGTGCCTGGCCACGTTGACACCCAGGAACTGTCGGTTCTTGAGCGCAACGTGCGGGAGGTAACCGTCCCTGCTGTTATCGCCAATCTGACGGCGCGACCTGGCGATGCTAAGCGGCCTGAAGAACCTGGCCGTCACGAAATTGTTGCATCGGGTTCGTTTCAGGAGATCAACGCTCGGTTCTTGGCCGAACGATGGAGCGACGGCCTTCCAATCGTCCCTCCCACCCAGGCCGCCGTCGAGGCCTTCTTGGCGCACACCATCTTCGACGCCGACAAGGTGCTCGGTGTTGTGCTGCCCGACAACCGCGAGGTGACGGCGTGGAGTATCGCCGTGAACGGGGTGATGGCTGGCTGCCGACCGGAGTACATGCCGATACTCATCGCCCTGGGTCGTTGTATGGCCGACCCGGCCTATGGAGTCGAACACTCGGGCAACACACCAGGGGCCGACACGCTCATCACAGTCAACGGCCCAATCGCTGCGGAGCTGGGGTTCAACTGCGAGCAGGGCGTGCTGCGCGACGGCTTCCAGGCCAACACATCGGTCGGCCGGTTCTGGCGACTGATGCTGCGCAACGTCGCGGGCTTCCTCCCACACGAGACCGACAAGGCAACCTTTGGGAACACGTGGCGGGTCGCCATCGCCGAGAACGAGACTGTGCTCAAGAACATCGACTGGCCCCCGTTCGCCGGAGCCTTCGGGTTCGAGCGGGGCGATGATGTGGTCAGCGTGTCGCGCTACACCGGTGGAGGGGTCGTGACATCGGTCTACGGCCAGCAGGCCGAGCACATGGTTGACTACCTGGCCGACGCCATCGTGAGCCAGACCAGTTGGGAGCTGGTCTTCACCATCGGCATCTCACGCGAGACCTACCGTCCGCTCCTGCTGCTGAGCCCGATTCTTGCGGAGACGATCGCTGCGTCGGGTTGGACGAAAGCACAGCTCCAACAGGCCCTCTTCGATCGAGCCCGGATCCCAGCGAGCCGGTTCGAGGAGTACCTCGGGCACTGGACGAACCTTGTGCCAGGCCGGCGCCGACTCGTCGACTTCGTCAATCTGAAAAAGGCGGACGCCCGATTCGCCGAGTCAGAGGACCCCGAGCGTATGGTGCCTATTGTGGGCCAACCCGATCACCTTTTGATCGGAGTCGCTGGCGACCCGCTGCGGACCAACGCCTACGTATTCGCACACAACGGCATGCTCGGGTTCCCCGTAGCCCACCGGGTAGAGCGCTGACTCAGCGCCCTTGAACGTTGGGCTGACGAGGTCGACACCATGACGTGCCGAGCCACGACCCGGACGTTTCGCAATTAGCGTTCAAGCGGGCAGTGTTCGCGAGTCGTCCCGTGCCAACGCCACGAAGTTCACCACCGAACAGGCTGCACTCGTCATCGAACGATCCCGGTGTAACCGATCGGGCCCGAAATGCCGCCCATGTAGCCACGGTGCGGGTCCAGATGCTTCCCGCTTCACGTGTGCGACAATGAGGGTTCGACGGAGAGGACTCAGTGATGCGCGCCGGGATAGTGACAGGCAAGGGACAGTTCGAGCTGCTCGAGATGGGGGACCCTGTGCCCGACGACGGCCAGGTCGTCGTTGCGATACAGCGGTGCGGAATCTGCGGAAGCGACATACACGCGTATTACGAGGGTTGGGCCTACGCCCCCGGCATCTGTGGGCACGAATGGACCGGAACGATCGCCGACATCGGCCCCGGTCTGGCAGGAACCGAGTTAGCCGAAAGGCTGACGCTAGGGACCCGCGTCGTCGGCGGACAGGCTCCCGGATGCGGCATGTGTCGCGAGTGCAGAGCGAATCTCCCGGCATTCTGCCGGAACGCTGCCAGTGAGTACTCGGGTCGCAACGCGCCCTCGTCAGGCGGGTTCGCTCCTTATCTGACACTGTCGGCGAACCGGCTAGTCCCGGTGCCCGACTCGATCTCAGACGATGATGCGGCTCTGATCGAACCAGCTTCGGTCGCAATGCATGCCGTTCGACGCTCGCTCCTGGCCGTCGGCGATGTGGCCTGCGTCGTCGGCTGCGGGCCGATCGGCCTGATGGCCATCCAATGCGCTCGCCTCGGTGGCGCAACATCGATCATCGCTGTCGAACCCGATGCTGCCCGCCGCGAACTCGCCCTATGCCTTGGCGCCGATGCCGCCGTGGCCCCGGGTCCGGACGTGCGCCAGACCGTCAACGAGTACACCGCCGGACTGCGAGCCGACATCGCCTTCGACTGTGCAGGCATCCCCCAGACGCTCCAACAGTCGGTCGACATGGTGCGTGCCGGTGGGTCGGTGTGCATGGTCGGCGTATCGGGCGGGGTCGCGACCATCAACCCGATGCGCTGGATGATGAAAGAGGTCTCGGTCGACACGTCGATCTTGTTCAACCTCGACGAGATGTCTATCACTGCCCAACTCATCGCCGATGGACGAATCAGCACCGCAGGCATGGTCGCTGGCACCGTGACCCTGGACGAACTGGCCGACACCATCGACGACCTGGCCAACAGGCGGCGCGATGCGGTCAAGCTCCTCGTCAATCCGACCGCCGGCTGATCCCGACCAGCCCATATCATCCGACTTTGCCGGACGTGGCATCAGTCAAATACTCGATTGTGTCTGCAGACGCGTCCTCGACTCGTCGTGTCGGCTGTAGCTAGATCCGGTCGGGCCGCAACGGTCAGATTCCTCCGAGAACAGCGCTGTTCCAAGCCCAATTGTTATCAACGAGCTTGTTGGCTACTTCTCTGTTGCGGATCGGTCACGTTCCACGAGCTCCGCCGAAGTTGCTGGTTTTGGCCACGAGATCAGACATCTTTTGTCGTTTCGAGGATCTGACCAGCATGGAAGAACTCCGGCAGCGTCGTCATCAATCGAAAGATGCCGAAGACTAAGACACCATGTCCAGAGCCGATATCACCTACATCTTCGATGACTTCGGACAGAGCTGTAGCAACGAGAGACACAGATACTGCGATGCTGAGCCAACGGCTTGTCAAAAGACGGGAAAAAGTGGTTTGTGCAGTCTGGACTGACATGGTCAGAGGCTCTCTTCTCATACAAGTGTGGGCACGGCCGGCGTCTGGAGTGAGTGGCTTACAAATCAGGTTACCGGAAGTGAATCTCGCTGTTCCCGGTGATGATCGGGCATATGTGCCGCAACCTCACGTTTTGGAAGAACCTGAACAGTCACCATGATCTGGTCCACGCTGGCGCGAACTGAAATCAGGGGATCGGCTCAGATGCAGCGAGACCACATACACAGATGCCGGGGATCAGGTGACGAGCTTTTGGATAGCTGTCTCCCATCCTCTCCCGCATGATGCCGTTGGACCCACCAGCGAGTACTCGCGCCCGTTGTCGCTGGAAAACGGCCGGGCATGACAAGCTGGCACATGACCGACGCCGACTTCTACACCGCTTCGCAACGATCGTTGCAAGACCAGTTCGAGAGTCGGCCACTGGCTGACCGCATTGAGATGGCGGTAGTGCAGCCTGAACTCGAGGACCGTCACGCCAGCTTCATCAGCAGCCGAGACTTCTTCTACCTGGCCACGGTCAACAGCGACGGCGAGCCGACTGTCTCCTACAAAGGCGGTGGCATTGGTGTTGTCTCGGTGCTCGACAGCACAACCTTGGCCTTCCCGATCTATGACGGCAACGGCATGTTCCTGTCCGCTGGCAACATGGCTGACACCGGCAAGGTCGGCCTGTTGTTCATGGACTTTGAGACGCCGCAGCGGGTGCGCGTGCAGGGACACGCTTCGGTACACACCGACGATGAGTTACTACAGACCTACCCAGGTGCATTGCTGATCTGTCGCATCGCAGTAACCCGCGTGTTCATCAACTGCGCCCGCTACATCCACAAGCACACTCGGGTCGAGTCCTCGCAGTATGTGCCAGACGAGAGCGGCGATCAACCGCTGGCTTCATGGAAACGAATCGACGGCATTCAGGATGTTCTCAGCCCCGCCGTGCAGGCCCAGGTGGTCGACGCCGGAGGTGTGATCACCAACCAGCAGTACGGCGAGAAGTTGATGAGCGGCGAGTCGTAGCCACCCGTTAGTCGGTCGTGTCGCCTAGCCCCGCCAGCGCGGCTCGTGCCGCACGCTCAGCGGCCTGAAGGGCTCCCTCGATGTGGCCCGGAGCAGTAGTAGCAGTCTCGGTCGAGGCCCAGTGGCCTCGTCCGTCGAGCATTGGTTCGGCGAACATCGGATGACCGTACGTCTGATAGTTCGTTAACTCGTCTGCATTGTCCGGCGATGTCAACGGCTCCGCGCGCCAATCCTGGATATGCAGGCTTTCGGGCACCGCCGCCTGGGGTCCAAACAGATCGACGAGCTGGGCCACAACCTGTGCCTCGTTGGGCGCTTCGACTCCAAGCCCAGGCTGGGCGAAACCAAAGATCGCCGCCGGACTGCCGTCGACTCCGCTCATATCATGGATCTCGCGCATCGGCCCCGTGTAGCTAAACGCAGATCCTGCCAGGCCCACATCGCGCCAAAACGGCCGCTCGTAATGCGCCACGACCTTGACGATATTGCCCATCCAGACCGGTGTAGATGCAGCCAACGCGTGCACTTGTTCAGAGAGTCGACCGCCGAAGTTGATGCGGGCCACCGCAGTGGCCGGTGGGACTGCGATGATCAGCTGACGGGCCGTCCACGACCTTTCGAAACTGGACACAACCAGCCCGTTCGGCGCCGCAACCACGCTGACCACGACTGTGTCCAGATGAATCACGCCGTCGGCGACTCGCGCTCCCAGCGCTTCAGCGATCGACTGGGTTCCGCCGGCGAGGCGACCTGCAGGAGCATCGACCTGATTACCCTTCAGCCGCTGGTTTCCTTGATCGTTCTGGAACATCGCGTCACCGGTCAGGTGCTGCGGGAACGCCCCCAGGCTCGCTGCTGCGACGAGCTCGTTCACCCGCTCCTCATTCGACCAGAACCAGGTCGCTCCGAGATCAAGGCGACCTCCTGGCGCCTTGACCGAGAGCAATCGCCCGCCAACACGGTCGCGCCCCTCGAGCACCACGACCGAATGACCTGCCTGCTGCACGAGATCAGCGGCATACAAGCCAGCTGGGCCTGCACCGATCACGGCTACATCCATAACCACGTCTTCTTTGTCCACCGAGCACAAACCCTTCGGGTGCCAACGAGTATTTTGGCAGGTCGCTGCGCAGCGTACAAACCGCTTTGTAGGCCCAGACGCTGATCCGCCTGCGCTGACAAGGTTCCGCCACTACGGGTGAAGCATGTGTAGGAACATCACGACCTTGGGCGGGCGTGAACCAACGGTGACTGGCGAAGAAATCGAGCCTGGTGCCCGTCAGTATGGGCACAAGGTCATCGGCGTGTAGAAGACGTCAGCGGCAACCGAAGAAGCCTTTGGACGAGCGGTTGCGATCATCATCGAGCCAGCACTCGTGTGCTGTAGGAGCTTCCGCCACGCAAGGTTGCGCCAAGGATCGAACGGCCGCTTCGTCGGCTCGCCCGTCACTAGTTCGTTCGCGTCAACCCTGCCAGCCCCGGCGGTTACCCGACGACAACGGCGGCGATGCCAACAAGCACGAGCGCTATCCCAGCCACTTGGCGTCGTATCACTACATCACCGAAGTACACGAAGCCAACAATCACGCTCACGACTGGAAACATGGACTGAGCAACGACGGTCGGCGGGGCATCAATTGCGAGACCGATCAACGCGAACACCGAGCTGAGCCCAGCAAAGACGCCAGCCGTCAGCCCTCTAACGCGCTGCCCTGCCGGAGGCCACAGCGCCGACCTCGCCACCAGAGCGGCCGCGCCCAGAACGATCGTGCCGGCTAGCCGTTGCGACACCGCTGGCCACACACCTGCGGCGTCGGATACCTCGACGAGCACGCTTATCCCAGAGCCATAGGACAGGCCGGACGCAACGCCCCAAGTCAGACCCGATCGCAGGCCGACCCGGTCCCCGGTACCGGCCGCAATGATTGCCAACCCAACAAAGGCCACTGTCGCACCAACCACAGCGATTGACGACACCTCTGCGCCGCGCACAATGGTGTAACAAAACGGTATGACGGCAGCCAGCGTGGCAACTGTTGGGGAGACGACCGTCGAAGACGAGTTCTTCAGACCACTGAAATAGCAACCCAAACCCGACGCCATGCCCAAACCAGACAGAGCGCCCCAGGCCATGTCGATTGTTGTGAACTCACTGGCGAAGAAGGCCACCGATACCAGCGCCGTGAGCGCGCCAATCAGCTGCATCACCAGCGCTGCAGTAATCGCCCCAGCGGTATTTACGACGCGACGTCCAAACAATTCGGACGTGCCAATGCTCATCGCCGCGAGTGAACCCCAAAAGGCCCCCACTGGTCAGGCTACGTCTTGGTTGGGCAGCACTGGCTGACCCTACCCATTTGCTTGGCCGGCCGCTCTCGAAATGTCGCGTCGGGGACAGGACTTGGCGACGGCTAAGTCGCCCCACCACGAGATCGTGGCCCTGCCCAACGTGGGCTTGGCAAGGGCATCGGGTTAGCCCTCGGCGACGGTCTTGATCGCTGCGATCGTGTCCTGCAACATCGTCTTGTTGAAAGCAGTGCGCTTCTCAACTTGTTCCTCTGTGGCGGCTTGAAAACCTGGCGTCTTGTTGACGAACCACCAACGTTCTGTGAGCCGAGTCCCGCCCTCGACTGGCTCCATCTCGTAGCTCCACCAGGTGCAGTTCTCGGCGACACCGCCGACCACAAACGTGAAGTCACGGCCGCTGTCGGCGCTCGCGACTTCACAGGCTCGAGTCCACTCATTTTCACCGGCCTTGTTGTGCCCCTCGAACCAATCGCCTTTGCGACCAGTGCCACCGTTGATCCAATCGGCGCCAACGTTCTCGGGACTCCACTCGCCCATGCGGGTGACATCGGCAACCAAGTCATACACGTGTTCGGGCGATGCTGCGATCTCGATAGACGCTTCGTGGGAGGCAACAGCATCGGCTGGAGTTTGCATCTTCGGATCCTAGAGGCTCTACGACCTCGGGCTTTGATCGCGCCTGGGACAGCGTCACTCGGCGCCTTTTAGGCGTGACCCACGTCCTACCTGCAACGCCCATTGTGCGGGACTACGCTCGGATCATGGTCTCCCCCCGCAAACGGAAGAATAGCCGCAGCGAAAACCGCGCCAGTCAGCGGTACACCCCGCCAGGAGGCGGCAACAACGGATCACAAGAAGCGATCCCACGACCGCCCAGCACCTGCCAGCCGTGGCATTTTTACTGGTGTGACGGCCACGATGACTGGCACCATCACGACGAATTCGTCGTCACCGCCATCGAGCGCACAATGGGCACAAGCCAACAGGACACGATCGAAGAATGAGTTCAATCAGCTCCGCTACCGCAACGGACTCGGGTCTCGTCGTTTCGATCAACGGTGCTGAAACTGAACTCAGCTGGCGCTGGGTTCGTGATCATGGCGAAGACGAATCCAGCTTCGATCCTGCAACAAAGCAGCGCCGCGTCTACGCCCTAGACAGCAACGCGCCGTCGGCGGCTTTGCACGCAACGTTGGACTCGGTAGACAACAGGCCAGTGGTGTCCTTCGCCTGGCCCGATACGTCTGACCAGACATGGATTAGTCAGGCCACCATCACGTCTCTACTCGCTAGCCGGCCTGCCGAATCGGTCACGCCGTGGCACCAAGCAACCGATACGTCTGCAACCAAGGGCGACGTCAGTGCGGTTCTGACCGACGATGTAGCGCTCGCTGCCTGGGTCCAGGACATCGACGCCTACGGCTTCGGTCTACTCGGCGGATTCGCTGGCGGCCACAAAGAGGTGGCCGCCCTGGCGGCCCGTATCGGGCTTCCGGCATCGACCATCTTCGGCACGACGTGGGACCTGGCATCAGACGTCGACGCTCATGACGACACTGCGTACACGCAGACATTCCTGGCCCCGCACACCGACGGCACCTATATGCATCATGCGCCAGGCTTGCAGATGTTCTGTTGTGTCGAACGCGACGGTACCGGCGGCGAGAGCGTGACTGTTGACGGCTTCGCTCTGGCAGAGACGCTGCGTGCTGAGCATCCTGACGACTTCGAGGTGCTCACCTCAGTAAGTATTCCTGGTCACTACATCGAGCCTGGCGTCGAGCTTCGCACATCGCGGCCTGCGATCCGCTTGGACGACCACGGCGAGGTGGTGCAGGTTTCGATGAACAACTATGACCGTTCACCTATGTTCTTGCCTGCTGGCCAGATGGACGCGTTCTATCGGGCCTATGGCCGCTTGCACGAGCTTGCGAATGATCGGTCGCGTTGGCATTCGATTCGGCTCGAAGCAGGCGACGTGTTGATCAACGACAACTGGCGGGTATTGCACGGCCGCGAGTCGTACACCGGCGGGCGCCGCTTCGTGGGCTGCTACCTGAACCACTCAGACCTGGAGAGCCGCATTCGCACCTTGGCCATGTAGAGACCGATTCTCGGCTGTAAACGGAGCATATTCGGCCCGACATACAGCTCAGAATTGGCCGTCTGGTGAACCTAGTGCAGCGTCAGACAACCTCGGCGTCGAGACCCCAAACGTTGCCAGACACGGCACTAGCTCGCTATGAGAACATGCTCATGACGCCGGTTCCATCCTGGCGAGGTTCGGTCGGTGCTCCTTCGGAGTTAGCTGCACCGTTGAAGAGATCCAGACCCAGAGCGGCTCGGGTATCGGCCGTCGATGTCAGCATGGACGGATCCAGTTGGATCCCGGTGCCATCGGCAACGCGGACAAGGCCGTTGAAGATGGCGACCGTGGCCGCTGCTTCCAGCAAGCCCTCGGGCCCGACCACGGCCTCTAGCGCTGCCCGGGCCTGGGGCAGCGTCTCACTACGTCTATTCGCGGCCGAGGCGAAGGCAAGCAACTCTTCACCGCTCGGCACACCGGCGTCTCCGGACTTGCTTGGATCGATTGCGACATCAAGATCCACTGTCAAGCCTGCCTTCTCACCGCTCGCACCGAGCAGCATCGTGTGGGCGGTCGTTCAATAAAAGCACTCGAGTTCGGCAGTCGTTCGGGCTGCGACCAGTTCGACCTGAGGCCGCGACAACGCTCTGTCCCACTCCAAGTCCAGGAACCCAGGACCTCGCGAGTACATAGCCTGGACCAGGCCGACCCACGCGCTGTTGGTCACCGGCACCAGCGACAGGGACCTACTCACGTTCGCCATGCCCGATCCGGTCGACTGCGACACCCACGCTCCTACGTCGCCGACATCTTCGGGACGCTCGTTGGTAGGCAAGCCTTGGTTTGCCGAGCCGAACGAGGCCTCGTTGTCTTGCATGGCCCACGAGAACGTATCGAGCACCATGGCACATGCCGCGACACCGACAAGCTCGGTGTAAGCCTCTTCACCAAGTACTGCGATGACCTGATCGGCCCAGCTTCGGGTCAGTCGCCCCGGGTCACTGGCGATCCGGTGAACGACTTCGACCGCTTCTGCTGAGAGTTCGTCAGTAGCTGTGTGGCCACCCGGAACTGCATGAGGCGAGATTGCTTGGCGACGCTCTTCATCGAGCTCATTCGTGCGGGCATCAAGCACCTGAGTCGCTGCAGCACGACGTTGGTCGCCCGTCAGCCAGTCCCCTGGCGCTACCAAGCTTGCTGCGGCAGCGCTCAGCGCAGATGTGATCAGTTCCTCGACGTCATTCCCCATGCCACCATCATCGCGCAGATCCCGACAACACCAAATCTACGACGCCTAACTCGCAGGCCAAGGCCAACGTCGCAGAAGTCAGAAACGACGCGCCACACCCGACCGGTTCGATGGTCTCAGGCATCCGGACCGACCCGGGCATGTGGACTAATGGGTCAGCTGACGATGTCGGCGGCGAATTGGACCAGGCTTGGTGGTCCGGAGATCAGTAGCGTGTTCACGACCGATTCATCCCACATTGCGATCTCGTCCTTGATCTTGTCGGGCGGGCCAATCAACGAGATCGCTTCACACATCTCGGTCGGGACCGCAGCGATCGCGTCCGCCTTGTTGCCGTTCAGGTAGAGCTTCTGGATCTTGTCGCACTCAGCTTCGTAGCCCATCCGGGCGAACACATCGAAGTGGAAGTTCTTGCCCTTGGCGCCCATGCCACCTACGTACAGCGCAAGCATTGGTCGAATTTTGTCGGCGCATTCTTCGACGTCAGCACCAGGAATCATGCTGACCGTTGCTGCTACTTCGAAGTCATCCCAGTTGTTCCGCCCACCAGCATCCATGCCAGCCTGGAGAGCGTCCTTGTAGAACGTGTTGTCCTTCGGGGCAAAGAACAGCGGCAACCATCCGTCGCAGATCTCGGCTGAAAGCGCCACGTTCTTGGGACCTTCGGCTGCCAAGTAGATCGGCAAGTCCTTTCGTAACGGGTGCACTGTGGACTTCAACGGCTTGCCAAGACCAGTGCCATGAGGGAAGGGCAACTGATAATGCTTACCTTCGAATGCGACCCTGTCTTCACGGCCAAAGATCTGGCGCATGATGTTGACGAACTCACGCGTGCGTTCAAGCGGGCGCGAATACGACTGGCCGTACCAGCCTTCGACAACCTGGGGCCCTGATGCGCCAATACCTGCGATGAAACGTCCACCGCTCAAGTGGTCCATCGTCAGGCTGGCCATGGCAGTCGCTGCTGGGGTTCGGGCCGACATCTGCATGATGGCCGTGCCAAGCTTGACCGTGGTGGTGTTTGCACCCCACCACGCGAGCGGAGTGAGTGCATCACTTCCATACGCCTCGGCGGTCCAGATGTGCTCGAACCCAAGTTGATCGGCCAACTGAATTGCTTCGACCGCGCCCTTTGGCAAGCCCGCACTCCAGTAACCAGTATTTAGACCAAGACGCATGCTCTTCCTTATGTCAGCGAAACCTCAACAGTAGTAAGTCGACACTCGACAGGTGCCATCGAACAGAGGCTCGTACGATCACCAGATGACACGGCTCAAGAACCATCCATTCGTCGTCTCGGCCGCGGCTGTTGTCGTGGGGCTTATCCTCGCCTTCCCGATCTTTGGTGTCCACACGAAGTTCATCGATGACGAGGTGAACGAGGCTGGTCCAGCCTTCGCTAGTGGTGCCGCCCCATCAGGGCTTCTGTCCGACGAGTTCTCTGAAGACATGGCGGACAACATGACAGCGGATATGGCCGGCGAACCAGTCATGGTCAAGGTCGACGAGGCCATGCCCGAGATGCAGATGGAGTCGGCGACTGCGGGCGCCGACGAAGAAGAAGCCATCGCCATGATCGAGACGATCTTCACCGGCAATTTTGTGGATCGCTCCCATCCGACGTCAGGCAGGGCCGACGTGTTGAACGATGGCAGCACGCAACGCTTTCTGCGATTCGAGGAGTTCGAAACTGACAATGGACCGGACTTGAACGTGTACCTGTCGACTGCTGGCGCCGATGCGGATGCTGGCGCGTTCGACGATGACTTCATCGATCTTGGCGACATCAAGGGCAACATCGGTCCACAGAATTACGAGATTCCAGCCGACGTCGACCTCGATCGCTATTCAACGGTCGTGATCTGGTGTGTGCGCTTCGGTGTCGCCTTTGGGGCGGCCGAGATCAATGCTGGCGGCTAGCCACGGTCTTCCACTGCGCTGTGCAAGCCGACCAGACGCTGGCGTGAACCACCAGCGGCTGCTCTCCACAATGCCAGATAGCTCGGCCAGACGATGTGGTCGGGCGCGTACCCGTCCTGGATCAAGATCTGTTGCAGCTTGGGCAAATTGCGGAACGGCACACCGCTGTCGACGTGGTGAGGCAGGTGGTATGCAACATTAAGCGGCGCCATGAAGATACGGGTCAAGACGCTGGGCGTGACGATGTGTGTCGTCTCGCGACGGTCGGCGGAACGCGTGAGCCCCCCGTGTTCGGCGACCGAACGTAGACGATTGGTCACTTGGTACCACGTGAGATATGGCAAAACCCACAGCCACAAGTAGAGCCACGGCACGCCTGTCACGAAGAACACCGCGAACACAGCGATCTGCATGGCGAACATGCGAATTCCGGGCATGCGGCACCCGGATGCGAATAGGCCCTGCAGTCGAGGCTTGAGGATGCGCCATGCGGACAGACCCCCGATGTCGCGACGCAACTTACGCAGAAACGACGAACGCGATATTGGATAGAACGAGTACAGGAGGAAGTCGGGCTCGTTGGGGCCGAACTCGTCGCGATGATGTGCGGTGTGGACTCGCCGGTATCGGTGGTTGCCGGTGCCCAGCGGCAACCAGCCCATGACGTTGATACCGACGATGTCGTTGAGTCGCCGATTCGAGAACAACAGGCGGTGAGCAGCCTCGTGATGGATGATGTACATGCGCAGCTGCAGCGTGGCCATGACTGGCACGGCCAACACAACTGCCCACCATGTCGAGAGCACAGCGACCGCGGCAACGACGCCGATTGGTGCAAGCAGAGCAACTAGACAGGTGATGACATTCTTGCCGTTAGCAATCTGGCGTAGCTCGGCCCGCAGCTCAGGTTTCGGCCGGCCGTCGGGCCGCAGCCGATCGGATCCGGCGAATGGTTCAACAACAGGCACCATGGCGCCCGTCATTGTCTTCAGCAGCTGTTCGTGTTCAGCAAATGCCGTCGCCGTCACGCCTCGATGTTACTCCCCACTTGCAACGTGTACTACGTACATGTTGCAAGTCGTTAGAGGTCGAGATCAGGTAGTTCTTTGGCGAGCGTCGCCTCGTCGGCCTGGAAGTCGGCCATTGCATCAATGAGCGCCTCTGGGATCTTCACGGGACGACCGCTCAGGTTAACGGTGGCAAAGTTGATGCGTTGACAGGCGATCAATTCGTCACCACGCCAGGCGTGTTGGGCCCATTGCGCCCGGACGCGCCTCGCACGGACCATCGACGTATCCACGATCAGTTCGTCGTTCAAGAGCGCCGATGCCACGAACCGGGTTGCTACCGCGGTGACCACCAGTTGGGTGCCCTCGTTTTGCAGCACATCAAGTCCTTGACCGATCTCGCCAAGCCAGGCGACACGGGCGGCTTCGAAGTACTGCAGATACGTCGAATGGTTCACATGGCCGTAAGGATCAAGCTCATAGAAACGAACCTGGATCGGAAAGGTGGCTCGGGCCATTGTTAGTCCTCGTCAACAAAGCTGCGGTAGACGCTCAGGAGCGCCAGCTTCTGGTCGTCGGTCAGAGCTGGGTCTTGCTTAATGGCCTGTTCGGTCGATTGCGACTTGCCTGCGCCGTCCTTATCTGTGTCGAAGCCAGGCACAAGCCCTGCGGCTTTGGCCAGCAGCGCTTCGGCCGGCAACCCAAGCGCTTTGGCAATGTTCGTGACAGCGTTGACCGAGGGCTGATGTAATCCCCGCTCGAGCTTGCTGAGGTACGGATTCGACAGGCTCGTTAGATCTGCGAGTTGACGCAAGCTCAGTTCGGCGAGCTTTCGCTGGCTGCGCACATAATCGCCAAAGGCGGCAA
>Ga0307985_10000909_pt1 | contig 16932 bp, 26 predicted proteins | sample EllFjometageno80_FD_203155 | JGI IMG/M metagenome (GOLD analysis project Ga0307985, IMG submission 203155) | Marine microbial communities from Ellis Fjord, Antarctic Ocean - #80 | ecosystem: Environmental > Aquatic > Marine > Unclassified | place: Southern Ocean | collected 2014-10-09 | reverse complement strand
AAGAGTGCTAAAACGGGAGATGGAGGGCGGGAGGTTGCCGGTATCACTGCCGAGGAATACAGGGGGTTGTTTGAGCGGGAGGGAGCGGAGTGCGGTGAGTTCCGGGATGGTAGCGTGGGTGGCGGCAAGCGAGGATGCCGACGACCGATTGGTGAGAGGAGCAGTGTACACAGCAGGCCCCTGATGAGCGTAGCCAAAGCGCTGGCTGGGCGCGCGCTTGCTGGTGGCGTGTCCGACGGGGTACTGCTTCTTGACGCGATTCGGCGCGATGAAGCTCGTAGCGACGGCGATGAGCTCTGACGAGCAGGCGAGTAGGACGGGCTGAACGTGGCGCGAGGAGGTGAGGAGCTCTGACGAGACGGCGAGTGGCAGCTGTGCGAGGGGCCCTGCGAAGCGCCGACGTTGTTGGCCGCCGCAATGCGAGGACTAAACTCGACGAACTGTTGGGTCGCGTGTGAGAACGAACCGGCGCCGTTCACGGGTGGGGTGGGATGGAACTAGGAGAAGGGGAGGTTGCGGTGGGAGAAGGGGTGCGGGGTGAGTGAGGACGTGGTACGCTGCGGTGTAGTCGTAGTTGTGTTGGATGAGGCAGTGGACGCAATTGGAGAGGGGGAAGCCGGTTTGGAGAGCTAGGGACACGCTGGCCTGAGCGCGGTAGTACGATATACTCATCGCACTGCACAGAGAGTGACTGCACAGGGAGCAATGATTTTGCTCGTTTAGAGAGAAGTCTGAATAATGCTTGGCGCCGCGAATGCGTCGTCACTTTCGCCCTACACACACCAAAGCAACGCGATGTCCCGCATCGCTGTGAACGAAGAATACGTGGCTAAGATCACCGGTGAGAGCTCCCACCCAAGCCGACGAGAGGATACTGGAGAATGATATTATGATATACAATACACGATGTCAGGGAGAAAAAGGTGCCATGGTATGATTTGGGCCGGCAATATTGCCGCCAACGATGCCACAATTTAAGGCGCAGGGAGGGGCTGGTCGTGCTAACAGCTTCGATGCGTGGGGAATCTAAACGAATCGGTCTACGTGAAGTTCTGTGGGTCACGGTGCACACAGACAACACTAATGACTGTCATCATGACCTGATACGTCTCGTATAACTCTCACCGCTCTGCTTTCGGGTCACATATTTATCGAGGAGTTAGGGAACGTCCAGCACTGACCGGTGCTATGCGTAAACCCCAGACGAGAAGAAGGGCGCGAATAGTGACACATGAAGACCAACCCCGCCGAACCATCTCATCACTATTCTTGTGGGCCCCGCTACCCTAACCTAACCCCCCTCAGCCGCCGTGGACTCCAAGTCCTCCGTCACTGGCAAGTCCATGACCCTCGAAGGCAAGATCGAGGGCAAGGTCCGTAACCAGTACCGCTACCCCGACAAGAACCTCGTGGCTCTCGTGACCACCGACCGTCAATCCGGCTTCGATCGCGCCCTCGCGGAGGTCCCGTACAAGGGCCAGGTGCTCAACATGATCTCCGCCTTCTGGTTCAAGTCCACAGAGGCCATCATCCCCAACCAGCTCGTCAGCACGCCTCACCCCAACGTCACCATCGCGCACAACGCGACGCCGTTCGCTGTGGAAATGGTCGTGAGGAGCTACATGACTGGAAGCACGAGCACGAGTATCTGGAAGAATTACCAGGCGGGCACGAGGAAGTATTGTGGGATTGACTTGCCGGAGGTGAGTCTGTGAACAAGCGAGAGGAGATGGGCGGATGGACTGCGGCAAGCACTGCAAGGCGCGGGAGAATGCTGCGAGTGCAGCGCAACGTCTGGATCTACTTTATTTCTGCCCCCTTGCTCACACATACATGCCACCCCCGCAGGGCATGACGAAGAACCAGAAGCTTTCCTACAACATGTTCACGCCGACAACGAAGGACGAGCACGACCGCCCGATCAGTTGCGAGGAGATTGTGTCCGAGGGGCTCATGAACGACGAGGATCTGCAGTACTGCAAGGAGAAGGTGCTCGCGATTTTCGCGTACGGGCAGGAGGTGGCTGCGAAGAACGGGCTGATTCTTGTGGACACCAAGTTTGAGCTTGGGAAGGACAAGGACGGGAGGATTATCCTCATCGACGAGGTGCTCACGCCTGACTCTTCCCGGTACTGGATCGCGGAGACCTACGAGGCGCGCGTGGCCGCCGGCGAGGAGCCCGAGAACATCGACAAGGAGTTTCTTAGGCTTTGGTTCTCCAAGAACTGCGACCCGTACAAAGACGAAGTGCTGCCGGACGCGCCCAAGGACTTGGTGGTGGAGCTGAGCAGGCGGTACATTGGCCTGTACGAGATGATCACTGGCGAGAAGTTCGTGTTTGACGATCAGGGCGAGGCGGCCATTGAGAAGGCCATTAAGGAGGCGGTCGAGTAGAGCGGGTGTAGAAGTCAGTGAGTGTATACTTTCATATCGAGGCTCAACAATTTTCTCAAACCCTAGAGCAAATTCGTATATGTGAACGGAGAGCTTAATGGTTCTCGCGCACTCCGAAGAATGTTGCGTAGCGCTCGAAGCAAATGTTCGAAGGAAGCTCGGGGGTCGTTTTGGATTATGAAGCTCTTAATAGAAGCAACCGTGGATCCGCTTTGACCTTCCCCCCTCCCCCTCCCCCCTCTCCCCCCCCTCGCATGCCCCTCCGCCCCTCCTCCACCCCCGTCCTCCGCCTCCGCCTCTCAATTTTGTTTCTCTTCTTCTTCCTGATCCTCGTAACAACCCTATTAATTATCCAGTCGTCCCCACCAACCAACTCCCTCCGCGGCGCCAAACCCCAACAGCGCCCGACGTTGAACAAGCAGCGCCCGTTCCGGCACATCGCGCCCCCAGTCGAGGACGACGGCAAGTTCCTAGTTGCTGAAGTAGTACAAGAGAACCAAGAGGAACCTGGAATAAGGGATGAGTGGGTTGCCAAAGTTGGCGTCGGTCGCAAAGAGGACTCTCACGCTGCAGAGGACACATTGCCCGCCTTGCTACCGTGGGGCAGCTACGGCGGTTCCTGCCACTCCTGCCAAACAGCTCACCACGTGCTGTCATGTTCTTGCCAAGGAGACACCAGGACGAGTCTTGATGTGAGGGAATGTCGGGGGGGGGAGTGGGTGGGGAACTTTCACGGGCGGCTTGTGTGCGAAAAGATGCCGGGGGAGGGGGACCTGGCGAGATTGGAGCAGGAAGGGCATAAGTATGCGGTGCAGCAGTGGCTGTTGATGAAAGGGAGATCGCGGTTAACTTGAGACTCTCTCCGTAAGAAACTCTTGGCTACTATACCGCTACTGTACCACTACACGTTGGACTCCCACACGCTCCTGTACCTCTTCAGGAAACCCGGCGGCGAGAACAACCTGTGCTGCTTGCTCGTCGGCGTCGACCCCAGAGCCGCAGTGGCCCCGCCCTCGGCGTACTTTCCCGTGTACGCGGCAAGGAACGAGGGCGGGGAGAACAGGACCGGCCGGACGCGAGGAGCTCTCTCTCTCTCTTTCTCGGGCGAGAAGAGGAGCTGCACGCTCACGCTGCTGGCGCGCGCGCGACTCTCGACCTTGGCGGACTCGGGCTGGCCCTTCCACTGCGACCGGGACCGCTCGGCGACGGCGGGGGGGGAGAAGAGACGGTGGGAGACGCTCTTCTTGGGGAGCGCGAGCAGGTCGTTGCCGCCCCAAGCCGCCTTTCCGCGCCCGCCGAGCGACCTGAAGTACCTCTTGGACTGCGTCCCTTCTCCCCGCGTCTGAGTCCCATCTCCCACGCCCCAAGCCGCGGGGAAGCTCCTCTTGCCGCTGCCGACGAACAGCTTCTCCTTCTCCTTCTGCCGCTCGCCCTTCTCGTACACCTCGATGGCCACCGGGTACCACCTGCGAGCGTGAGTAAAAGAGGGGCTAGGGAGTACAGGTTGAGCTCGCCAATCAGAGATACTAGCGGCTTGTGAGTACAAGGAGCTCGCCAATCAGAGATGCGAGCGGCTGCTCGTGCTCGCTTCGCTCGTGCGTTTCTTTCGCGCGTTCCCTCACTGCTTATCCATCGCTCGCTTACGCACCTCTCCACGAGCGCCCTCGGTTCCACCGTCTCCAACTCCACGGTCCCCTCCGTCCCAGTAGCAACCACCAACACAATCCACTCGACGGTCACGACCTCCGCGCCGCCCCTCGTTCCCGCTCCCTTGACGCTCACCTTGTCGACCCTCCAACCGTCCTCGCGGCTGCCCGTGCACGAGTGCACCATGTCGTACCTTCGTGCGAAGCGAGTGTGAGTGTGAGGGCCACACACATGTGTGAACAAAGGGATAGTTGTGTGAGTGACGCGAAGCGGTGCAGCGCGGGCTGGGGGTGCTCTCTTTAGTCAGCGCTCGGGTGCACGGGAGAGCAACAAGGCGAGAGTGAGTACAGGTTGAAGTGAGTGCAGGTTGAACTCGCTTCGCTCGGTTTGACGCCCGCTCACGTACCTCACAATCATCTCGAGGAACGCTTGCACCAACTTGCACCTCGAACCAGCCCCGCCGAACCCGTGGAGGCACGTCGCTGCGTCCACGGCGAGTACAGCGGTGAGCGACGGCCGCGCCACGCGCACCACCTTGTCCCACGCGTCGATAGCGGGGCTGTGTGCGTTCAGGTACTTGGCGATGACTTGCTCGTTGGGGAAGTCGGCGATTGCGGCGACCTTGGAAGCGAGCTTGTGCGGCGATGTTTTGAGCTCGCGGAGGGCGGCGAGCGGGTCGGTGGACGGGGGAAGATCTGAGAGGAACTTTAGCGCCTTGGTCGCGCCGACGGCGGCCACGCCCTTTGCGGCTTCGTCCGATCCCGCGAGCATCGCGTACGCTATCAGTCCCCTCCTTCCAATCTCGTTCCCCCCCACCGTGTGAAGCGAACTCTGCTTGAACACGGTCACTGAAGAGGCGCGGCAGTTCTCCACGGTGAAGTCAGTCACGAGCGTCTTGGCGCCATAGAGTAGCGCATCCGAGTCGCTGGAAATAACCGCGTCCACGAGTCCCCTCTCATTCAGCCCCGCCGCCACCGCCTCGGCGTTGGACGGCGCGTTGATGTGCGGCACGCCCAACGCGGCGAGGAGGGGTCGGAGGGTTTGTTGGTTAGCGTGAAGGATGGGTGCGGTGGAACCCTCGTAGACGTAGACGGGGTCGATGTTGTGGGACAGGAGGTACAGGCAGCGCGACCAGGTGAGGTAGAGGAAGGGGTGCTTGTGGAGCGTGGCTAGGGCGGGGGAGGAGGTGGCGGCGATGATCTGCTGGGGGGTGTCGATTGCGACTGAGGAGAGGGGAGGGAGAGCAGTGGGCGGGGGTGAGGAGAGGGAGGACCAGAGCGAAGCGACGGTCATTGGAGCACTATTGGGCGCGCTGCTTGTAATATCCTGAAGGAGCGGCGAGGGTGAGCGTGAGGAGGTGGCGAGCGGCGAGGTGGAGAGTAGCGGTGTTTGCTTGTCGCTCGTTTGAAGGTTTGCAGTATCGCTGAAAGGGGGGCAGGGGGCGGCCGTACCAGCTCCAGTTGGTTAACTAGGGGAGTGGGGGGTGGGGGTTAACTAGCTTGTGGTTGGTGAGGATTGGCAGCTCTCGTGTAGATGCCTCACTCGTTACTTTGCGGTGCTTGTTGAGCGTCGCGGTTGTCGGCGAGATGCCGATTTTCGCATCACATCAAAACAGGTGACGGCCGCTACTGACTACCCCATCCGCTCGTCCGCTTCATCCAGACCTTCCTGACTTACCGGTTATCGCTCCCTAGTGGCGTACAACGCTTGCACCTTTCGTCCCCCTCAAGGGCCAATCCCTCTACAACACTTAATGAGCTGTTCAGGGCCTCATGTGACCTCTGCTGATTCGCGAATTTGGTGCTGCAGCAATCTACTGCTGCGATAATCGGGTGTTGTAGCGATCTAATGCTGCTATCGTCGAGCAAGTTGCGAGCAAGTTGCGCAAGAGAAGGCGCTGCGAGCGAGCTGTTCACATGTGTGCGGCCTTTGATCACACGTGTGCGGCCTTTGCTAACACGTTTTTGTTGCAGATCTCATGCACCTCCTCCCCCACCTCCTCCTCTCCCTGTTTCTCCTAGCCCCCGCCTCGCCCCTCAACGTGCTCGTCCTCGGCGGCTCCGGCTACGTCGGCTCCAAGATAACCGGAGCCCTCCTCGCCGCCAACCACAACGTCACATCTGTCTGTCCGCTTCCGCCAGCCCCCAGTCGAGACATCCACCAACGCTCGCCTCACCTACGTCCCTCTCGACTGCGCAATCGTACCAAATCCATCCCTCACCTACATCACCCACGGCGAGTACGACTCGTACGTCCACACAATCGGCGTGCTATTCGACACTGAATCCATCCTCACGCCCTTCAACAAATACGCGAGCGGTCCCGGCTCCACACCCACTGGCTCCTACGATGAAATTACGCGCCAAACAACCGCAAACCTCCTCTCGGCTATCACCTCCCTCTCCCTCCCCACTCCACCGCCCCTATCTTCGTCTCCGCCGCCGAAGCCAACTGGCCCAATGTTCCCGGTGGTCTCCTTCTCTCCCTCCTCCTCCTCTTCCTCCCCCCCCTCACCCTCGCCGCCAAACGCGCCGTCGAAGCCTCTCTCCTCGCTCCCAACGCCCCCGTAGTCCCTCACATATTACGCCCGAGTATCGTTTACACGCCGGGGAAGTTGGCTTCCCTACCGACCGTCGCGGCGTTCAAGAGGTTCAGCTTTCTACCGTTTGTGGACGTGCCGATATCTGTCGATCAGGTGGCGAATGCCGAGAAGGAGATCGTGGGGGGGAGGGGGGGGCAGGAGCGGGGGGCGTACGACTTTGAAGCGATGGAGAAGTTGTAGTACAATTTGTGAATCAATTACCAACCTTCTTCTTGAAGAGCTCTTCCCTCGCCATCGCCGCTTTGGCAACTGGGGTCATCTCGTTTAACTTGCCGTCTTCTCCCGCTTCTCCTCCCGCCGTCTTGCGTGAACTCCGTGTACTACCGTCTCTCCCCTCCTCCTCCTCTTCCTCCGAATCAGACTCTTCTGAACCCTCCTCCACCTCGTCCAACTCTCGCACCTCATCTGCGCGAGCGAAGCGAGTGTTAGAAGAGGTGGGAGAGGGGGGGATGAGCGGATAGCGAGCAACGGAAGAACTAAGCTTCGGGCCGGCCTTGCCACACAGCGCGCTTCGTCACTCGCGTCGGGCGGAAGAACTGCGCTTCGGGCCGGCCTTGCCACACAGCTCGCTTCGCTTCGCTCGCTCGCGTCTGGCGGAAGAACAGCGCTTCGGGCGGGCCTTGCCACTCAGCTCGCTTCGCTTCGCTCGCTCGCGTCGCCGTCTCACCGTCGTGAACACGCTCTTGCGCCAGCGCCTCCAAAATCCCCCTCAAGTCTTCGTGCTGGTCGCACAGCCCAATGACAAACTCTTTATCCAACTGCTCGAGTTCGACGAACATCACCGCCTCGACGTTGCAGGTACGCGGCTGGTCGTTAAGCATCGCAATCTCCCCGAACGCGTCTCCGCCCCCTAGCTCGCCGATGACGTTGCGCCCTTCTGAGTCCGAGTTGACCCCGTCTGGCGACTCAATGTCCTTGTAAATGGTGCACTTGCCTCGACTAATGAAGAACATGCTCTTCCCGATACTCCCTTCGACCAGAATAGGCTCGCGCGGAATGGCGATCTGGCTCTGCAGGTGCTCTATCAAAGCCGCAATTGAAGAGGGATTGAGCATGTGGAAGATTCGGCTCTCGTAGATCAGAGAGCCCTTGAGCTCCCATCGCAAGTCGAAGTCCAACAGAGGCGAGTCTTGGATCTTGCGCAAGGAGTCCTGAATGTGCGCGCTTCTTCCAGACAGCCACAAGTACCTGCGCGCGAGGGGTTAGGATAGTTGAAGGAGCAGGAGGAGGCCCGGGGGCCGGCGCATCGCGAGCCGGTCGTTTCGAGCCGGTCTCGCTTCAGCTTGCTTTGCCTTGCCTTGCCTTGCCTTGCCTTGCCTTGCCTTGCCTTGCCTTGCCTTGCCTTGCCTTGCCTTGCCTTGCCTTGCCTTGCCTTGCCACGCTTCGCTCAGCCTCGCCTCGCTTCGCTCGCTCACGCACTCGAAGAACTCGTTGATCTTGAATCGCATGTCGGACGAGACCCCGTGGAACTCGAGAAAGCGGTTGATGCTGTTGAGCTCCTCCATTTCGGCGATGGCCACTGAATCGAAGGAAGAGAAGATGGCGCTCACGAACCCGATCACAGTGGCGGACATAATCAGCCCGAGAACGAGGAAGCAGGTGTTGAAGACCTGCTCTCTGACATTTTGCGCGTCAGACGAGGCCCCGAAGAGCAGCAGAAAAACCTTGTGAAAGCTCTCCATGTACAAGTATGAGACGTGCCGCTCATCAGCATCACTCATCACCCACTCCCTCAAGAACCACTCGTCCGCATTGACATCGATGCACACTTTCTCCTCATCCTCCTCATCCACCCAGTCGCCTCCTCTTCTCACGCAAATCATATCCCCTCCATCCCTGTCCTGCACCTTCACCTCCTCGTTCTGATCCCCAAACGCCGGCAGCTTGCCGCCCAAAAACTCGACGGGCAGGTACTTGTCCTCGACGTATCCCATAAAGATCACGTAGAGACACGACACGATGTGCAGGCCGAGGAAGAGGCGGATGGAGAGTTCGAGCAATCGGCTGGCGCCGTTGTTGCGAGTGAGGATTCCCTTGCCGAATCCCGACTTGCCGAGATGCCCGGCGTCCATAAATATAGCCACTTGGTTGAAGGCGTTGGGGCAAGAAGCCCACGCCGTCACGATGGACTTGACCATGCCCCAGGCGCAAAGGACGGAGTAGGGGTAGCGTGACTGGAGGAAGAGGGAGAGTGTGAAGTTAGGGAAGGCGAGAAGCACGTCTTTCAGAAGCCGTCTCTTCTTGTGCGTGAAGAGAGCCTCGTCGGTCAGAGCGAGGCGAGTCCACCGGTCGATCTGTGCGAACGATGCGGTGTTAAAGGAGGCCACACACACACACCGATGACATACACCGATGGCATACACCGATGGCATACACCGATGGCATACACCGATGGCATACACCGATGGCCCAGAACTCAGAAGTAGCTTGCGTCGGTGTGAACAAGGGGCGACGTGTTTGGTCGGCGTGTTTAGTCGGCGTGTTCGGTCGGCGTGTTTGGAAGGCCCATTTTGATCGGCGGGTTAAGAGTCAGCTGGTTCGCTTGATCGCTCGTTCGCTTGCGCTTGTTCGCTTGCGCTTGTTCGCTTGATCGCTCGTTCGCTTGCTCGCATCTCTCCTCGCCTCACCTGTCCAAGCCTCGGCAGCACAGTAACCGCCAGCACCAAGCTCCCAACTTCCGTTGCGACCTTGTAACCGATGGCGGGGGACGGTGAGACGTATCCGCCGGCTGGGACGTAGAACGCTAGCCAGAAGAGGATGAAGGCGACGTTGTAGAGGTGGAGGAAGAACTGGAAGAGGGAGACGGCGAAGTACGCGTAGGTGTGTTGGTGGATGATGGACAAGAAGAACTGTTTGGAGGAGGTCGGGGGTGGCTCTGGGGGGTCGGCAGTCTCAACAACATCCTCTTCAACCTCCTCGTCTTCCTGCATCGCTGGCTGCTGCTCATGCTTCTCGGTCAACCCCAAAAACGTCTCCGACATAGCCTCCTTCGCCTTCCTCTGCTTATAGTTCCGCTTCATCTTCTGAACGGCGATTAGCGCGCGGATCGTGGAGGCCATGTCGACGTTGTCGCCAGCGATTATCGGCACGAGAGTTGGAGACAGGTTCGAAGTGGAAGGGGACGCGGGAAGGGCATTGGCCGGGTCGGCGACTGCCTTGGACGATGAGTTCGAGTTGAAAGATGCGGAGGCGTCGTTCTTGAAAGCGGGGAGATTCGGGATAGCGGAGCGGATCCTTGCCCAATCTTGGCCGCTGGGGGGGCGCTGGGCGGTGTCTGAGTTGATGGATCGGTTGCGGGCTGGCCGGAGCTTCGCGAGGAGGGGATCGCTAGTTGGTTCTGCCGACTTGCCGGATTGTTGGCGTGTCAAACCTCCGCCAATGACAGATATTCTGCGACGCGAACCGGCTTTGTGGTGGGTGAGTGCGGCGGCTTTCTGCTCGCGGACGGCGCGAGCGCGGGAACGGTTGAGGAGGTCATCGCGGTGCTGAGATACGACTGAGGCGTTGGCAAGGGACGCAAGGGACGCTTTTTTGGTGGTCTTGTTGAGGAAGGAGAGGGAGTTTATCAGGGGGTTTAGGGTCCTGGTTGAGCCGGGGGCGCTTTGGGGGAATTCTGGTTGCTGGGAGGCGGTTAGGAGTTCAGTGAGCTGCTGCTGTTGGACTTGGACTTGCTTGAGTTGGAGTGAGAGGGTTGTTAGGGTGGCTGTGATCATGGGGAGGGCGGATGCCAAATCCTGGTCTGAAGCACCTTTAGAGGAGGGGGGGGAGGTGGCCGCCGCCGCCGTCATTGGAGTGGTGGTGGGGGGGGGGGAGGAGGAGTCCGAACCTTCAACAAAGGAGCGTCCTGAGTGAAGCGATGTGCGGGGGCTTGGAGATTATCGGCCCAGTTATCATCTCGCTGGGATGTTGCTCGAGTGCTCGGGGCTCAAACGACTCAGAACTTCTGAAACCGCAGTACACTGAAGTGAGAATTTACAGTTGTATCGCGTTCCCATGTTCCTGTGTATTTTGGGAAGGGGTAATTTGCTGGAGACCGCCTTTCTCTTCACCAGAGACCTCTCGTTTACTACGTTGTCCTACCCCAACCTCTCCTCCTCCACCCCGATTTTACGGCATTCCGGTCCGTCCTTCCCCCCTTTACATTTCTTCGGCTTTACATTTCTCCGGCAGGTGAACAAGTCGACAGACCCCTGAACTGCTACAATCAGCACCCGGCTCTCCTCCAGCCTATATATATATATATATATATATAATATATATATATATATATATATATATATATACCATCACACTCCACACCGTGTAGTATCTGTCACACTCTCTCCAATCCAACCTCCCCTCCTTACTCCATTGTCCACTCCTACTCCATCGTCCCCTCCTACTCCATCCCCTCCTACTCCATCTCCCCCTTCTACTGCATCACCCACTTCTACTACATCACCCCCTTCTACTCCGTCCTCCACTCCGTCCTCTCTCATCCCCTGCTTCCTCCCACCCCCCCCTCATTCAACCTCCCTATGGACTTCTTATTCGGCGAGCATCACGGCTTGAGCGAGGCCGATCTGCTAAAGATGCCGCCGGTCAAACAGCCGTGGTGTCGGTTAAAGCTCGCGGAGTTAATGGATGCCGCCGACCCGAACTCGCTCGTGCCGTCCGCGTTTGCCGCGTCTCATGCCGCGAGAGTCGTTCGCGATCAGCGCGATCAAGACGCTCCCGAGCCCAAAAAACGTCGCATCACGCGCGAACAATTTTCCGCGTTGACCTTCACTGCCGCCCGGCAAGTGCTCGCAGACTTGCCGCCCAATATGCTGGCCGCAATCAGGCAGAGCACTGACTTTTTTCCGTCCGGAGAGCATCACGGGTAGATGGCATCAAAGATGGCATCGGCGGGGATAATGCGCCTATGAGATTGAGGAACTCTATCAGGCACCCGAGCATCAATGAAAGAATGCCGATCGGCGACGCCAAGCTGGACGGCCTGGTGAAGGAAGCAGAGGATTATGGAATGAATGTCAAGGGCAATGTCAAGAAGGAGTGCAGAAGTGGTATGATGAACACCTGCCGCGGGACGAGAAGCTTGCCAAGCAATTTGTTGTGCAGTTCGTGGTGGAGACCAGGCCGAGATTGAAGCTGAGCCGGTACGGGCTGCTGCTGTTTAGACTGATGTTCGCAGCGCTGTTGACTTACAACGACGAGTACACGAACGTTGTGATGCTGCAGGACTACTGGAGGAGAGGACAGGACGACGAAGACATGATGAAGTACTTTAAGATCTCGTTGGCGATCTTGATCGTGCCTATACGGTTTTTAGCGTTGTCACAGCGCTGATTGAGACCGCGAGGAAGTCCTTGACGAACAAGCTCTTTGCGGTGGCCTGCGCTTTGCTGCTGCTAACCCGATCGTGCACGGAGTGGCGATGTGGCGGGGTGGGGACCATGGGAAGCTTCTCTGCGGCGAAAAACTCGTCGGTGGCCTTCATGCCAAGCAGCTACGCCTGGATCTTGTCCTTGTTGTGGTAGGAGGGGTGGAAGAAGAGCCACACAAAGACTCGTTGCTGGTCCTTGGTCTGAATGTCATGAATGAGTTGGTTGGCATCAAATACCCACTCAATGAACTCCGGACCGGTCTGCCTGCTGGAGTAAAATGCCCACCTGTGCGAGCCTCCCACGCAAAGCAGCGTCAGCACCACCCCAAGCAGCCCAACTCCCAGCGCGACCCAATAGACCATCCGCGCGTCCCCCGCCGCCATCTCGACTTCCGCCAAGCCCCGAAGCGAGCACGAAGAGCGCGGTGTTAGTGACGAACTTGTAGACGATCATGCCGCTGAACAAGGTGCCTCCGAGCATCTGATCGACAAGTAGCAGAGTAAACGGAGCGAAGCACATCATCAGATATAATGCGAAGTAGACGAGGGCAGAGAATAACCCGCCGCCCTTAGGGCTGCGCTGAGTTCATACGAAGCTGCCCACGCCTCCATATGGCCGCCATACACACCATGAACTCCGCGACCATCACCAGCAGCGGATAGACCCACGAGAAGGATGTGATGGTTGACGACACCGCCATCACCCCAATGCCCAAGTAGCCCGCGTATCCCATGAAGTGGCCCACGTACACGCCAACGAGGGACGCGTTGTCGTCTGGCAAATAGCCGAAGATGGGGTGCGTGTCGTGGCCTCGATCTTGTTTGTTCATGTTCCCGCGTTCGAACATAATGCTGCAGTCCGTCAGGGTGAACGCCGCGCTAAGCAAGCTGCTCGCGATGCTGAAGACTGATCTCTCCCGTCTTGAACATCACGTACAACTGCAGCGTGACCTCGGGCAGCACCTCAAAGATCAGCTCGGTGAATCTCGTCATCATGAACACCACTCCAGAATCCACCACGTCGTCCTCCCCCAGGGATGCGCCGAGTTCTCCGGCCACTCCTTCGACTCGCTCTTTTCCCCAGTCTGAACACGTGCCATTATTAATTAAATGTACTCGCTCTTTTCGAAGAGCCTCGAACGCTTCGCGTTTTATAACGACTCGGCGAACCTGGCCAAGATCAAGACCCACCTCGACTCGCTCAAGGCCGCCATCGACGCGCCCCCCCCGGTGGTGAAGCAGCTGACCCTCCCGCCACCAGACAAGGAAGTAGTAGCGACTTCGCTAGAGGACGAGAACAACGAGTTGATGAAGAAGACGGTGAAGCGCCAGGAGAGAGTTTAAGATAGCTGAAATATCCCTTTCACGATATAGTAGCGGAGCACCAATAGCCACATGTTGCCTTTTCATAAGTATAGTCTCGAACGCTCGTGTACAAAACTAGCTCCACTTAAGCTCTATCTTCTCCTTGACCCTCCCCAGCACCTCCAGCGCCTCCTTCTTCCCCCCCTCCTCGCCCTTGCCGCCCTTGCTCCACGCCACCACGAGTGCCTCTACATCTCCCCCGATGTCGGCCCCGCCCTCCTTCGCTTGCAGTTTCTCAAGCTTGCGATCGTCAATCTTCTGTCCCAGCCCGCCGCCTTCCTCCCCCATCTTCCTTGCCGTGCTCTGGCGCCTCGCGGTGCCGTTTTCCCCCTTCCCCATGATGTCCGTCATCGCGTCGAGCATTAAGTAGTCAACGATTTCGCTGAACGCCGGCCGAGCGCTCGGATCGTCCAGCCAGCAGATGTCGATCAACTCCGCAATGGTGCTCGGCAGCCCCTTGTGCTTCAGCTCGGTCTTCAAACTGGGCGGCCGCCACAATTTATTGACAATGTTATGCATCACCCTGTTGTCGCTGACATTCTCCATCGTTTCCTCCATCCCCATCGCCTTCTTGTCGTTCACGAAGCTCTCCCTCAGAAAGACTTGAATCGCCGTCCCCTTTAACGCGAACGCGAGCAGCGTGACCGCGTACGAAAACGTGTCCGCGCTGATGCTGTATCGTTCGCCCTTGATGATCTCCGGCGCCACGTAGAACGGCGTTCCCACCATGGTCATGGTATTGTCCAGATCGGACGCCCGAGCCTCTCCGAAGTCGCTCACCTTGATGCCGAACGTGTCGGTGACGAGCGAGTTCGCCGGCTTGATGTCCCTGTGGATGATGTTGTGCACCTGGCTCTTCGTCCTAACGTTGTAAAACGACACCGAGTGCAAGTAGTTGATCCCCAGCGCCATGTCCTTCGTCCACTTGTAGAGAATTTCCGGCCACGTCACGCTCTCGTCCAAGTTGTCATCCGCGGTCCCGTACGCGCAATACTCCAGCACCAGCGCCATGAGGCTCGCCTCCCAGCAACACCCCACCATAAAGACGACATTCGGATGCCTCTGAGGAGCGACATAAGCATGTGTGAGCCACACACAGGGGGGGGGCGAGCCACACACATGTGAGCCATACAGGGGGGGGCATCGCGCGTTGGTGTCGTGCATTGTCGCGCGGTCACAAGTTAGGTGTGTGTGTGTGTAAGTGGCGCTTGTTCCACTTACCAAGTCGCTCATGAGCATGATCTCGTCCCTGAACTTCTCCAGGTTCTCCTGATCGACCGTGTTCATCGTCTTCACCGCCACCAGCTGCCCCCTGAAACTCGCTTTGAAGACTTCCCCGAACGCACCCTTCCCCAGCTGTTCCTGCGCCTCAATGTCGCTCGCCGGCAGCACAAACTTGTCGAAATCCCGAGCCCCATCGTTGTTTGTCTTGTCGTTGTTATTCCTGTGATCTGCAAACCCCTCCTTGAAGTTCTCCATCTCCCTGTCAATCATGTCCTTCTCGCCTTCCCCGTACGCCTTCATCAACGTCAACTCCTCCTTCAGCTTGTCAATCGTCGAGACCTGCTCCCTCATGACTGACCTTAGTTGTTTCTCCGACTGCTTCTGGTTCTGGTAGAACAGCCCAGCGATCAGGATCACGACGGCGAGGATCGCGAGGAGGACGGCCACCGGTATACCAGAGCTGCTCGCAGAGGCCTTCTGCGCGATCTTTTGAGAGGGGGGATCCGACGTGCCGGTACTGTACTCGAACGGGTTGCAGTCGAAGCACTCCCAAACGAAGCCCGAGGCTTCTGACCAGTACCCCGCCTTGAACAGATCCACGGTGGCAGGGTCGTCGGAGGACTCCTGGATCGCGTCAAACAAGTAGGAGATCGAGTTCGACATCCTCGACCCAGCATCATCAAGAACAACTGTACCAGTCCATCCCGTGAAAGCCACCGTCGACATGCCCTCATACAACGCGACGCCATCACTCTCCGGGCTCTTCCCAGCATACTGCGCCTTGCAAGCGCCCATCCCGACCTGCACGAGCGAAGCGAGTGTTAACCACGAGCGAAGCGAGTGTTAACAAGCGCCACGCACAAACACCGATGGCATACACCGATGGCATACACCGATGGCATACACCGATGGCACACACCGATGGCACACACCGATGGCATACACCGATGGCCCAGAACATATACACGTTGGTGTGAACAAGGGGCAGCGGTTCACAAACACACACACTTCTGGCCCAGAACATATAAGGAGGTGTGCCATACACAAGTGTGAACAAGGGGGCAGCGTGTTTGATCGGCGTGTTCGGGGTAGGGTAGGGGCGGAGAGGTGGGCGAGCGAGGGAGCTCAAAGGAGCGACGCGCTGTTCGGCGCACACAGCTCGCTCCCCTGTGGCCCGCTCGCTTTGCGCTCGCCCACAGCGTGTTTTCAGCGGTCGCTCGTTCGACAGTCGCTCTGCTTGCCCCACCTGCATAACACTGTCGAAAAAGTAAGCCTCATAAGTAGACTTCTTCGCGTTCTTGAAGAACAGAGGATCCACCGCGTGGAAGTCTGACACGTCGACGCCTTCCGGGATCCCGTCGACGACGCCGTCGCTCGTGAAGTTGTACGCCGTCTTCTTCAGGTACTTCATGAACTCTACGTCCTCGTCAAGCAAATGGAAGTCCGCCTCGTACTTGTCGTACTGCGACAAACCCTCGGCAGTCAGAGACCCGTCCATTGCCACACACCTCAGGCTCCCCTTGAGCGCGTCCGGGAACTCTGTGTCCCTTACGTCGTTCGACGTGATACCGTCCGTGAACACCCACACGTTGTCGCCCCCGATCATGTCAAGCTCAGTCCCGACTTCCGCCAGCCAATCCAAGTCCGACGGATGGAGCACCACGCCAAGGAACGCATTAACAGCGCCCCCACTATCCTCCATGATTTTCTTGAGACTGCGCAAACACATGAGGTGAGCCACACACATGTGTGAACAAGGGGAAAGGGCGGCGTGAACAAGGGGGCGCTTGACGTTTCGCTGATTCGGCGTTCAGCTAAGCTCTGCACGGGGGAGCAAAAGAGCACGAAGCCGAGCGCTGCAGCAGCCGAGAGCACGGAGGGCACGGGAGCCGAGCACGGGCAGCAGCCAGCACGGTGATGTGCACCAGGGGCTCGCAGGGGCATGCGGAGGGACATGCGGAGGGGCAGGGGCGCGTCGCTTTGCTCAGCGCTCCACGAGCTCAGCCGGCCAACAAATACAGTGTCCACATATCGCTCAGCTTGGCGTTCATAATTCCGCGTTGAGCTAAGCTGGGGGGGGGGCTCACCTATCCTCAACGCTCTCCTTGTTATACGCGAACTCATGCGGTGCCGCAAACACCGTCAAACCAAGGTCGCCAGCGGCGGCCAAAGTGCCGTCCTTGAACGCGATGCCGTACAGGTCGTTGACGTACGAGATTCCGATGGACGTGAAGCCGAGGGAGTGGAAGTACTTGGCGACGGCGTAGGAGACGGCGGAGTCGGGGGGGACGGTGCGGGTGAAGTAGGGGTAGCTGTGAGCACAGGGGGGGTAAGG
>Ga0307985_10000908_pt1 | contig 16948 bp, 14 predicted proteins | sample EllFjometageno80_FD_203155 | JGI IMG/M metagenome (GOLD analysis project Ga0307985, IMG submission 203155) | Marine microbial communities from Ellis Fjord, Antarctic Ocean - #80 | ecosystem: Environmental > Aquatic > Marine > Unclassified | place: Southern Ocean | collected 2014-10-09 | reverse complement strand
TTTATTTTCAAACAGATATTACCCAATCAACTGTAAATCATTCTATGGTTTGGGGAAGGTATGAGAGTGCATTAAGACATAGTGCTTTTCAAGTAATAGCAATTATATCGACAACTGGTTTTGTAAGTGCAGATTATACCTTGTGGACTCCTTTCTTAACAGTATTCTTTTTTGGACTTATGTTCTTGGGTGGATCTGCAGGATCGACCGCTGGTGGTATAAAAATAGTACGCCATATTATATTAATAAAAAATGGATTAATAGAGTTTAAACGTTCTTTACATCCCAGAGCTGTATTGCCAGTAAGGTATAATACAAAATCAGTTCCGCAACCTATTGTATTTAATATACTTGGATTTTTTATACTCTACTTTTTGTCTTTTATAATAGGAGTATTAGTCTTTTCGCTACTGGGATTAGATTTTCAAACTGCATTAGGTGGAGCTGCTTCTAGTTTAGGGAATATTGGACCTGCCCTAGGCGATTTAGGACCTGTTAATAATCACGCGTCGTTATCTAACCCAGCTAAATGGTGGTCAGCTTTTTTAATGTTAATAGGGCGTTTGGAACTATTTACTGTTTTAATATTATTAACTCCTTATTTCTGGAGAAATAGATAAATAAGTTTAGAAATAATCTGTTATTTCAAAAATTATGTAAGTGCTTTTTTTATTCTTTTAAGTGCTTCAATAATATTTTCCTCAGAAGCAGCATACGAAATACGAATACAATTAGGGCTGCCAAATGCATCTCCAGTTACGGTAGCTACATTAGCCTTTTCTAATAAATACATTGATAAATCTGAAGCATTGTTAATCTTAACTCCTTGAAGTTCTTTTCCGAAGAAATATGAAATATCAGGGAATACATAAAAAGCCCCTTGTGGTTGGTTGGTTTTAAATCCTGGAATTTCAGACAGCAAGCCAAGTATTAATGTCCGACGCTCTTTAAAAGCATCAATCATATACTGTATTTTACTCGGAGAACTCTCAAGGGCAGTAATAGTTGCTCGTTGCGCAATACAATTAGCTCCACTAGTAATCTGCCCCTGCATTTTATTACAAGCACGGGCGATCCATTCTGGACCTCCAATGTACCCTATACGCCATCCGGTCATTGAATATGCTTTTGAAACTCCATTAACAACAACAGTTCTATCATACATATCTTTGAAAACAGCCATAGAGGCATGGTTTTCTGTAAAATTTATATGCTCGTATATCTCATCGCTAATCACAATTATATGTGGAAAATCAATTAAAACATCAGCCAATGCACGTAATTCTTGTTTAGAGTAAACAGATCCACTTGGATTACAAGGAGAACTGTAAATCATCATTTTTGTTTTTGGTGTGATAGCTGCTTTTAAACTTTCTGGAGTTATTTTAAAATCAGATTCAATTGAGGTTGGAATTTCAACTGGTACTCCTCCTGCTAATTTGCTAATATCACTATAGCTTACCCAATAAGGTGCAGGAAGCAACACTTCGTCTCCTTCGTTTAATAATACCATTGCTAGGTTAGCAAGGGACTGCTTAGCTCCAGTAGAAACAACAATTTGATTGGGTTTGTAATTTAAATGGTTATCGCGTTTAAACTTTGTGATAATAGCTTTTTTTAAATCAGCATAGCCATCCACTGGTGTGTAAGAATGGTAATTTTGATGTACTGCATTAATGGCAGCATCTTTAACGAAATCTGGGACATTAAAATCGGGTTCACCAAGACTTAATCCTATTATATCTTTTCCTTCTTCTCTTAATTCTCTGGCTTTCGCAGCCATCGCTAAAGTGGCAGAAGTTGCCATTGCATTGATTCGTTTAGAAAGGTTCGGGTTCATGATAAAACTATACTGCTAATGTTGGCTCATCGCCTAATGATTTTAATTGTCTAAAATGCTCTAAAATTGCTTCCCTTGTAGTTTTGTATTCATTGTAGGGTAAATTAAACTCTAGGGCAGTTTCTTTAACAATTTTAGCTATTTTTCCATAATGAATGTGTGATATATGAGGAAATACGTGATGCTCTACTTGATGGTTTAAGCCACCGGTATACCAAGAAACAACTTTATTAGTAGGAGCGAAATTCGAAGTAGTATAAAACTGATGCATTGCCCAAGAGTGTTTCATATTTCCGTTTTCGTCTGGTAATGGCATTTCCGTTTTAGGAACCACATGTGCCAGTTGGAAAACAACACTTAATATTATTCCTGCAGTGTAATGCATTACAAAGAAACCTATTAATACTTTCCACCAAGCAATGTCTAAAACTAAAATTGGTAAAACAATCCAAACCGCATAATAAATAACTTTAGATATTATAAGCTTAGTCCATTCTGTAGTAGGATTGGGAAACTTTCCATAAGATAATTTACGCTTTAAATAACTGTTCATTTGTTTGAAATCGGTAGTAATTGCCCAATTGATAGTTAATAGTCCATAAAGGAAAAAAGAATAAAATTTTTGAAACTTATGAATGTTAATCCATTTTGAATGTTTTGAAAAGCGAATAACTCTGCCAGCATCTATATCTTCGTCTTGCCCTTGAATGTTTGTAAAGGTATGATGCAAAACATTGTGCTGTACTTTCCAGTTGTAAACATTGCCTGCTAAAATATAAATACTACTCCCCATTAATTTATTTACCCATTTTTTACTTGAAAACGCATCGTGATTACTGTCATGCATGACATTCATCCCTACGCCAGCCATCCCAATTCCTATAACAACAGTTAATAGTAATAATGCCCATTGTGGCATAGCTATCGTTAAAATTAATATTAAAGGAATAAAAAACAATGAAAACATTATAATGGCTTTAGTATATAATTTCCAATTTCCAGTTTTAACGATGTTGTTTTCTTTAAAATATTGGTTTACTCTTTTATTTAAAGTTTTAAAAAACTTTGTAGAATCTGACCTAGAGAAAGTTACTTGTTTATGGCTCAAAATAATTATTTTTTAATTAGGGGTCAATTAATATGCAAAATTACGTTTCTTAAATGAATAACGTATAATTCTTAATGTTATTTTTTAACAAAGATAAGTTACTTTTACAGAATATTATTTATTATGAAATTAATACAAAAATACTTTCCAGATTTAACAGATCTACAGATAGAACAATTTGAACAATTAAAAGGTTTGTATAAAGATTGGAACTTAAAAATTAATGTAGTTTCTAGAAAGGACATCGATGAACTATATTTACGTCATGTATTGCATTCTTTAGGGATTTCAAAGGTAATGCCATTCCAATCTGGATCAAAAATATTAGATGTTGGAACTGGTGGAGGTTTTCCTGGGATTCCTTTAGCAATTCTTTTTCCTGAAGTACAGTTTCATTTAGTTGATAGTATTGCAAAGAAAATTAAAGTAGTAAATGAAGTGGTGGAAGGATTAAATCTCCAGAATGTAAAATCTACAAATGGAAGAGTAGAAACAATTAATGATCAATATGATTTTATAATCAGTAGAGCAGTTGCTCAAATGGAAACTTTTGCACGATGGGTTAAATATTCTGTTGCAAAAAAAAATAATCATAAATTAAAAAATGGTATCCTTTATTTAAAAGGAGGAGATCTTACTGAAGAATTATTATTGTTTCCAAAATCTAAAATTTACCCTTTAGGGGATTTTTTTGAGGAAGAATTTTTTGAAACCAAAACTGTTGTTTATTTGCCTTTGAAATTCAAAAAAGAAAAGAATTAATAAAAAAAGCTCCGAAGTATTCTTTGGAGCTTTTTTTATTAAAATTTATTATTATCTGTTAATAATAAATTTATCTGTTTTAATTTGACCGTTATTTGAAATTTTAATTAAGTAAGTTCCAGTAGATAAACTTGAAACGTTTAACTGTTTGTTAAGAGAGATATTATTTTCAGATAAAACAACTCTTCCTAATAAATCATAAATTTCAATCATTGAGTTTTCTGCGTTTTCAATATTTAAAATAGATTTTGTTGGGTTAGGGTATATAATAACATTTTGTAAATTGTTGCCATTTATACTTAAATTTTCCATTGTTCTAAAAGAAGCCTCGTCTCCTTCACCATAATTACCTGCTGAACTATATACAATTTCGTTTTCAGAATCATATAAAACGATAGATCCACCTCCATTTCCTGCACTGTCAAAAACGCTAAATTTGTAACAATCGTGAACTAACTCAAATGTTTCTTGGATATTTTCGTTGTTTTCATATGGGCCTCCACTGTATAATACCTCGCCATTTGAGTTTGTTAAATCCCAAGTACATTGACTTCCTGCATTATCAGTATTTAAAATCATATTGACAGTATTTGCAAATTCTTCAGCAATATTGAACTCATAAGCTATTTGGTTATCTGTATTATCATCATCATCTGAGATAGAAATGTTAATCGTATTAATTTCCTCAGTTGTATAAGAAATAGCTGGAAGTTCAATTGATTCATTTTGTAATGATAGTAGTAAACCATTCCAATTATAAACCTGTGGACTTCCTCCATTAACTGAATAAGTTATTTCAATATCCGTAAGGTCATTTTCTCCAAAATTCTCAATATTAACTGTTGGAGTTATATCAAATCCACATTGAGGTAAAATATTATTTACATATTTAATCCTAGCATTATTTCCATATTCAAAATTGGAATAAGTAGGGTAAAAGCTATTGCCATTTGGAATATCTTTTTGAGTTTCAGTTATAAATGCAACTACTTCTAAATTTTCGAGTGCTACTGGAACTCCATTATAATCGTCTGGGATACTGTAAGTAAATGTTTCATCTATAAATGTTTCTGCCGTTGTTGTCGATATAGTTTCTCCCCATTGTCCAGTTATTAACCAAACCAATCGATGCATATGATTATACTCTAGAGGATTTTCTACGGTTCCTGTGTAATCTGTTTGTGGCCCCAAAGTGTTATTTTGTAACAATGCAATGTTTAAAAGGTTCGTGCTTTCAGGGCTATCTGAGGTGTAATATGCTTCTACATGAACTGTTATTAGATTGTTTTGAACATCAATGTCTGCTTCAACTCCAACATTTACGTTAGAGGTTTGTCCTAGAGTAGCATTAGCAGCACCATTCCAAGAACCTCTTCCCAATACATCAGAGTTGCGATTAATAGTTCCAGACGGGTAAAAATTTGCTCCAACCTGACCAGCTAAAGCATTGCCAAAAGGAGTTCTAAAATCGGGTTCTCCATTACCAGGAGTTGCATATCCTCCTTGGTGTATGTTTATTAAAAAAACATTTCCAGGATTATTATTTTGAATATTTTGAGCAATTGTATGTCCATCAGGGCACCAGCCGCAATGCAATCCGGTATATTCTTCTAAAACTACTTTTTTGTTTTCTGGTGAAGTGCTTACGATGGTTTGACTAAACATTGCTAGTGTAATAAAGGTAAACATTGTACTTGTAAATATTTTTCTTTTCATTTTCATTTTTTTAATAGGCTATAAATATAAAATAAAATTATCTGTTTTTAGCTTGTTGCAGTGAAAATAATCAATCTTATTAAGTAAGTAATTTTTAATAACCCAAATTAGAAGAGTTACTGACATAAGTTAATAAATAAAATTTATTTGTAATCTTTCTTTCGGATACAGCATATTTCTTTATGTTTTAGCATATTAATTATTTAATCACGTACTAAAATTAGCTAAATCGAACAAATTAATAACTAGAAACAATTACTTGCTGAATGAGAATAATTGTTTCATAATTTTGTGTAGAAAATTAAAAACTTTATTTTATCTTTCGAAAGATATTAATAAAAAAAAATAAAAATGAAAAAGACTTTACTATTAATAGTTGTATTATTTGTAACTTTCACTATGAATGCCCAATATGTGGTTGAAGACCATGACGGTAATGAAATTACTGATGGAATGGTTGTTGAATTTAGTGATTATGGAGTGCCTAATGGTTCATTGGAATACTATATTACTAATAATGATTCTAATGAAATTTACATGAGAATTGAATTTGTTGATGCTATAAATGCTACGGGAGCTGGTTTTGAATTATGTTTTGGTCAATGTTATATTGATTTGATAGTTGGACAAACAGTGCCTGCAGCACCAGAATTTGTAACAATAGCATCAGGGGGAACTACACCTGAAGGTAATCATTTTGCAAATACTATAGAAGGAACTGAAATTCAAGATTATATTTTTAGATTTTATGAAACAGATTCTGAAGGTAACGATATAGGTAATAGCTTAAGTTTTACTTACCGATATAATCCAATATTAGGCATTAATGATGTTAATGAGTTGGATATAACCGTTGCTTCTACTGTTATATTAAATAATATGCAAGTAAATACTGTTGAAGAATTAAATATGGAAATTTATAGCCTTCAAGGAAAATTAGTTAATAGTCAGAAAATTAACATTGGGCAACAATTAATTAATATGTCTAATTTAAGTTCTCAAATGTATATTGTTAAATTTAGTAATGATGAGGGGGCTTCAAAAACTATTAAAGTTGTTAAAAAATAATCACTTATTTATTATTTAATATATACTTAAAAACTCTGAGAAATTAATTCCTCAGAGTTTTTTTTATTAGTTTTAACTCCCTTTTAAAACTTGATGGATTAATTAAGAGCAAATCTATTGCTGTTTTAAAGTCTTTTGTTAATGCCCCATACTTAAAAGGTGATTATCCTGGATAAGTGTTTTTAGGCCTGTAAAACAATATAAAAAAGGGCTAAATTTTGTTAGCGCTTTTTTATATAGGTATTAAGTTTATTTCTTAGAAAGAAACTGTTAGGTTGGCAGTAACGCCTGTATTTTCAGGAACATATCTACATACTCCTCCCACACAAATTAAACCCCCTCTTTGTCGGCCGTAATTAACTCCAAATCTAGTTCTGCCTTTAGAGTAACTTCCTCCTACACTATAATAGTGTATATCTGTGTCTCCATAATTCCAATTATCAGCAATATATAAAGCAAAATTTGAGTTAAAATTATATTCTAAAACTCCTGCAACCCAATTTTTTCTGTCTTTTTCTGCCCATAAATGTTGCAGTACTAATCGTGTAGATTTACTGCCTTCAAACTTATAAGTACCTTCTATAACAGCAATAGAAGCTTTTATATTCTCTTCATCTTCAAGTGCTCCTCCGTAAACAATTCCTTTGTCAACAATAACATTTTGGAATGTTGCTACCGTACTCCATTTTTTGCTTAGTTTCTTCTTTACTTCAATACTTAAATCTCTAAATAGTTTAGGACCTTTACCGATGAATTTAGCTTCATACCAGCGATTTTCAATATTATATTCAGCATCTAATCCAGCCCAGTAAGAAAAGTTACCAGCTACTTTTGTTCCATATTCCCCCCCTAAAGCAGTCCCTTTTTTAATCTTGTAATATAAATCGACTTGAGCACCAACTTCACCAGCTCTTTGGTCATAACTTTCAATAATTAATCTTGGTTGGGCATTATATACATATATATTGGTTAGCATATAATCTTGTTGTTTGGTTAATGCAGGAGTATAGCTAATTAGTTCTTGGTTGTAAACATTTCCTTCCGCTAGACGATCTGCATAAAATGAAAAGTTTTCTAATCTTCTAAAGGTTGCGTTAACACCCAAGCCTTTTCTTGCATAACCTAAGTCTACTTGCATAGCGGTACCATCATATAATTTGTTTGATGATATTTGTCCTTCATTTGCAATTACATCTGGACCTTTCGCAATAGCTTCAATACCTCCATAAAAATCACCAGCTACAAAATTAAACCTTCCCCCATAAGCATTTACGTTACTTGGTATGCTGTCATTAGTGCCGCTACTTTGGTGTCTGCTAACATAACTAGCGCCAATGCTCAGTTCAATTTTTTCTATTTTTAAAGCTTCACTAATATCTAAATTCGCGTCAATACCTTGAGTAACTCCTTCAGAAACATCAAATCCATTTCTGGTTTTTCCATAAACACCAGTAAAATTCAAATAATCTAATGGAGTAAAAATAACACGCACACCTTTCATTGCATTGTTAATTCCAAGTTGACGATCTTCAAAACTGCGGAGTATTAATCCGTTACCAAATTGTTCGTAAAAATAACCAGCTGTAAGATCTAATGTTTTGTGTTTGAAATTTAAGTAATAAGTTCCTATTCCATTATTTCCATCATAAATAGGAGCATAACCTAATAGAGCAGCTGGAAGATAGGTTTCGTATTGAGCACCTGCAGTGAATTTACCTAAATTATAGTCTAATCTAAAATAATTATTTGATCTAAATTGATCTTCAGGAGCTATAAAATTAAGCCCTTCATCATCTAAAAGCCATTGAGAATTTGATTCAAATCCTCCAAAAAAATAGCCTCCATCTTGTGCGAATGTGAATCCACTATATAAAATAGCAACACATAGTATTATTTTTTTCATTAAAAAATTGATTGGTTATGTTATTTTAAATTACTTTCAGAAGAAAGCTCTTTAATTTTTTCGTAAAGCTCATCTTCAGATCCTGGGCTGTATCCAGAATGTCTGGATACAATTTTATTGTCTTTAATTAAAATAGTAAGAGGTACAGTAGATGCGCCAAGAGCACGTTTTAAATCGTTGTTTGTGTCAAGCAATACTTGATAGTCCCATCCTTTACCATTAATTAAAGCTTTTACTCTTTTTACAGTACGGCTATCATCTACAGATACAGCAATTAATTCTACACCTGTTTCTTCCTGCCATTCATCATATACATCACTAATTGCATCTAATTCTTTAATGCAAGGCACACACCAAGTTGCCCAAAGGGATACAATAACGAGATTATCTTTATTGGTAGCTTCCTGAATATTTAAAGTTTTCCCATCTATTGTTTTTACATCAATATTAGGAATATTGTCTTGAGCGTTTATGTTAAATACTATAAGTAAGCTAAAAAGTAATACTAATTTTTTCATTTTCTTTTGATTTGAGCTGCTAAAATAATTTAAAATTTTAATAAATACTAAAAAAATAGCTACTCCTTATTTTTTTTTATTACTAATAAATTCTTTCTTTTTGTAATTTCTATTACTTTTGCTTCAACTATTTTAAAAAAAAACATACCTATGAAAAATGCCTATTATTTTATATTAATTATTGCTTTTGGAACCATAGTGTCTTGTAGTAGATCTGAAGAGAATGTATCCTTATATCCACCAACAGCAGTAATTATTGTTGACGAACTAGTAAGAGAAGCTTCACTTAGAAATCAAGAAATTCCTTTTAAAATAATTAATGAAGCTGGTGATGATGTGTCTTTAGGAGCTACCTTTTATGTAGACGGTGTAGCAATTAATGGAAATATATTTATTTCTGAAACTGTTGGAGAATTTCAAGTTTATGGAGTTTATACAGATAATGGTGTAATTGTAACTACAAATACTGAAGATTTTAGAGTTATCATACCAAAACGGAAAGTAGTTCTTGAAGATTATACGGGTTCTTGGTGTGGCTTTTGTCCAAGTGTAGCTGCTGCTATAGAGGAAGCTCATGCATTAACCAATGATATTGCAATTGTAGCGATTCATGAAACTGGAAGTGGTGATCCAGATCTTTTAAACTTTCCGCAAGTAGAGGATTTAAAAGACGAATTTGGAGTAACTGGTTTACCTGCAGCAAGAATAAATAGAACGACAGAATGGACTGCTTCTTATGACACCAATGAAGTTATCAGTATAGCAGGTACCGATACAAATTTAGCTATTGCTATCAACTCAGAATTATCTAACACTAATGAATTAGTAGTTGAAGTTGAGGTTGTTTATGAAGATGGTTCTATGTCTGGTGATAAATTAGTAGTTTATCTTTTAGAAAGTGGTGTGATACAAGACCAGGTAAATTATTTTAATAATGATCAAACAAGCCCATATTATCAATTAGGAAATCCAATTCCTGATTTTGTGCAAAATCACGGATTAAGAAACTCTTTTACCGATTTAACAGGTGATGAGATTTCGGGAACTGCAGCATTAATAGCTTCTACAAGAACTTTTAGTTTAATAGTTCCAGAAAATTATAATAATGAAAATTTAAGTATTGTTGCGATGGTTGTTAGTAGTGATAATTCTGCTCGTAATGCACAATTTGCAGAAGTTGGTGAGAATAAATCATATGAATAATATTTAAAATATAACCTTATAAAATAAGCATAAAAAAAGCCTAAGCAATATTGCTTAGGCTTTTTTTTTAGAAATTTAAGGCTTATCCTAAAAATGGGTATTTGTAGTCAGTTGCAGGTACAAATGTTTCTTTAATGGTTCTTGGAGAAACCCATCTTAACAAATTTAAGATTGAACCAGCCTTGTCGTTTGTGCCAGAACCTCTAGCGCCACCAAAAGGTTGTTGTCCAACAACAGCCCCAGTTGGCTTGTCATTAATATAGAAGTTTCCTGCTGCATTTTCTAAGGCTTTAGTAGCGTATTCAGCGGCATATCTATCTACTGATAAAATAGCACCTGTAAGCGCATATTCTGAAGTGTTGTCTACTAGCTCTAGTGTTTCTTCCCACTTCTCGGGATCATAAACAAAAATAGTCATTACAGGACCGAATACTTCCTCAACCATAGTTTTGAACTTAGGATTAGTCGTTACAATAATAGTTGGCTCAATAAAATAGCCTACTGATTTGTCATAATTTCCTCCAGCAATAATCTCAGCATCATCAGCTTTTTTAGCATCATCAATATATGCAGAAATACGATCAAATGCCTTTTCAGAAATTACAGCATTAATGTAGTTTGAAGTGTCCTCAGGAGAACCCATTTTGAAATCTTTAGTGTCCGAAACAATTTGTTTTTTTACAGTTGCCCATAAATTTAAAGGTACGTAAGCGCGTGAGGCTGCTGAACATTTTTGTCCTTGGAATTCAAAACCACCTCTCGTAATAGCTGTAGCTACTTCAGCAGCTACTGCTGATTTGTGTGCAATTATAAAATCTTTCCCCCCTGTTTCACCAACTATTCTTGGGTAGGATTTATACTTTTCAATATTATTTCCTATTTCTTTCCATAGTTTGCGAAATACATTAGTACTTCCTGTAAAATGTAATCCTGCAAAGTTTTTATCTTGAAAAACAACATTTGAGATCTCTTTACCACTTACCGTTACCATGTTAATTACTCCATTAGGTAATCCTGCTGCTTGAAATAATTCCATAATTACTTGTGCAGAATAGATTTGTGTTTCTGCTGGTTTCCAAATCACTACATTACCTAGCATTGCAGGCGCTGCACAAAGGTTAGCGCAAATAGAAGTGAAGTTAAACGGGGTGAGAGCAAATATAAAACCTTCTAGAGGTCTGTGTTCTAGACGGTTCCACATTCCTGGTAATGATTCTGGTTGTTCCTTATACAACTGACTCATATACTTTACATTAAATCTAAAGAAATCAATTAGCTCACAAGCAGCATCAATCTCAGCTTGCATTACATTTTTACTTTGCGCAAGCATTGTAGCGGCATTCAGTTTTGCTCGGAATGGTCCTGCCAATAAATCAGCAGCCTTTAAAAATATAGAAGCTCTATGTTCCCAGCTCATATTTGCCCATTTTTCACGAGCAGCCATAGCCGTATCAATAGCATCACGTACTTCTTGTTCTCCTCCATAATTGGAAGTTCCTATTACGTGTGAATGCTCATGCGGTGGTGATAGATCTCTTTTGTCATTAGTGAAAACTTGCTTGTCACCAATATACATAGGAATATCAACAGTGGTATTGTACATTTTTTTGTATTCTGCTAATAATTCAGTGCGCTCAGGGCTTCCTGGTGCGTATGTTTTTACTGGCTCGTTTACCGCAATTGGTACTTCAAAAAATCCTTTTCCCATGATATGTTTTTTATTATAAATTTAGTTTTGCAAAGGTACTAATTTCAAAAATAAAACAGAATAGACCAAAAGGAATCTTTTTTGTATTTTCCAGTTTATTTAATGACATCAATTATTAATGTGTACAGTTAGTTTTATACCGAAAACAAAGGGAGATTTTATCTTAACTTCAAATAGAGATGAATCTCCTAATCGCAATACCATCCCGCCAATTTTTTATGACTTAAATAATACAAGCTTATTGTTTCCAAAAGATGAAATAGCAGGAGGAACTTGGATTGGGGCAAGTGATAAAAAACGATTGATATGTTTATTGAATGGTGGTTTTGAAGCCCATATTCCAAAAGACACCTATCGGCTAAGTAGAGGGGTTATCGTAAAAAATTTATTAGCTGCTAAGGATGCTGTAGCTGAGATAGGTTTAATTGACTTAAAAGATATTGAGCCATTCACAATTATTTTAGTTGAATTTGTAAAAGATTTAAAACTTTATGAATTGGTTTGGGATGGTAAAAATAAATATTTTTCAGAAAAAGAACTGAAACCTATTATTTGGTCTTCATCGTTATTGTATTCAAAAGAAATAAAACTAAAAAGAGAAAAATGGTTTTCAGAATTTATAGAAAATAATGTTAACGCTCATAAAAATAATGTTTTAAGTTTTCATAAAAATGCAGGTGAAGGAAATGAAAAATCTAATATTGTAATGAATAGGGGTTTTGTACGTACTAAAAGTATCACTCTTTTTGAAAAAGCAGGAACTATTGAAGTAATGAGGTATGAAGATTTACAAATAGGTATTATAAAAGAAATGACTTTATGATGGGTACTGTAAAAATTATTGTTTTGGCTCCAATTTTTTCTCCTTCTAACTCTTCTGTATTATTCTCTTCGATAGACTCAGCGTCTAAATGATTTTTTGTTTTATTATTTCCTATAGAAGCAAGAGCATTACTAATATTTTTTTAAAAAACTCATATTATTAATTATCTATTAAAATAAATTTTCATTGTTTTTCACGAAGTCTTCAATTATTTTAAATAAGTCTAAAATATCATTTTTAGTATTGGAAGGGTTGACCGTAACCAATCTAATGAATGTAATTCCTTTTATGATTCCAAAACCAATAACCAATTCCGAATGTTCATATAATAAGGTGCAAATTTTATCTGCAGGAATATCCTTGTAGTTAAAACAAATAGAAATAGACTCATCATAACTATAAAAAGTGTAATCTGAATGTTTTTTTACATAATCTCTAGCAACATCTGCAAGTATAAATTGATTGTCAACAATAGTTTCCAAACCTTTAGTACCAACAGATTTCCATAGTGTCCAAAATTTTAAAGCATTATTTCTTCTTCCACATTGTAATGAGGTTTTTCCTAAATTAAAATCATCGCCATCGGTTTGATATAAGTAATCAGCTTCTACGGAAAGAGAATCGTATAAATACTTTTTATTTTGAGTTACTAAAATAGAACAAGTTAAAGGTGTGCCTATCATTTTGTGAGCATTAAAGACAAATGAATCTGCAAGTTCCAACCCCTTTACTAAATGCTTGTATTTTTTACTAAAAATTACACTACCACAATAAGCGCCATCTACGTGTAACCAGATATTATACTTTTTAGCAATGGAGGCAATTTTTTCAATTGGATCAAAAGCTCCATATACAGTAGTACCTGCGGTTGCATTTATAAAAAATGGTTTTCTATTGTTTTTGATGTCTTCTTGAATAGCTTTTTCTAATTCTTCAGGAATAATTTCACCCTTTTCATTTGTTTTTATTTTCCTTACTTGCTCGGTTCCGATTCCAATAATAGCAGCATTTTTTTTAATTGAATAATGACATGCTTCAGAAGTATAAGCGAATATTGGTTCTTGATAACTTTGATACCTTACCTCTGGATTAATTTTATCTCTAGCCATAAGCATTGCAATCATGTTGCTAACGGAACCTCCAGAAGTAATCGTTCCTCCACTTTGTTTTGGGTATTTTATAATGTCACAAACACGATTGATGATCTCAATTTCAATACCTACTTGTGGTCCCGCTACCTTGTAGGTATACATGCTATTATTTAAGATAACAGCTAATAGATCTCCAAGTGTAGCTTTCGGGTTTCTTCCTCCAAAAAGTTGATTAAAAAATTTATTAGTTGCTGTTCTAGGAGTATTGAATATAATTTTACTTAATACTTTTTCGAATTCCTCTTCCGAAATAGCTTCTTCTTCTAATGAAATATTTATTTTATCCCATAATGAATTTGCTTGTAAGGGCTTGATTACCGGTTCCTCTATTTCTTTATGCAGTAATTGTGTTGTTAATTTTTGAAATAATTCTAGCTCTCTTTTCACAGTTTTTTTTTAAATAAATAAATTAAGAAGTGTGCAAAGATAATGGTTTGTAAACGTTATATTCCTCGAAATAGTTCAATAGTTCAATAGTTCAATAGTTCAATAGTTCAAATTAAATTAATTTTATGCCAATAAATACAATTTCAGAATTAGTAAAAGAAATATCAAGCTCTAAAAAACAAGATATTAAAAATATAATTAATAATTTAGAGATACCTATTAGTGAATTTGAAAAGATTGGTACTTGGGATGAAAACCATTATACCAGAAATTGTATTGCAAGAACTGAAGATTACGAACTTCTTTTATTGTGCTGGCAAGCTGGACAAGAAACCCCAATACATTGTCATAACGATCAGGATTGTTGGGTTTTTTTAATCGAAGGAGCTATCACTGAAAATCAATATAAGAATAATAAATTTGAAATGCCGGTTTTAACAGTGAGTGAATTGATGATGGAAAAGGGCACCTATTATATTAATGATGATATTGGTTTGCATAGTTTGCATAATTCAAAAAATAAAAGAGCAATGAGTTTACATGTTTATGTAAATCCAATTGAGGAATGTAGTTATTATAGTAAAAGACTAAAGGAGTATAAAACAAAAAGTCTAAGTTATGATACTCCTGCTATTTTTTAATTTATTGATTATTTATACTGGTGGAGTTTGCTTTACCCATACCAATAATCCGATCGTAACGAGCTCCTAGATCTCTGAAGTATACTAAAACAGTGTATTCATTTTCAGTTTGCCAATAATTTCCAGATATAGCACCTTCTTCAATTGTTCCGTCTCTGTTTACTAATACAAATTTATAATTGTAAAACCCTTGTTTAAATAATCGATTGTTTATATAGGTATCTGAAAAACTATCATATTCCATATAAGTTGATCCATCTATAGTCCAATTATTGAAATTACCGTAAACATGAATTTCTTTATCTGCTATTTCTTCAAAATATTGTAGTGTGAAATACACACGAGCATAATCTGCTTCAATTGCTATGTTAGTATTTGCGTTTAACACTCTTACTTGATAATTACCATTAATATCTGGGTTATAGGTATATGGTCTGTTAAATCTAGCTCCATTTGTGTATAAAAAGTTATTGTAAATATCAGTTAAGTCAATGCGTCTTATACTAGAGGTACCTGCCCTAATATCTTTATTGTCAAAGTATAAAAACTCATTTCCTCCATCAAAAGATGCTTCTTTATCATACTTATAAATTAGTTGGGAGCCAATAGTATATTGAGGTTTTAAATTAGTGATTGGGTTGTTTAGGTTACTGTTTTGTAATATTAAAGTTTTAATTGTTTCGTCTGGATTGGTTATTTGTAAATTTGGAGAATCAATAACAAATTGAACTACTTGTTTAGTTTCAATAATTTTTATATCTCTTGCTCTTTTAATGTAAGTAGGAACCGAAACTATATTTTCAACTATCATAAATTTTCTAGAAAAAACAATTTCTCCATTGTCATCAAAAATTGAAATCATATAATTTCCGCTTTTTGTAAGTTTTCTAGTATCTCTATTAGGAATTTTTAAAGTATAATGCGAATAACTTTGCAATGTATTGTATGAGTTTTCGTAATTATAAATTCGAACATCATCAAAGCCGTTCATGTACTCACCTTTTGTTAAATCACTTAATGCCCAATCAAAATCGTGATGCGTTATTTGATAATAATAGTCTGCTTCATTTCCATTTAAATCATCGAATGAAAGAAAAAGGGCTTCGCCTAACCTTATAATTGGTAATTGACTTTGTTTGGTGTCACCTGCAAACTGTATGGTTTTAATAAATTCAGGCTCTATATGTTCGGCATATTGGGCTATTAAAGAGCTTGAAAAACAAGTAATTAAAAGTATGACAACAGTTTTTTTTAACATTTTTGATGGGTTTAAGATGTTAAATATAAGCAATTATTACAGCTAAAATAAGTGGTTTTCATATGCTTTTTATTTTAATAAGAAAATTGTAATAAATAGTGTGTGTAGCAACATATTTTTTCTAAATTTGCGTACCCAAAAAAGGGATTTTTAAATAGAATTTAAACAAGTATTCTATGTCTAAAGACATTAAGATTAAAAAAGGTCTTAACATCCGATTAAAAGGTGAGGCAAGCAAAACTCTTTCAAATGCACCTCGATCTAGAACTTACGTTATTAGACCTTCAGAGTTTCATCTTATTACACCAAAATTGAATGTAAAAGAAGGGGCCAAGATACAAGCCGGAGATGTTATATTTTACTCTAAAACTAATGAAGCAATAAAGTTTGTTTCTCCAGTTAGCGGTACACTCGTAACAATTGAAAGAGGAGCGAAACGTGTAATTACAGAGTTAATCATTGAAGCAGATCAACAAGACACTTATAGAGATAATGGTGTTGTAAATGTAAGCTCCATGAATTCAGATGAAATTAAAAATCATTTATTAGCAACTGGTTGCTGGGCTTTTGTAAAACAAAGACCTTACGATGTGATTGCTAATCCAGATGTAAAGCCAAAAGCTATTTTTATTTCAGCATTAACTACTGCACCATTAGCAGCTGATTATGATTTCACTTTGCTAGGTAAAGAAAAGGAATTACAAGCTGCTGTTACTGCTTTTAGTAAATTAACAGATGGTAGCGTTAACGTTAGTGTTGGTAAAAATTCAAAAAGTGTTTTTGAAGGATTAAATGATATTACAGTACATAAAATGACTGGAGCTCATCCTGCAGGAAATGTTGGAACTTTAATTAACAAGGT